>Ga0310343_10001092_pt1 | contig 13666 bp, 14 predicted proteins | sample HC15DNA2025_MG_FD_203519 | JGI IMG/M metagenome (GOLD analysis project Ga0310343, IMG submission 203519) | Marine microbial communities from station ALOHA, North Pacific Subtropical Gyre - HC15-DNA-20-25_MG | ecosystem: Environmental > Aquatic > Marine > Oceanic | place: Pacific Ocean: North... | reverse complement strand
AAATCCAGTTTTATTATCAAATATTGAATAATTAGTTTTACAGTCATTAGTAAATGCAAACTCATTAAAACAAAAGTAAGAAAGTTTATGAGAATAATAATAAAAAAAACCTTCAATTAATAAAAAAACAGTAAAAAAAATAAAAATTTTTAGCCTAAATTTGTAGTTAGCAGTAGACATATTAATCCAATAAGCTTTGGTGGGCCCGCCAGGACTCGAACCTGGGACCAATACATTATGAGTGTACTGCTCTAACCAACTGAGCTACAGGCCCTCAGTAATTCCACCGTGATATACAATACTTAACTCGTACATTCCACACGAAATTAATGTTTTATCGTTAATTTTATTTTATCTTAAAAGGTCAATGAAATCAAAGATAATCCTATATTCTATTTCTACGTGCTGAGTCCCCTGAGAGTCCTAAGAGTAAGTACCTGCTAGTCTCTGGAACTTGCTTAATCAATAGAGGTACCAAGTCGATTTCAAAAATTGAAAGTTGTTATGACCTCCGCCACCCTTTTTTATAAATGGGACTCCTTATATCTATCCTTTAGTCTAAGTTAGAGACAGTTATTGACCTTATAAACTTTTTCAAAGTTCCCCTGAATTATGGATCAAGCAACATGGATCAAGGGACATTGTAACCTTAAAAAATATTTTCACTTACTCTAAAATTTTTCAAAATTTTTATTGGTATGACTCACTTTTTTGTAATAATTCAGAGTAAGTAAAGGTAAGAATTCAACGCTACTAAAGGTTACTTTACCCTGTATAAAGGTGTCTTTTAGAGGCGTTCAAAACTTTTTCAAGGGTATCTAAAGGTGATTATTGAGTCTAATACGGTCAATACATGGCAACATTCATTTATTACTTCTCGTCAAAATTTTTTAAAATTATTGCAAATAAAAAAACTTTTTGACAGTTTCGAATATTAGCCATGTAGCCGTGTAATGAGATTACTTCTTACTAGGTCTTTGATCTCTCATTGTTTGGTGTCTCATGAAACTAAATTCATCAGTATAAGCTCTTATCATCTTGTTTACTGGGCCTTCGATCACGCCTAGCATCTTTGGAACTTTAACACCTTTAACATCTTCTATGACTGTCTTTGTATAAAACTTCAAACCATATTTTTTATAGTCCACTGTTACTTACCTCCTTTCTTGCTATCATGGTAAAATGGAACATAAGCTCTGCCAAGATCTCTAGCTTCCATTTGCATGTACTTATCTTGATCCCTTAAGATCCATACAGTTGCCCGATCAGCTACAGTTGTAATTGGTATTTGCTTTCTGCATCTTGCACCAAGCAACTCAAGCGCATTTGCTACTTCTCGTTCTCTAGTAACTCTTAATCGCTTCTCAACTTTTAGGTATTCAAACAACTCAACAGTTGTAAGCATATCCCTGTCAAAAGGATGAACTCCTTGCTCAAATTGCTCTCTAATAAAGTCATTTAAAGGTCTATCTGCCATACCTGACATCTGATTTCTGTAATCAGTATAAGGTGCAACTGCTAAAGGATTGAACTTACTTAGATCTCGATTCATCAAATCAGCTAAGACACCACCTGCAAGATTGTCATTTAATCTTTCGTTATGGAACTGCTCCAGCATTTTTTGATTTCTTTTTGCAGGACTGAAATATACCCAATACCTCACTTCATTTTTTGGAAGTGGGAAAGCATCTTTATAGTTTGTATTGATCCAGTAATTTGTAATGGTGTCTTGCTCTGAATATTCTTTATACAGTTGTCTCACACCTATAGATCCCTCACTAATAATAGTTTTTAGAGTATTTATCAGTTGAGCTTTCTCACTCCAGCTACCTGAACTCTTTGCTTCATCAATTAGAACTGTTTGGTAATTTAATAAATAATTTTTACCTTTGTCTAATGCTTCTGCTAACTCAATCTTTCTAGTGTTGTGATTACCCAACATATCTCTATGCAGGTCAAACAAACTTCCTTTACCTAGCTGAAATTCATCTGATTGCATAATGATTGCATGTCTAATTTTAACACCAGGATTTTGTATTGGGTATGAATACCAATCTAAAAAATGTTCTCTACATTCTTCATGTGGTATTACATGTTTTAACAAAGCCCAGAATATATCTGTATCTACTTTTGGATCTGGTTGTAGGTCATTCTTCTCATAAACATTTATCATGAGCTTTTTGTCTACATACACAAATCTATTTGGATCATTTGGCTTATAAGTAAAATCTACACAAACCTTACTATCAGGGTGCATCTTCCAATATTTTAATGGAGTATATTTGCTATTGAAGTGTTTAGCATATTTAACATCAACACTCTCTCCGTCGTACATCTCCTTATCCTCAAGATCATAGTATTTTTTTTGCTTCATCATGTAAGCAATTCTATTTACAAAATCATGAGTAAAAGTTGGTAAAGCACTCCGACCTGTTACAGCATATAAAGCATCTTTTAGATTACTTACTTGCTTCTCAGTCCAGTTTAAAGATTTTGCAAGAGTTGGGAGTCCTACAATTTCTTTTTGTGGAGTATCAGACTTATAAACATGTTTAGCTTTTGCTAATCTACTATTTACTTCCTCATCATTTGCAGCATTACAAACTACTTCAATAATTTTTAATGCATCATCTTCATCAACTTTGTGGTGCCATAAAGTACCAGCAACTTGCCAGATATAAACATTCCTATCTCCAGTTGGATAATTACGAAGTATAATTGAAGCTACTGCTAACATTGCAACAGATTTATACAGAACATCATAAGTAGTTTCTTTTATGGAGCTGTAGTCAGTCCACTCTACATATTCATCTTCTGCATATTTACCAGCACACATTGAGTAGTGATCATGAGCTCTAAGCTCTACCAATGTTTCTTTGTTAATATTTGGATCTTCAAAACTAAAAAATTTACGAGTATGCTTCTTAGTTAGATCTATAACTTTATACAACCAATGTGATGTTGGATTACTTTGCCTACCATATTTCATATTAGTTGCAGGCAAGAAGTGTGGAGCTAGTATAATTCCCTCCTCACAATCTATATCAATGTCAGTAGTGTTATTGTCTCCAGTGATAATGTGATAATTTTTATAATCATCAGCATCATCAACTGAATTAATAATTTGCTTCCGTCTTTTTAACCAACTTGCTTTGACTTGTTTGGTTCCGTAGTCATGCCCAAATACAGTTACATTTGCACTTATAAGCGCTGATAATGCTTCTTTATTTAACTTCAAAGGCTCTTGCATTACTTCTCCCCCTTACCAAGTGACATCCGTAATAGTCGATTAACTAAAGCTCTTTCATCAGAGCTCAAACTATCAATAGTTCTATCTTTATCAAATGATCCGCTTAGATTTATTTCTTTAGGTTTGATGTCTTTATACTTTGTAAGATCTAACGGGAACTGGATAACCTTTCCACCTCCCGCGTAACTTAAACGTTTGAAGTAATCATCATCTTTAGAATTTAACCAAGTATCAAATGATATATCTGGTGCTTCTTCTAAATGTATCAACTTCAATGTGTTTAATATATCTTCATCAATATCAAATTTTAAGTCTACAACATCTTTCTTTGCCAGTTTGTCTAACTCAGACTTTGTTAAAGTATTCTTTGTACTTTCAACATTGTTTTTAGTTTGCATTATTTTTTACCTCCTCTCTTGCTAATAAAATGCTTTCTTTTAGCTCAGCAACTTCATCAATTTTTTGAGAGATAACATCATCTGCATTCTCCAACTCATTTTCTAATTTAATGATTGTTGCTTTCTGATTATTGAGACGCTCAAGTGCATCATTTTTTACATGCTCAAGCTCTAGCTTTTCTTTTGCTCTATTTTTTTCACTTGCTAGAATTGCATTACCAAGATCTTGAATAACGTTAGCTTGTTTTACTGCTAACACTTTCAATGCTTTATAATCTACTCGGCCATGTTCACATGTTGCATAAGCAACTCTTTTTCTCTGAGGTTTAATCCAAAACCACTTCTCCATAACCTTTCTAAACGTTGGGCTATGACCAAATGATTTAAAATAGCTTTGTTTAACTTTAAGCTTTGATTTACTCATTATTTACCCTCCAATAATTTTGTTAGCTCAGGTGGTAACGAGATATCAATATTCATTGGCTCACTCTTAGCTTTAAAATCAAACTCTAATTGTTTCGGTTTGGTTTTTTTAACTATTGCTGGTTTCAAATAATTCTCCAGCTCTTGTCTTTCCTTAGGGGTGTGATCATCATATTTTAATGATGTCTCGATGATGTGTCTGTTAATATCAAAAGGTTTAGTCATATTTACTTAACCTCCTTTTCTTTTTCAGCTTCTATCCATTCTTGGAATGTATCAGGATCTTCATAAGCATTTACTGTTCCCTCAATGTCGGTAACAGTTTCAACCACTCTGTCTATATCCCTCTCAATTGATTGTCCAACTTCTGCAAGTTCTACTTTAGATAACTTTGCAGGTTTGTATTTCTTCCTTAACTTTTTTTTATTTGTTGTAGGGTTAGGATCCATTTTCATTACCCAATCATTGTAAGTATCGACGTTAAAGTTCCAGTTTTCTTGATTTTCTGGCAGTTCATCTTCGCCTGTTCTAAGCTTATTAACGTTCTTACCTATGATGTAGATTAGGTCGAAAGCTTCTTTTGCAAGCTTCTTCATTTCTGTCATCATCTCTTTGACAGCATTTTTTTCGTACATGCTTATGTAGTCGGAATTATTTTTAGAGTTATCGCCCAAACCTCTTTTGACTTTATCTGTCATATTTTTTCCTTTTAGTTAGTAGCCGTGGAGGGCAACAGCCCTCACACAACCTAGGAAATTCATCAACGGTTTAGGTAGATATGATGAAACTTTGAAACTTAAAAATGAAATACACACTTGCAAGTGAGTACAATATAAAATCAGCAATGATAATATCGGTCTTGTCTTTCATTAATTTTGCATCAAACATATTTCCAAACCTAATAAACTTCCTAAATTTATTTGTTATTAAAATTTACTAAGCATGGATTTGATGCGAGGTTAGGGGCTTAGAAACAACCTCAAGGCATAAGATAAAGCTCTTATGTTGGCTATGCACTACATATAAATATTTAATTAAATTTGTCAACGTTGGGAGAATATAGGAGACATAATTGAGTCACATTCATCTTAAATTAATGAGTCGTTTAGCCACTTATTTTAGGTGTTTGTAAAATTAATAATTATAAAAAAATTATGATTAATAAAGCCTGAGGCGTGGCTAGTTATTAAGAAATCAATTAAGTGAATAGCCTGCTGATCTTACAGTTCTAATTAATTCTTTACTTCCTTTTAGATTAATATTTTGTCTTAATCTTCTTATATGGACATCGATAGTTCTCGTTTCAACATTAATATTTTCTGACCAAACATTTTCAAGTAATTGTTCTCTTGAATAAACTCTTTTAGGATTTTTTATAAAGAAATTTAATAACTCATATTCTTTAGGTCCAAGATGAACCTCTGTATCTTTTCTGTAAACACGTCGTGTCATTCTATCTATTTTTAAATCATCAAATAAAACTGTATCTGAAATGACAGATGGTTTAGATCTCCGCAAAAGTGCTTTTATACGAGCTAAAAGTTCAGGGAAGCTAAAAGGTTTTGTTATATAATCATCAGCACCTGAGTTAAGTCCTTTAACTTTGTCTTCTTCTTCTCCTTTTGCGGTTAACATAATAATAGGAAGATCTTTAAATTTAATATCTTTTTTTAGGTTCTTACAAATTTCTACTCCAGAAAAATCGGGTAGCATCCAATCTAACAAAATAAGATCAGGTAATTTCTTTTTTATTTCTTTAATGCCATCATTACCATTATCTGAATAAGAAACTTTATAACCTTCTTTTTCTAAATTGTATTTGATTAATGTAATAATTGGTTCCTCATCTTCAATTATATAGATATTAGCACTCATGAATTTGAGTCAAAATCTTTTCCTTTAGGTCTGGCTCCTTCTATATGCTCACCTTCAATTAAATAAAATAATGACTCAGCAATATTAGTTATATGGTCGCCTGCTCTTTCAATATTTTTTGTTACAAAAAGTAAGTGCGTAGCTAAATCTAAATTTTTTTTATCTTTACCTAAAAAATCTGCAACTTCATTCATGGCTGTATGCGTTAAATCATCAACTTTTTCATCGGTTTTCCAAATTTTTATCGCTAACTCTTTTGATTTTTTTAAGTACGCATCAAGAATATCTTTTAATTGTCTTTGTACCAAGTCACCTAATCTTCTTAAACTTGCAATTAATTCCTCAGGTAAATCATGTGGAAGAGGTTTAATCTTTTTAGCAACACTTTTTGCTAAATCACCGATACGTTCTAAATCACTAGAAATTTTTAATGTTGATATGGTGAGTCTTAAATCAATAGCCATCGGAGCTCTCTTTACAAGCACATTAACTATTTGTTCTTCAATAGTTGCTCTTAATTCATTGATCTTAGCATCATTTTTAATAATATTTTCTGCAGCATCTTTATCAACTTTAATGATTGCTTCCATTGAATCTGAAAGTTGTGTTTCCACTAAACTTCCCATTTTAATCAAATTATCATTTAAGTTTTGAAGTTCTTCTTCATATGATTTAACTATATGTGATATTTCTGACATTTATCCAAACCTCCCTGTGATATAATCCTGGGTCATTTGATTACCAGGGTTTTTAAATATTTTTTCAGTTGTATCTACTTCAATTATTTTTCCTAAATGGAAAAAACCTGTTCGCTGAGAAACTCTTACGGCTTGTGACATTGAATGAGTAACAATTACTATTGTATAACTTTTTTTTAGTTCATCAATTAATTCTTCAATTTTAGCTGTTGCTATAGGATCTAAAGCAGAACAAGGTTCGTCCATCAATATTACCTCTGGATTTACAGATATAGCTCTTGCTATACATAATCTTTGTTGTTGTCCTCCAGAAAGACCTGTTCCTGGTTCATCCAGTCTATCTTTTACCTCTTCCCATAATGCTGCTTTTTTTAAACTATTTTCAACAATTTGATCCATATCAGATTTATTATCTGCTAGGCCATGAATAGATGGACCATATGAAATGTTGTCATATATACTTTTTGGAAATGGATTAGGTTTTTGAAAAACCATTCCAATTGACTCTCTTAATCTTACTACATCAATATTATTATCAATTATTTCCTTATCATCAATTTTAATTGATCCTTCAATTTTACAAATATCAATAACATCATTCATTCTATTGATGCACCTTATAAAAGTTGATTTTCCACAACCTGATGGACCAATTAATGCTGTAACTTCTTTACTATGAATGTCTAAATTTACATTAAATAATGCTTGTTTTTTCCCATAGTAAACATTCAAGTCTTGTGCTTTTATTTTAACGTTATTGCTTATCATTACCATTTCCTTTCAAATTTTTGTCTTAGGTAAACTGCTATAAAATTTAATGTAATTAGAAAACTTAAAAGTATCATAATAGTTGCGGATGTTTTCTCTACAAAACCTCTCTCAGCTTGTTCAGACCATAAATAGACTTGAACAGGTAGTGATGCAGATGGATCTGTGGGTATTGAAGGTATATCAACTACAAATGCTACCATTCCTATCAAGATTAGTGGTGCTGTCTCACCTAAAGCTTGAGCTAATCCAATAATAGTACCAGATAAAGTTCCAGGAATTGCAAGAGGAACAACATGGTGCATTACTGATTGAACTTTAGAGGCACCTACCGCTAATGCACCTTCTCTTATTGATGGTGGCACAGCCTTTAAAGAAGCTCTGCAAGGAATAATAATTCTAGGTAACGTCATCAATGCAAGAGTAATGCCAGCAACTAGAGGAGTTGATCTTGGTAGATCAAATGTGCCAAGTAAAATTCCTAAACCCAATAAACCAAATACAATTGATGGAACTGCTGCAAGATTATTTATATTAATTTCTATAAAATCAATAATTCGATTTTTAGGTGCAAATTCTTCTAAATATATTGATGCAAATATAGCAATAGGAAAAGATAACAACAAAGTTATAATTATAGTAAAGAAAGATCCAACTAAAGCTCCACCAATACCAGCAAGTTCTGGGTTTCTTGAATCACCTTTTTGAAATAGATAATTATTAAAAATTTTATCAATTTTATTTTGTTCAACTAACTTGTCGTACATCATTAACTGAAAATCATTAATTCGTCTTCTGTCTTCAGGTAAGTGTCTTGGGTAATTTCCTTTATGCAATTGATCCATATCATCAGAGGCAGTTAATTTTAAAATAGTTTTCTTATTTATAAATTCAGGGTTTTTAATTAGAAAATCTCTTACTTCGTATTCATAATCAGGACTAAATAAATTAATTAAAGCTTTTTCTTCTTTTAAACCATTGACTTGATAAACTTTTAATAAGCTTTCAATTGCAAGATCATAATACTCAACATTCTCTAGATCATCTTTGGAAGGATTTGGGTCTAAATATAAAGAGTCTAAGGTAAAATTAATCTCAACATTTATAATTGTTTTTTGAAAAGCGCTACTACCTTTAGAAAATATTACGTAAATTAAAAAGACAACAAATAAAATTGCTAGCACAACTGAAGTGATGCCATAAAGCTTAAATCGCTTTTCTGCATTATATCTTTTTTTTATACGTTCTTCTTTAGTCATATTTTTCTCTATATTTTTTAACAAATCTTAAGGCGATGTAGTTTAAAATTAACGTTGCAAAGAAAAGAGTTAATCCCAAAGCAAAAGCTGATTGAGTTTTTGGACTATCAAACTCTTGGTCTCCAACCAAAAGCATAACAATCTGTGTTGTAATAGTAGTTGTAGACTCTAAGGGATTTATTGTTAAATTTGCCGCTAACCCTGCTGCCATTACAACAATCATAGTCTCACCTATAGCTCTTGATACAGCTAACAAAATAGATCCGACTATTCCTGGTAAGGCCGCAGGTATGACAACTCTTTTAATTGTTTCAGACTTTGTTGCCCCAACAGCATAAGAGCCATCTCTTAATGATTGAGGTACAGAATTAATTACATCGTCTGATAACGATGATACATAAGGAATAATCATCACTCCCATAACTAATCCTGCTGCAAGCGCACTTTCAGATGAAACTTCAAGACCAAGCTTTTCACCAAATTCTCTAAAAAAAGGACCTACAGTAAGAGCTGCAAAAAAACCATATACGACAGTTGGAATACCAGCCAATATTTCAATAATAGGTTTTGAAAATTTTCTAACCTTAATACTTGCGTACTCCGCCATATAAATTCCAGAAAATAATCCTATGGGAACAGCAACAGTCATTGCAATCAAGGCTATGAAAGCCGTACCAGCAAAGAGCGGTACAGAACCAAAAGCATTTTTTAAATCAGCATATTCTTCTGCAGTAATCGCCGATGCATCTCTAACAAAAGCTCTTTGAGGACTCCACGAAGTACCAAATAAAAAATCAAAAATATTTATTGCTGAAAAAAACTTTATACTTTCAAATAACAGAGAAAAAATAATCCCAAGAGTGGTCAGTATTGCAACTAAAGAACAAGCAAAAAGTAATCCAGTTAAAATTTTTTCAACATCATGTCTTGCTTTATTATTTTTTGAAATTCTTTTTATTCCATAAGTAATTGTTAAAACTGCTGTTGATAATAACAAAACTACTTTTGAAGATTGAGCAATTGATAAAAATGATTTGTAATCTTCAGCCCCTTGTTTAATTTCATTTGTAATTTTTCCTGAGAAGTTTCCATTATAAAGAGATACTATTTTTTGATAAATTAGATTTATTTGATCACTCGTATATACATTTAACTCATTTTGACTTAATGTTTGTGAGATTAATCCCTTAATAATTGAAGCTTCAAATATAGACCAAACTAATAAAATTATTAGTGATGGTAACGCACACCATAAGGCCAAATAATATCCGTAGTAATTAGGTAATGCATTAATTTTGATTGATTGACTAGTGGTAATTTTTTTAATTCTTGATCTTCCATATATAAATGAAGTGTAACTAAATATTCCAATCAAAATTAAAATTACTAAATTCATTTTAATGGGACACTATGATTTAAATGTTACAATTTTGTTACAAAGTTAAACTGTAAATTGAAAAATAAAAAAAAGACCAGAAATTAATTCTGGTCTTAATTTTATATAAACTCAATTACTTGATAGATATAGTTTCTAGTTTAAGAGCGGCAGTTCTAATAGCTTTATATTTATCTTTAGCTAAAGGAACCAAACCTATTTCTGCCAAATACCCTCTAGGGCCCATTGCCTTTTTGGAAGTAAAAGTTTTCACAAATTCCTCAATTCCTGGAACTACTCCAATATGTGCTTTCTTAACATAAAAGAATAAAGGTCTAGCAATCGGGTAAGAATAATCTTGAATACCTTCAAGACTTGGTTTTACACCATTGATAGTTGCTGCTTTAATTTTATCTTTGTTAGCCACTAAATAACTATAACCAAAGAAACCGTAAGCATCAGGATTTGAAGCAAGTTTTTGAACTATTAACGTATCGTTCTCTCCAGCTTCAACTGCATAACCGTCTTCTCTCATTTTAGCACATTCTTTTGTAGCTTTTTTTCCGTTAGCTTCAAAAAGAGATTTAGCTGCTTTTGAACAACCTTTACCCATAACTAATGAATTCCAAGCATCTCTAGTTCCAGATGTTGGTGGTGCAATTAGTATTTCAATTTTTTTTGAGGGAAGACTTGAATCAATATCGCTCCATTTTTTATATGGATTAACAACTAATTTTCCATCTACATCTACTTCATGTGCTAAAGCTCTCCACAATTGTTCTTTAGAAAAATCAATATCAGGAGAGTTAACTGAATGTGCAAAAGAAATACCATCATTACCAACAACTATTTCTATAATTTCAGTAACACCATTTTTTTTACATAATGCTTTTTCTTTAGATTTAATTGCTCTTGATGCATTCGTAATATCAGGGTGGTTTGTACCAACACCAGCACAGAATAATTTCATTCCGCCACCAGTACCTGTGCTTTCAATAACTGGTGTTTTAAATTTTCCAGTTTTACCAAAAGTTTCAGCAACTACAGTTGCATACGGGTATACTGTAGAAGATCCTACTATTTTAATTTGATCTCTAGCCTGAGCATTAAAAGCAAAAATTGCAAATGCTAAAACTGATAATGTTATCTTAATGTGTTTCATTATATTTTTTCCTATTTTAGTTTACAGACTAGAATTAATATTTTTATATTGACGTTTTATTACTAAATTATGAAAGTTTTGTTACAAAAAGTAACTTTTTGGTTGTAATAAATTTTATGATTTAGGGAATTCTATAATGAATTCAGTTCCCTTGCCCTCTTCACTGAAGATTTCCATCTGAGCTTTATGTTGATTTACTATATGTTTTACAATAGCGAGACCTAGTCCAGTGCCTCCAGCTTCTTTACTGCGAGCAGGATCGACTCTAAAAAATCTCTCAGTGATTCGTGGCAAATATTTTTTAGGAATTCCTACACCCTGATCTTTAATGGAAAATAAAAAGATTTTATCTTTATCTGTAAGTGAAATTTTTATAGTAGAATTTTCTTCACTATACTTGCAAGCATTATCAATTAAGTTAGTAAATACTTCAATTAGTCTATTTCTATCACCTAAAATTACCCAATCATTACCTTCAACAATATATTCAATTTTTATTTTTCTTTTTTTGACTAAATCTGAATTAATTTCTAAAACATGGCTAATTATATCGTTTAGATCTACTTTATTATTTGGTCTAATATGTTCTTGTAATTCAATTTTAGATAAAGAAAGCAAGTCACTAACTAAATTTTCCATTCTTGATGTTTGTTTAAGTATTATAGGTAAAAACTTTTTTTGGCTTTCAAAATCATTCGTTGCATGGCCTTCGTTAATTGTTTCCAAACCTAACTTAATTGATTGTAGCGGAGTTCTTAACTCATGAGATACATTTGCAACAAAATCAGATTTAAATCGTTGAGTTTTATAAATTTCTGTCAAATCTTTTAAAAAAATTATTACAGATTGATCTTCACTACAAAGTTTAGAAGGACCAGGAATTATATTTGCTTTATAAAATTCAAAAATTGGTAACTTAATTTCAATATCAACAATTTTAGTTTTTTTATCAATTATAGCTTGATCTATACTCTCTAAAAGATTTGCATCTCTTAAGATTAAGGAAATATTTTTTCCCTCAATATCATTACCAAATCTAGTTAAGGCACTATTATTTGCACAACAAACATTTTTAGATTTATCTAGAATAATTACTTGATCTATCATTTCATCAAGGAATTTCATTTCTTGAAAACCTGTTTTATCTAATGAACTCATAAAATTTAAACCTGAGAATATATCCCTAAAAGTTTTTCACAATCCAAGATTAACAAATCCTGAACCATGAGTCTATTTGCTTGAAATCTATCTTTCTATGCTACAGCTTAGCTAATTTATTAGCTAAATCCTGAGGTCTTAAATTTGCATATACTCTCATTAATGTTCTAGGCTCTAGGTGTCCTGATATAAGCTGAACTTCTGGCACGTTTAAGGATTTTTCCTCAAACATTCTACTCAAAGATTCATGGCGTAAATCATGAAAACGAGCATCTTCTATCCCATATTTTTTTGTCAACCTCACCCAACTTAGACGTATAGCATTTGAACTCATTTTTATTGGCAGGTTATTCTGCAAGAGCTGTACTGCTTTTGGTGTTAATGGGATCTTTCTAGGCTTAGTTTTTGCTACAGGAATAGTTAACAAGTTACCTTTGACATGCTCAGGTTTGATATTTGCAATCTCTGATCTTCTCATACCTGTTTCAAGAGCCAACCTAATTATAAACTTCATGTGTGGGTTTGTTCTATTACAGGTAAAGATCTTATCTAGTTCTTGCTGTGTAAATCTTCTATCCCTTGGTTCAGGGTTTGTAGGTCTACGAATAGACAAGACAGGATTTGCAACATCATAACCCCATTCTTTTTTACAGATTGTGAACAAATGACTAATGATTGCAAGTCGTCTATTTACAGATGAACTTTTAAGAGAACGTAAAGCTCTATCTCTGTATTGTGCTATCAAAGATCTATCCACGAGGTTTATGGCATAATTTACAAAACCCTCTGACAAAATATATTTAATCAACTTTGTTTCCATCTCTTTAGATCTCTTATGAACTGTAACTTCATCTCTGTATCTGATTAATGCATCACGCATAATTGGAAATTTCTTTTTAGCTATGTCGTGCTTCTCTCTAAAAAGTTTATTTTCTAGATCTCTAGAATAACGTTGAGCATCTATTTTTGTTTTGAATGTTTTTGTTATTGGAGGATATCCCTGTACTCTAATAACAGTTTGCCATGAGCCTTTTCGTCTACGAATATAAGCCATTTTTTATCCTTTCTCAGCATCGTGTGAGTACCTATGTGAGTACCTGAGAATGAATGAGGAAAATTATTGTTGCTTATCAAGGGAAAAAACCAAGGACACCGACATTATGAGTGTACTGCTCTAACCAACTGAGCTACAGGCCCTAAATATTTAGATTTAAATATATCATTTTTTTTTAGTAATCAATTAAAGATAATATCTAATGGTGGGCCGTGTTGGTTACGCTCCAACTACCCCTGCAATGTC
>Ga0310343_10001091_pt1 | contig 13670 bp, 11 predicted proteins | sample HC15DNA2025_MG_FD_203519 | JGI IMG/M metagenome (GOLD analysis project Ga0310343, IMG submission 203519) | Marine microbial communities from station ALOHA, North Pacific Subtropical Gyre - HC15-DNA-20-25_MG | ecosystem: Environmental > Aquatic > Marine > Oceanic | place: Pacific Ocean: North... | reverse complement strand
AGATGGGCTTGATAAATGCAATTACAAAGATTGAAGAATTAGAAGCTGAGGGTGTAATCTGGGCAAGAGAGATTTTACGAAATAGTCCAACTGCTATTCGTATTCTCAAAGCTTCATTCAATGCGGAAAATGATGGAATTGCTGGTATTCAAGAATTGTCTGGATACACAACTCAATTATTTTATTCGACTAAAGAAGCGCAAGAAGGTAGAGATGCCTTTCTTGAAAAACGTCCACCCAATTTTTCTGACTATAAGTGGACTCCCTAGTTGATTTTTTCTAAATAACTTTTTAAATAACTATCAATGAGAATTCTTCTTGCCGCTGCTGAATGTGCTCCAATGATCAAAGTTGGAGGTATGGGAGATGTGGTTGGTTCTTTACCTCCATCTTTGATAAAACTTGGTCATGATGTAAGGGTTATAATTCCTGGCTATGGCAAATTGTGGAGCCTTTTGGAGGTGTCTAATGAACCAGTCTTCAGAGCAAATACTATGGGAACTGATTTTGCTGTATATGAAGCAAAACATCCAATACATAATTATGTGATATACCTGGTTGGTCATCCAACATTTGACTCTGAACAAATATATGGAGGTGATAATGAGGATTGGCGTTTTACATTTTTTGCTAGTGCGACTGCAGAATTTGCTTGGAATTGTTGGAAACCTCAAGTTCTTCATTGCCATGATTGGCATACTGGGATGATTCCTGTTTGGATGCATCAGGACCCTGAAATTAGTACTGTTTTCACAATTCATAATTTAAAATACCAAGGCCCTTGGAGATGGAAACTAGAAAAAATGACTTGGTGTCCTTGGTATATGCATGGAGACCATACAATGGCTGCAGCAATGTTGTACGCAGATAGAGTAAATGCTGTTTCTCCAACTTATGCAGATGAAATTAAAACCCATGAATACGGGGAAAGCCTTGATGGATTACTAAATTACATATCAGGTAAATTACGGGGTATTCTTAATGGAATAGATGTTGATGAATGGAATCCAGCTAAAGATCCTGTTTTACCTGCAAAATTTAGTATAAAGAATTTAGAAAACAGGAAAGAAAACAAGAAAATTCTTCAGAAAGAAATGGGTCTCGAAGTTAATCCCAAAAAATATCTCTTAGGTATGGTAAGTAGATTGGTTGATCAAAAAGGAGTTGACTTACTTTTACAAGTTTCAAGAAGACTTCTAGCCTATACAGATTCTCAAATAGCTGTTTTAGGGACTGGTGACAGATATTTAGAGTCTGGATTATGGCAGCTTGCATTAGATTACCCTGGAAGATTTTCAGTATTCCTTACCTATGACGATTCTTTATCAAGACTTATCTATGGTGGCTCTGATGCATTCTTAATGCCAAGTAGATTTGAACCTTGTGGTATTAGTCAACTCCTTGCTATGAGATATGGCTCTATTCCAATAGTTAGGCGAGTTGGAGGTTTAGTTGATACGGTTTTACCTCATGACCCAGAAAATAATAGTGGTACTGGTTTTTGCTTTGATCGCTTTGAACCTATAGATTTCTACACTTCTTTAGTAAGGTCTTGGGAAGCCTTTAGGCATAAAGATAGTTGGGAATTACTGCAAAAAAGAGCTATGAGTCAAGTGTTTAGTTGGCAAAGGTCAGCTCTGGAATATGAAATTATGTATAAGGATGTTTGCGGGATAAAGGAACCATCACCAGATGTTGATGAAGTTAAAAAATTTTCTTACGGGCAATCAGCTGATCCATCTTTAAAAAAAGTATGACTTAAAACTTTAATGGATATTTCTTTAAAAGAATTAAACGAAGTTTTGGGTGATATTAAAAATCTGGGCCAGGGAGGAATAAATTTTTTAAATTTTAAAAATATAAGTATTGATAGTAGAACGTGTTCAAAAAATGATCTTTTTATAGCTATCAAGGGCAAAAATTTTGACGGACATAGTTTTCTTCCAGAAGTTTTAAATAAAGGAGTTAAATTAGTAGTTATTAAAGAGGGTATGGAGGAATTACTCCCCGGTAATGTTCCTTATTTGGTTGTGAATGACACTTTAGAGGCATTTCAAAAATTAACATTGCTCAAAAGAAAAAAATTAAATATCCCTTTGGTTGCGATAACCGGCTCAGTGGGTAAAACAACCACAAAGGAAATGATTGGTGAAGTTTTAAAGAAACTTGGAAAAATTAAACTATCACATGCAAATTTCAATAATGAGATTGGGGTTGGTCTTACTATTCTTCAGACAGATATAGAAGATAAAGTTTTGGTTCTTGAAATGGGAATGAGAGGTCTCGGACAGATCGAAAATTTATCTAAATATAGTGAACCAGATATTGCTGTAATTACTAACATTGGGACAGCCCATATTGGATTGTTAGGCTCGAAAAAAAATATTACCTATGCAAAGTGTGAAATTAGTAAGTTTTTAAATCCTAAAGGAGTTGTAATAATCCCAGCAAATGATTTAATCCTAGAGAAAACTCTAAAAGAATACTGGAAAGGTAGAGTAATAAAAGTAGAATTAAAAAATATAGAAAATCAAAGGAAGAGTTTTAGTAGAGAAGATATTTTGCAAGGATTTTATAATCCATTAAAAAGAACAATACTAATAGAGGGCAATAAATTTGAAATTTCATTTGAGGGATTTCATAATGCTTCAAATTTCTTATTTGCTTATGCAGTTGCTAAAGAGCTTGGAATTGATTTTGCAATTTTTAATAAGTTTGATTTCCCAAGTTTAGATGGAAGGAACAAAATTTTAAAATCAGTTAAAACGACAATATACGATGAATCATATAATGCCTCTCCAGAGTCAGTAAAAGCGTGTATCAAAAACTTGCTTGAAAAACCGAGAAATCAATTTTTCATATTTGGCAGTATGCAAGAATTGGGAGAAGAATCTGAAAAATATCATAAAGAAATATTAAACTTAATAGATAATTCAGATATAAAAAAATGTTTATTTATTTGTGATAAAAAAAATGAAAAAATTTACTATAAATATCTAAAAGATAAGAAAAAATTTCTAGTTTTAAATAACATTAAAGATGTACCAAAAGAAATAAATAAATATACAAAAAATGGTGATTCTATCCTTATAAAAGGGAGCAGATGTTGGCAGCTTGAAAAAATTATAAAATTAATTAATTAAATCAAGATTTCTTTCTTTTCCAATTTTTTATGTTTACTTGCTTAGTTCTGGAGATTACTAATGAATTATCTTTGGAGTCTTTTGTGATAATTGAACCAGCTCCTGTTGTTACTGATTCCCCGAGATTTATTGGCGCAACAAAAACAGTATTTGCACCAATACTAGAATTTTTTCCAATTTTCGTTTGATGTTTTTTCTGACCATCAAAATTTGCAGTAATTGTGCCTGCTCCAATATTTGTATGGCTCCCAATAATAGAATCTCCGATATAACTAAGGTGGTTCACTTTAGATCCTTCCTCCAGTTGACTATTTTTGATTTCAACAAAATTACCTATTTTGCTATGGGAAGATATTTTGGAATTAGGTCTTATATGACTGTATGGGCCAATTTTTATATTATCCATTATTTGAGAATCATAAACAGTGGCGTTTGAGATTTCACAATGTAATCCGACATTAGAATTCTCAATAAAGGTATTAGGTCCAATAACGCAATTTCTGTTTATTTTAGTGCTTCCTCTAATATGTGTATTCGCCTCTATAATTACATCTTTACCAATTTTTGCTTCTTCACTAATTGAACAACTTGCTTTATTTATAAAAGTTACACCATTAAGCATATGCTTCTCTTTAATTGAATTTTGAATATTTTCCTCACACTTTGATAGTTGAATTCTGTTATTAATTCCTTCTAGCTCTCCATTATCCTCCACCTCTAGGCTCAAGGAATTCTCTAGCAAAGATATTGTATCTGTTAAGTAAATTTCTTTTTGATTATTATTGCATCGCAAGTTGTTAATTATTTTTGACAAATTTTCCCAGTTAAAACAGTAAATACCAGCATTTATTAATAGATTTTCTCTTTCTTGATTATTGCAGTCTTTTTCTTCAACAATTCTATCTATAAAATCCCCATTCAAAAAAACTCGGCCATACCCATGAGGATTTTTTTTCTTTGTAGTAATTAAAGAAACATCCGCATTTTTTGAGTCATGTAAATTTAAAAGCTTATTAAGAGTCTCAGGCTTGATGAGAGGTACATCCCCATTAAGTACCAAAAGTTTCCCTTCATTTTTGTTTACTGCCCTACAAAGTACCTGAATAGCATGACCAGTTCCTGCTTGTGGATCTTGAATAACAAATTTGATTTTTTTATTATTTGGGATTGACTCTTTAACTTCCTCTGATTTGTGTCCAGTAATTACAAAAACTTGATCAGGATTTAATTCTATACATGAATCAATTACTCTCTGCAAAAGACTTTTACCGGAAATTTTATGTAAAACCTTTGGCAATGAGCTTTCCATTCTAGTGCCCTTACCTGCAGCCAATATCGCAACACTTAACATATTTTTTTGAATTGTTTATTTAAATCTAACTCTTAACGGATGACTTCGTCATTCCCCACTTCTTTCTCCATTTATTTGTCGATACTAGATTTGAGAATAATTGTTCATCTAATCTTTTTTTAATTATATCGTCTTTGTTTGAGTTTAAATCTTGATCTCTATATGGAATACTAGCTTTAGTCAAGAGATGTTCCTCTTCCATTGAAGATAACTTTTCAAAATTAAAATTGGGGTTAAATTGATTCTCATCAAATTTTGCTATTGCGACTGTTCCATGACTCCAACAAGTTCTGTTATTAAAACTTGGTTTAATAGTGAAAATTTCTAATCCAAGATTTCTTAATGTCTTTCTTACAGCTGCTGAAGAAGAATAAGTTATTAAATAACCTTGGGAATTAAGCTTTTCTGTCACTTTAGATAAAAATTCAAATGTCCATAATTGTGGGCATTTGGGGGGAGAAAACCCATCTAAATAAATCAGATCGAATTTAATAGAAGAAGGAATAATGTCGATTGTTCCTCTAGCATCACCCCACAAAAGGCTACACTTAAAAAATTGATCCTCAAAGTAATTTTTTCTATATAATAGTTCAAATATTTGTTTGACTTTTGGAGCCCATAATTTCAGGAATGATTTATTTCTAAGAGAATATTCAAGAGGCTTTTTATCAATCTCCAAAGCATACAAATTTAAATAGGATTTTTGTTTAATTAATTCATTTAATAAAGAAGCGGAATTGTATCCTAAACCAAAACATATATCCAAAACATTCAGTGATTTGCCCTTAAATCTTTGCAAATTAGAAGGAGTTGTAAACTTTAATTTTGTTTCCTCTAAAGCTCCCAATAAGCTATGAAAATTCTCTTGAAAAAATACACTCTTTAACGAGTAGCTCCCATCTTTGGTTAAAACTTCAATTAATTCAGACAAAAACTTTTTAAATTAGTCAGTTAGTTAGTTTGGCAAGGTCTTCCCAAAAAGTTGGATAAGAGACGCTAGCTGCATTTGCTCTCATTATTTTTGAGTTGCCTTTGGCGAGAAGTGAGGCAATAGCAAGACTCATTGCTACTCGATGATCTGTCTCACTGTCTACCTGGGCAGAATGAAATCTTGATTGACCATTAATTATTAACCCATCCTCTTTTTCTGTTATTTCAGCACCGAATTTGTGCAACTGTCTTGCCATGACTTTTAATCGATCGGTTTCCTTAACTCTTAATTCTTGTGCATCCTTAATTTCGGAAACTCCATTACAAAAACAAGCAGCTACAGTAAGGATAGGAATTTCATCTATAAGTTTTGGGAGAATGTCTCCTTCAATTGTGAATGAACTTAAATTATTCGCAGTCTTTACTTTTATGGATCCAATAGGTTCTCCAGCAATCGTCGATTTATCTAAAATCTCATAATTACAACCCATTGAATCCATTACATTTAATATCCCTGTTCTTGTGGGATTTAATCCAACATTTTTAATTATAATCTCCGAATTTGGAACAATAGATGCGGCAATCATCCAAAAAGAAGCAGAGCTTATATCTCCAGGAATTAATATTCTCTGACCAATTAAATCCCCCCCTGACTTGATAACTACATTTCTTCCTAATTCTCCTCTAATACTTATGTCTGCTCCAAATGCTTTTAACATTCTTTCGGTATGATCTCTTGAAGATGCTGGCTCAATAACAGAAGTGGTTCCAGAAGCTTTTAGGCCTGCCAATAATATTGCTGATTTTACTTGAGCACTTGCTACAGGGGTTCCAATAACACACCCTTTAAGTTTATTCCCATCAATTGAGATTGGAGCTTTATTACCTCTTTCTCTACCAAAAATTTTGCCACCCATCAAAGATAGTGGCTTGCCAACTCTCCCCATTGGCCTTTCATTAAGGGAAGAGTCCCCTGTTAAGATGAAATTTTTTCCTTCTTGACCGGCGAGTAAACCCATTAATAATCTCATAGTGGTTCCTGAATTCCCACAATTTAGAATTTCTTTAGGCTCTTTAATTCCATCAAGACCCAAACCTGAAATCGTAAAAGGCGTATTTTTTATTATTTCTGGTATATTTACTCCTAATTTTCTAAGACAATTAGCAGTTGAAAGTGGATCTTCAGAATGTAAAAACCCCTCAATAGTCGTCTCACCTTTAGCAATACTTCCTAATATCAAAGCTCTATGAGAGATAGATTTATCCCCAGGTACTTTTATTTTTCCTCTTAAATTAACTCCACCTTTTATTGTGCGGATATTATTCATTTTCAAATTAATACTTTACAGAATTTTTAAGAATACAAATTAAATACATATTATCAATAAGTTTGTTTTTTAAAAAAAAATAATCAAATTAAGTAACTGTTTTCTATAATAAAAAAAGAAAAAGGATCTGATCATTAATCTTACTTATTATCACGTTGCAAAGGATGTTCCAGAAATAAATCCCGACATTGCTGTTGTTATTGATGTATTGAGAGCTACAACCACAATTTCTTGGGCTTTAAAAAATGGAGCCGATTCAATACAAGTCTTTGCAGATTTAGATTTATTGAAAGTATCTGCAATTAAGTGGCAAGCTGAAAAGAGACTAATGCTTGGAGAGAGAGGAGGGAAGAAGATTGAGGGCTTTGATCTCGGAAATTCTCCTTTATCAGTTACAAAAGAAGTTGTTAATGGTAAAAGACTATTTATGAGTACGACAAATGGGACTAAATCATTGCAAAAAGTCCAACATGCAAAACATTTATTTGCCATGGGACTGACAAATAGGAAAGCGGTTGCAGAAAAAATCATTTCATTAAAAAGTGAAAATGTTTTAATTCTTGGTAGTGGTTGGGAGGGTTCTTATTCACTTGAGGATTCTTTAGCAGCTGGTGCTTTGGCTTCATACTTGGAACAGAACTGTGATTTTGAAATTAATATTCTGAATGACGAATTACAGGCTGCTTTGGCACTCTGGGAGTTTTGGAAAAATGATATTTTGAAGTGTTTAAAAACAGCAACCCATGGCAAAAGATTGACAAGTCTTGGAGATTATGAGGATGATTTTAAATGTTGCTCTGAACTTGATCGCTTAGATATTGTTCCTGCTCAAGTTGAAAGGGGTGTAATTCGTGCCTCATGATTTACGAATTGGTTTACTAGGAGTAAAGACTTGACTGATTTTTTGGTAGCTGCTTTGCAAATTACGAGTACTTCAAATGTTGAAGCAAATTTTGTTAAAGCAGAAGAACAGATTGAATTAGCTGCTAGAAGAGGTGCAGAGTTAATAGGATTGCCTGAGAACTTTGCTTTTTTAGGAGAAGATGTTGAAAAACTTAGATTAGCTTCTGAATTGTCAGTTAAGTGTGTAAATTTCCTCAAAACCATGTCACAAAGATATCAAGTATTTCTTTTGGGAGGAGGATATCCCGTCCCTGCTGGGGATGACAGTCATACTTTTAATAGATCAGCACTATTTGGTAAAGATGGACAGATTTTGGCAAAATATGACAAGATTCATCTATTTGATGTTGATTTGCCAGATGGAAATTTATATAAGGAATCATCTACTATCTTATCTGGGGAGGAGTATCCTCCCATTGTGGATGTACCCGGTTTATGCAAAATAGGATTATCTATTTGTTACGACGTTAGATTTCCCGAACTATATAGATATTTGTCTTCGAATGGTGCAGATCTAATTATGATTCCCGCAGCTTTTACAGCTTTCACCGGAAAAGATCACTGGCAAATCTTATTACAAGCAAGAGCTATTGAAAATACAGCATACGTAGTGGCTCCAGCTCAAACAGGAATTCATTATGGCAGAAGACAAAGTCATGGCCATGCAATGGTGATTGACCCATGGGGCACTGTTTTGTCAGATGCTGGAAAAACACAGGGTGCAGCAATAGCTCCGGCTGATAAAGAGAGAGTTAAAAAAATTAGGGAGCAGATGCCAAGCTTAAAACATAGAAAAAATAAATTGTTTTCAAACTAATGTCAAAGTTTTTCAGTAATAAACTTTTTCGTTATTTATCTATTTTTTTATTTTTAAATTCTTTTATCCCTCAGGTAAGATCATCAAGTGCGTTAGCGGCATGGGTGTTAAATACAAATGGAATACTGGAGTTAAGAACAAAATCAAATACAAATTTAAAAGCATATTTTCAGAAGGCTAATCAAGAATATGGTGATAGATTTTGGATAGATTTTCCTGGTGAATTAATAAATCCCAGAACAATAAAAGGTAATGGCCCAATAAAAGAAATTAGATTAGGTAAACCAAATGAGGGTAAAACGAGACTAGTAATTGAATTCAATGAAGAAACTTATTTGACCCCTTTGACTTGGAAATTGGTTGGTTTGGATCAAAATAGATGGAGAATTAAACTATTTAACCCAAAATATTCATTTAAAAAGATTGGTGAAGGGAAAGTTAACCAAAGAATAGGAAATATTGAAAAAAATCCAGAAGCAACTTATAGCAAGAAAAATGATTATGGGTTCTTGGAATTACCAAATGTAGAACGAAACAAATTTACTGTTGTTATTGATCCAGGACATGGAGGGACTGATCCAGGAGCAATAGGAATTGGTGGTATAAGGGAAACAGATGTTGTACTGGAGATTTCAAAAATAGTTAAAAAGTTACTTGTTGAAAAAGGAGTAGAAGTAATTTTAACTAGAAAAGGTGAAGTTAATTTGGATTTACCTCCAAGAGTTTCCTTCGCTAACAAAACTGATGCTGATATTTTTGTAAGTATTCATGCAAATGCCTCAAGAGGAAAACGAAGAGATATTAATGGATTAGAGACCTTTTATTTTAAAGGTTGGAGAGGAAGATTACTTGCCAAAAGAATTCAAAAACATATTCTTAGAGTTTCGCCTGGAAGTCCGGATCGAGGAGTTAAGCAAGGTGGATTTTTCGTAATTAAAAATACTAAAATGCCAGCAGTTCTTGTGGAGATTGGTTTTTTAACCGGAAGATTAGATGCAAGAAGATTGGAGAAAGCTGCTCATCGCAAAAGAATAGCTTATGCAATTGCAAAAGGCATCCTTGAATATCTTTCTAAAGCAGGGTGAAACTAAAAATAGGGATATTTGACAGTGGAATAGGTGGATTTACTATCCTTAATTCTTTATTAAAAACACGCACAGATGTTGAAGTTTTTTATTTGGCTGATACAAAAAGAATTCCTTTTGGTAAAAAAAACTTTAAAGAGATTAGATTAATTGCAAAAGAGATTTGCATTTTTTTTGAAGATAAAAATTTGGATGCACTTTTAGTAGCTTGTAACACTACAAATGCTTGCGCACTTGATATTTTAGAAAATAATTTAAAAATTCCATGCTTTGATCTTATAAACTCAGTATCGGAAATAGTTGATAAAAAAACAATAGGAGTTTTAGCAACACAAACAACAGTTAGATCTTCATATTACAAAAACGCTATAAGCTCCAAAAAAAAGAATTCGAAAATATTTCAGCAAGAATGTCCAGAATTTGTATCAGAATTAGAAAAAGAAAAGATAGATTTTAATAAATTAAATTATCTTTCGGATATCTATTTAAGACCACTAATAAACAAAAATATTGAAGAATTAATACTTGGATGTAGCCACTATCCCCTAATTTATGATCTTTTAAGAAAAAAAATAGACTCAAAAGTAAATATTATTGATCCATCAGCAGCGTTAATAAAAAAATTTAATGAATCTTTTGCTATTCCAAAAACTGAACGCTATGAGAGTATTTCTTACGAAGATGTAAAATTCTTTGTTACTTCAGATAAAGATGAATTTTCCAAAAAAGTAAAATATTGGTTTGAAATTAATAAAGAAATTAGGTTAGTTAACCTCCGAAGCAATGTTTGATTCTTTAATATATAAATGAGGTCAATCATGAACACAGTAACAGAACTTTTACAACCAGTTGAAAATGATCTTGATGATCTTATTCTCGAACTGAAAAATCTAATAGGGGCTGGTCACCCTATTCTCCAAGCTGCAGCAGAACATCTTTTTAGTGCTGGAGGGAAAAGACTTAGACCGGGAATTGTATTATTAATTTCAAAAGCAATATCTCCTGAATTTCGTCTAACCAGCAAACATAAAAGGCTAGCTGAAATTACTGAAATGATTCATACAGCTTCATTGGTGCATGATGATGTTGTGGATGAGGCCTCTACAAGAAGGGGAGTGGACACAGTACATAGCAGATTCAATACTAGGGTAGCAGTTTTAGCAGGTGACTTTTTATTTGCTCAAGCAAGTTGGCATTTGGCTAACCTAGATAATGTAAAAGTAGTTAAATTACTTAGTAGAGTAATAATGGATTTAGCAGAAGGTGAAATTAAACAAAATTTAAATAGATTTGATTCGGCTCAATCTTTTTCCAAATATATCAATAAGAGCTATTGTAAAACTGCATCTTTAATTGCCAATAGTTGTAAAGCAGCTGGAGTTTTAACTGGTATAAATGATGAAAAACTAACCTCCTTGTACAATTTTGGCAAAAATATTGGTTTGGCTTTTCAAGTGGTAGATGACATTCTTGACTTTACTGGAAACGACAAACAACTTGGAAAGCCTGCTGTAAGTGATCTTGCCAGTGGTTATCTAACTGCGCCAGTTTTATATGCCCTAGAGGAAAATAAGAAATTGTCTGTTCTTATAAATAGAGAACTTGCTGAAAAAGAAGATTTGGATAATGCTCTCAGTATCATAATGAATTCTAAAGCCATCGAAAGTTCCAGAAAATTAGCTGAGGACTTTGCGATGCGCTCCAAAGAAGCAATAACTTGGCTTCCTGAATCAGAATATAAGAGAGCCTTGTTAGCTCTTCCTGAATTTGTTCTTAGCAGAATTTATTAGATTTTTTATACATAAATTTTCTAGCTAAATTAATATTAAAATTCTTGAAATCCATAATTTTTTCGACTAAATTTATTATGCTTAGATTCATTTAATGTCATTAGATAAAAGAAATTCAATCAGTAACATCCTAGAAGAAAAGAGAATTTTCCATCCTTCAAAAGAATTTGCAGAAAATTCAAATATTAAATCCCAAAAAGAATTATCTTATCTTAGAAAACAAGCATCAGATAATCCAATTCAATTTTGGGAATCTTTTGCAAAATCTGAACTAGATTGGTTCGAACCATTTCAAACTGTTTTAGATGACGATAATGCCCCCTTTTTTAAATGGTTTAAAGAAGGAAAACTTAATATCACATATAACTGTTTAGATAGACATATTAAAAAAGGACTTGGAGAAAAAACTGCGTTGATATGGGAAGGTGAACCCGGAGATAGCAAAAAATATAATTATCAAGAACTTCTTGGAGAGGTTTGTAAAGCCGCTAATGCCTTAAAAGAAATTGGAGTTAAAAAGGGAGATTTGGTATGTATTTATATGCCAATGATTCCTGAGGCAATGTTTGCGATGTTAGCTTGTGCAAGAATTGGAGCGCCTCATTCAGTTGTTTTTGGAGGATTTTCTTCAGAAGCTTTAAAAGATAGGTTAATTGATGGAAATGCTAAATTTGTCATTACAGCTGATGGTGGCTTTAGAAAGGATAAGGTTATTGAGCTTAAGCAAGCAGTTGATTCGGCTATTAAAAGTGGGGCAGATAAAGTTGTTGAAAAAGTAGTAGTTGTTCAAAGAACTAAAAAAAATATTTCTATGGTTGATGATAGAGATTTTTGGTGGCATGAATTATTGAAAGATCAAAAAGATGAGTGCGAACCAGAAATTATGAACAGCGAAGATAGACTTTTTATTCTCTATACTTCAGGATCTACTGGAAAACCTAAAGGCGTAGTTCACACAACAGGTGGTTATAACCTTTGGTCTCATTTGACATTTAAATGGATTTTTGATTTGAAAGATGATGATATTTACTGGTGTACTGCTGATGTAGGTTGGATTACAGGTCATAGTTATATAGTTTATGGGCCATTATCTAATGGAGCTACCACCTTAATGTATGAGGGGGTTCCTAGACCATCTAATTTAGGAGCTTTTTGGGAAATCGTTCAGAAATATAAGGTCTCGATTTTTTATACTGCTCCAACAGCTATAAGAGCTTTTATGAAGTCAGGACGTGAAATACCTGACAAATATAATCTAAATAGTCTTAGATTGTTGGGAACTGTTGGAGAACCAATCAATCCTGAAGCATGGATGTGGTATAGAGATGTTATTGGAAAAAATAAATGCCCTATAGTGGATACTTGGTGGCAAACTGAAACTGGTGGTGTGATGATAAGTCCTTTGCCTGGAGTTGTTCCGACAAAGCCAGGATCGGCTACTTTTCCTCTGCCAGGAATCGAAGTTGAAATCGTCGATAAGAATGGAGATAAGGTTGAGGAGAACGACGGTGGCTATCTAATTATTAAGAAACCATGGCCAGGAATGATGAGAACAATTCACGGAAACTCAGAGAGATATTGGGAATATATTTCCTTTAAAGGAGAAAAAAATGTTTATTTTGCTGGAGATGGAGCACGCATTGATGAAGATGGATATTTATGGATTATGGGAAGAGTTGATGATGTTATAAATGTTTCAGGGCATCGGTTAGGAACCATGGAGATAGAATCTGCTTTGGTAAGTCATAAGTTTGTTGCAGAAGCTGCGGTTGTCGGAAGAAGTGATGATCTTAAAGGTGAAGTTATAGTTGCTTTTGTATCTCTTGAGAAAGATGTAAATAGTTCTTCCGAATTAGTAGATGATTTATTGAAACATGTAGTAAGTGAAATTGGAATAATCGCGAAACCTGAAAAAATAATTATTTCTGATTCTCTTCCTAAAACACGTAGTGGAAAAATTATGAGGCGAATCTTGAGATCTTTGGCTGCTGGAGAAAAAGTTAGTGGTGATATAAGCACTCTTGAAGATAGTTCTGTTTTGGAAAAATTAAGAGGATTATCCTAGTCAGATTCATCTATTAAATTGGAAATTTTTTTTATAGTATTCCTTTTGAATTCATCATCGGCCCAGTCTCCTAATAAATTTTCTCTAAGTCCTGCGCTTGCAATTATAGTATGTGTACCTTTTAACATTACCCCCTTAGAATCATCTTCTTTTCTTGCTTTCAGACAAGAAAATAATTTATCTGTTTGATCTAATTCGTCTGAGTTGAATTTTATTAGGAAGTTATTTTTTTGATTATATGTTTTTTCAATTAATAGC
>Ga0310343_10001090_pt1 | contig 13672 bp, 15 predicted proteins | sample HC15DNA2025_MG_FD_203519 | JGI IMG/M metagenome (GOLD analysis project Ga0310343, IMG submission 203519) | Marine microbial communities from station ALOHA, North Pacific Subtropical Gyre - HC15-DNA-20-25_MG | ecosystem: Environmental > Aquatic > Marine > Oceanic | place: Pacific Ocean: North... | reverse complement strand
CCCGACAATGGCGAAACAACACGGACTCATCGCTAAATTCGATTCTCCCGCTGATATCATGCACGCGGCAGAGAAAGTACGAGATGCGGGATACAAGAACTGGGATGTCATCACACCGTTTCCTATCCATGGAATGGATCCCGCTATGGGCCTCAAGCGCTCCTTGGTGGGTCGATTCACGATTGTCGGTGGTACGATCGGGCTGACCACCGGTATGCTGATGATTTGGTTTACCGGCGCATCAGAGCTAAGTCTGCCATTCATGGATGGATACAAGCTCATTGTGGGCGGAAAACCATTTTTCAGCCCGCAATTCGCCTTTCCGGTCTCTTATGAGTTGACGATTCTATTCTCAGCATTCGCCTCCATAGGTGGCATGTTTATCCTGAATCGCTTGCCGCGGCACTACCACCCGTTTTTAAAATACAAAGACGTAGCCAAAGGAACGGACGATTCCTTTTTTCTCTACATCGAAAACGAGGATCCTCAATTCGATGAGGAAAAGACCCGCTCCTTCTTAGATGGGTTGAGTCCAGCGGAGGTAGGAGAATTGGAGGACTAATTTCGATGCGTTACGTTTATCTAATATTCATAGTTGGCGTCATCGGGGCCTTGGCGATTCTAGGTCCTCGAGGAGCCAAATCGACGCGCCCGCCGCTCGAAGTTTTTCCAGATATGGACCGGATGCCCAGGTATGACCCACAGGCTGAAAGTGCTTTTTTCTCGGATGGGCGGACGGATCGCTTGCCAGTGGAAGGCGCGGTAGCAAGGGGATCTTTTTACGAAAATGAATACTTGGCCACAGGCAGGAATGGCGAAAATTTCGGAAAGGGTTTTCCGATCGACGTTAGTAACGAAGCTATGGCCAGAGGAGAGGAGCGTTACAATATTTACTGCGCCGTTTGCCATGGAGCTGCGGGAGATGGAGATAGCATGACTAAGAAGTACGGCATGCTTACAGTAGCCAACCTAAATGATCAGAGATTGGTGGACTACACGGATGGACAGATCTACGACGTCGTAAAGAACGGTAAAGGCTTGATGCTAGGCTACGCGGATCGACTCTCTGTCGAAGATCGCTGGAATGTGGTGCTCTACGTTCGGGCCCTGCAGCGAGCCGCTAACGGCTCTGCTGATGATTTAACTCCTGCGCTACGAGAGGAGCTTGGACTATGAGCCACGACTTTTCGCCAAACCCTGGAAAATGGCTTACACTAGGAATCGTGGGCCTCGTGATTTCATTAATCGGCTTCTTTGTCGACACGCAGATCGCTGCTTGGTCTTACTTGATCGGCCTGATTTTCGTTACGTCGATAGCGATCGGAATGCTTTTCCTGGTGATGATTCATCACATATTCGACGCTTACTGGTCGGTGATAGTCAGGCGACAGGCTGAACACTATTTGTCAGCACTTCCCTACCTAGGTATACTTTTTATTCCGCTTTTCGCTCTGACCTACTTGAAAGACCAAGGTCTCATTTGGCTTTGGATGGATCAGAGCGCATCACTGCATGGTCATGGAACGGTGGCCTCGGATATTCTTTATCAGAAGAAAACTTGGTGGTTGTCAGAAGCGTTTTTCTGGTTTCGGGCGGTAATCTGCTTCGCCGTATGGATCTACTTCGCTCGTATCTTCCGAAGAAATTCGTTTTCCCAGGACTCGGACGGATCGCCTAATCACACGTATTCAAGCCGCAAGCACGCTGCAGCGGGTTTGATTTTGGTCGCCTTGACGTGGACGGCAGCCGCCTTCGATTGGATCATGAGTTTGGAGTACCACTGGTTCTCCACCATGTTTGGCGTTTGGATGTTCGCCAGCGCAATGAGAGCGGCGACTGCGGTCATGATTCTCACATGCGCGTACCTAGTTGCCAAAGGGCCGCTCAAAGGGATATTCAACACCAAGCAATTGCACGATGTTTCCACCTTGGCATTCGCATTTACTGTATTCTGGGCGTACATTACCTTTTCCCAGTACTTCCTGATCTGGAATGCGAACATTCCTGAAGAAACATTCTGGTTCAACGACCGGGAGCAGGGAATTTGGTGGCCAATATCCATGATGCTGATTTTTGGATACTTTCTTTTCCCTTTCGTGTATATGCTTCAGTTCCCGCTGAAGACGAGTTTCCAGTCGATGACTTTCATGGCGATTTGGCTATTGTCCATGAATCTGCTCGATATCTTTTTCAACATAATGCCATCTTTGAAGGATTCCCACGGCGAGCCATTCCAGATGTTTTCCAGCACTCTGAATATCCTGTGGTACATCGGTGGCGTATTGGGAGCAGGAGGTATCCTTCTGTGGGCCTACTGGTCTAGTTATAGAAACACCAAGATTATTCCGATCAGGGATCCTCGCATTGAAGAGTGTCTGCACCACAACCACTAATTGAACGACGATGAGAGAAACCGTGCAAACGCCGACGAGAAGCTCCTTCCCGACGATAGTCGCCATTTTGGGAGCGTTCCTGATTTTCTATGTCATAATTAATCTTTCCTACGAAAGTCCCGATACCTCGGCTTTGGCCGAACCGGAAATCGAACGACCTTCGCTCGCTGAACACGAAGCTGTTCAATCTGACAAATTGACGGGCTATTCGGTAATCGACGCTGCATCGGGAAAAGTACGCTTGTCGATAGACAGAGCTAAGTCCCTAGTCGTTTCGGAAAACGCCGATTAGTTAATACGGTTAGCCAGCTTTTAATCGTAGTTGAAATTCAAATATGGGTTTTATCGACAGTATTTTTTCTTCGTTTCGCCCCGAGCTTTCAGGTGATGCTGAGAATCGCGAACGCGAATGGTCGCTCGATTGCGCTATTCGCTCTCCGCTCTTGTTGCTTATTAAATCCTCTTTGGTGTGGCTCGTCATCGCGACGATATTCGGTTTGATCGCCTCGATCAAACTCCACTCGCCAGGATTCTTTGCTGACTGTCCGATCTTAACCTATGGCAAGGTAGAGCCATTGTTTTGGAATTCCTTGGTGTATGGCTGGCTCTTTAACGCGGGGCTGGCTTGCGCGATCTTTCTTTTGACTCGATTGGGTGGCCGATCGGGCCCCAAAAAGGTCTTTTTGGCGATTTCCATCGTTTTTTGGAATACGGGAGTAATGCTAGGACTCATAGGTATCATGGCAGGCGAGCAGCTTCCCTACGCCTGGCTCGAGTTTCCTGCCTTCGTGGGACCGGTACTATTTATCGCTTTTGTAGGAATCGGGCTATCTTGCTTGATGATCTACAACGCCCGGGCATATCGGTCTAGCTATGCGTCGCAGTGGTGGGTTTTGGCGGCTTTGTTTTCCTTTGCATGGATATACACGGCGGCTCAAGTCATGGTTGTTTGCCTTCCGGCTCAGGGCACGATTCAGGCCCTCATTAACAGCTGGTATATTGAAAATGTTTTTGGGCTTTTCTTGGCGCCCTTGGCCTTCGCGACGATCCTTTATCTAATTCCTAAAACTTTAGGATCACATGTCATAGGATATAAGTATTCAGCCTATGCGTTTTGGTCATGGATCTTCTTCGCTAGTTTTTCAGGGGTGTCCGACATGTCTTTTGGACCTATTCCCGTTTGGGTTTCGACTTTTGGTGTGGTTGCTTCTTTCGGGCTGCTGCTGCCGACTACGACGCTTTCGATTCAATTCCTATCTAGCCTGTTTAGGAAGTTCAGCGTAATTTGGTCGTCAGCAACCGCCAGATTCTTATTCGCAGGGTCGGTCATATTTATGATCCTAATGTACTATAAGATTTTCGGATCCCTCCGCGGCTCGCTAGCCACCACTCAATTCTCTCAGTTCGATTCTGGGGTAGACCTACTCGCCCTGTTTGGATTTGCCGGTATGGTTTTTACCGGAGCCATTCACTTTATATTGCCGCGTTTGCTTAATAAGGAACTACCTTCCACAACTATTGTAGATCTCCAATTCTGGCTGCAGCTTTTAGGAGTTATGCTCGTATCCATTGGTTTAATATCCGGTGGGGTTCTGCATGGGGAATTGATAAACGAAAGCACAGCCAATTCCATCGCCGTCGTTGGAGCTCTGAAAAGTGGCTTTTTCATGACGACATTGGGGATGTTATTCTTTTTTCTTTCGTCGGTTTGTGGCGTATTCACTTACTTTACGATCCTTCTTTCTAATCGTGCGGAAGCGGAGCGAAACACGAACCTGTTACACGAGGCTCCGGAATTGGAGTATACGGCGCCATGAATCGTGGACCCTTCATATTCTTAGGCGTATTGATTATCCTGGTATTCTCCTGGACGACGGTAGTTTTCAAACCGAATCAGACGGTTGGACAGCTCGTTGCTATTCTTGACGATGATCAGGGTGGTCGCTTGCCGAGAGAGCTCCAAGGGGCAGCCCAACATGGCAAGGAAGTATACCAAGAGCTTGGCTGCATAGCTTGCCATACTCAGCAGGTCAGAGTGGCAGCGGGAATGGATATCGAGCGCGGATGGGGAAACAGGCAATCTGTGGCTCGCGACTATATTGATCAGGTTCGAGTGCTTCTAGGCCGAAAGCGTCTGGGTCCCGACCTCGCCAATGTTGGTGAGCGACGTCCAGATGCTGCCTGGCATTTGCTTCATTTTTACAATCCGCAGATCAATTCTCAGGGCTCTAATATGCCCTCTTACTCATTTCTCTTCAATACCCGCAAGATTGTAGGACGACCATCTTCTCGAGCTATGAATCTTCCGGAAGCGTTTGCTCCCTCTAAGGGCTTCGAAGTTCTCCCAACTAGGAAAGCGGAATCGCTGGCCGCTTACATGCTTAGTTTGAAAGTCGACTACGATTTGAATGAGGCTCCCAAGTCTTTGGGAACTATGGCCGATGAATTGGCGATAGCATTGGAGAACGCCGAGTGATGAGCGAAGATTCTCAGATCAAGAACCTGCCTAGTATCGATGAAGGGAGAGCGAGCGATGAGAGCATCGTAAAGACACATGCTCGTATTCGCAGGGAGCCTGCAAACGCTTCGCCTGTACTATTTTTTACTAGTATGGCCCTCATAGCCGTGTTGATTTTCGGTTGGTTCTATTTCAGGCGCTACAGTGGCGGTGAGGAGAATACGCAGATTTATCTCCACGAGCGCACGGATATCGCTCTTTACCAATCGTGGGTGGACCGTCCTCGCGGCCCGATCGTATATGATTATTACGCGATCGGCGAAGACCTTTACACTAAAATGGCGTGCGTGGGCTGCCACATGCCTGATGGTCAGGGTAAGCCGGGCGAGTTTCCACCGCTCGTAGATTCTGAATACGTGATTCTCGAAGATTCTACGTTGCCCACGAAGATCCTACTCTCGGGCTTGATTGGCCCTATCACGGTGAAAGGGAATCAGTACAATGGGAATATGCCAGCCTATGGGCCGGGGTTAAAGGATCATGAAATTGCCGGTTTGGTTACCTATGTTCGGAACACGTGGGGAAACGAAGCAGGCGAAGTGACTGCGGATGAGGTGGCGACGTTAAGAGCGGAGGTCGGGCAGCGCCCGCAGTGGACAGCTGAAGAATTGGCATCGTACCTGGACTAGAGGGAAATTTCATCGTAGCAACTTATCCAGGGTCGCCAGTGCTGGCGGGATGCGATAGAGGGCACTTTCAGTAGTGCGGCTCTGGAAGATTTAAAGGCCATTCACGAAAGCTCCTCTGAACGATCAACGGCAGCTTGTATAGACCGCTCGATTATCTCGGAACATTCATCCCTATCCAAGCTAGTTAAGAGAGCGTGGGTAACCCCGTTCGGGGAGACCACCTCGTCAACAAGGTCGCGTGGTCGTTTATCGCTCTGTCGCATTAGCTCGAGAGATCCAAGGCCGGTTTCAATGGCCAATTGCGTAGCCAGAGCGTAATCCAAGCCTCTTTTGGAAGCGGCTTGGGCGATAAGATCGACAAATCTGAAAAACACCGCGGGACCACATCCGCTAACAGCAGTTACTATATGCATCTGCGACTCGTTTACAGCGTGCGAACTGCCTAGGGCTGAAAGTATCGAAACGACTTCATTAAGATCTTTATCTGTCGGTGGCTGATCGAAACAATAGGCGCTCACTCCTTTCCCGATTTGAGAGGGCGTGTTCGGCATGACCCGCACGATGTTTCTGGCTGTTGGGAAAATAGTCTTAAGCGATTCGAGCTTTCGCCCAGCCAGAACGGATATGATGAGCTTGTCGGTAGCTGCTTTGGACTCGCTTTCCGAAATAGACTCCAGGTGTTGCGGCTTGAAGGCTACGATTATCGTTCTCGATTGCTCGATAAGATCGAGGCGATTTTCAGATGGAGTAATGCCTGTTTGTTGAGCCAGGGCACGGGACGTCGTCCCGCTACCCGAAACGCAGCGAATATCGGAAGCATCGTATAGATCCTGATTCAGAACTCCCTTTACTATGGCTTTTGCCATATTACCCGAACCTATGAAACCAATACTCACTCTGAATCCTCCTTGTTATAGGGGTGGGTGAAAGAGGCCGCTACGCCCCCTTCCTCGCCTGATTTTATATAGATTTCGCCACCAAGCATGCGGATCGCGTGACGGGCTATTGTCAGCCCCATGCCTACCCCAACGGTTTGCTTTGTGCTTATGAAGGGCTCGAACATGTTATCTTCAACTTCTGGATCGATGCCGCGTCCTTGATCGACTACCTCGAACTGAACGAGTTCTTCATTGTCAGAAAGCTGGTCCCTTATGATAACGGGCCGCTCTGCCTTCTCGCTATTCGCGTAGCTTTCCCATGCATTGGCGATCAATTTGGAAAGGGCCTCCTCGAATGCTTCGATATTGGTGCGAATGGATTTGTCTTGGAGGGAATTTTCGATCGTGACTTCAAAGTTCTGTTTGCAGGCTTCATTCGCGCGTTGAACAGCGTTATCGATGAGCTTAGCGATCGGCATTTTGTGGAGCGTTAATCGCGTCGTGAAGGCGATTGTGCTAAGTTGCTTGATAATATTGACGATTCGGTTGCAGGCATTTTCGACGCAGTTTATATTTCGTAGAACTCTCTCCGGATCGGTATGGTTCGCTTTGACCAGTTCGACGTAGCCCATGACAACTCCGAGCAGGTTATTCAAGTTGTGGGCTATCCCTTGAGTTAACGCTCCAATAGATGCGGCTCGCTGGGCTTCTCCCAGTCTTTTCGTCAGCTCTACGTTTTCCTGGTTTATCGCCAAGTAGTTTAGCTGGGCCCTGACTCGGGCTGCGGTTTCATCTAGATCTATCGGCTTAGTGATGTAGTCCACGGCTCCTGCTTGCAGACCCTCCAACTTTCCGGCTTTGGAATTCTGAGCGGTGACGAAGATGACTGGTATCGATTTGGTGCCGTCGTCCTCCGAGAGTTTTTGGCATACTTCGAAGCCATCCATGCCGGGCATCATGATGTCCAGCAAAATTAAATCTGGTAACTCTGATCGAGCGAGATCCAACCCGGTCTGGCCATTATCTGCGGAAAGGACCCGGAGCCCGTCCCATTCTAGTTTGCGCCTAAGAAGTTGTATATTTACGGGCTCGTCATCGACAACGAGGATTGTGTGTTCCGTAGGCGGGTGGGCGGTCATACTATTCTGCGGAAAGGTTGAAGCTAGGCTCTCGCATCAGCTGTTTTGGAGTTTGAATGCCTTGAGGGTGTTTTGCATCAACATGGCCACGGTCATCGGACCAACTCCTCCGGGAACTGGGGTGATTTTGGAGGCTTTGGGGGACACTTCGTCGAAGTTCACATCGCCGACCAGTTTATAGCCGCGTTTCTTGCTCACATCATCCACACGATTGATACCGACATCAATAATTACAGCTCCTTCTTTAACCATATCGGCGGTTACCATCTCAGGACGTCCAATAGCTGCCACAAGTAGATCGGCTTGCCGGGTAATATCGGCAAGATTTTGCGTTCTCGAATGGCAAATCGTTACCGTGGCGTTGGCGTCTGGATGCTTTTGCATCGCCAGTAGAGAAAATATTTTTCCGACAATCAGACTTCTACCGATTACAACTACGTGCTTGCCTTCCAGTGAAATGCCTTCCCGGCGACATATCTCGATAATGCCTGCGGGCGTACAAGAGACGAATCCAGTGGCGTATTCCTGGACAACCCGACCTGCATTTACCACATGGAATCCATCCACGTCTTTGTCGGGATCGATGCGGTTGAAAGCTGCCTGTTCGTTTAGGTGTTTGGGTAAAGGCGACTGTATCAGAATCCCGTTTACGCTAGGACTCCGATTCAATTCATCGATTTTCGCGAAAAGCTCTTCCTGTGAAACATCCTCTTCGAAAGTGAACAACAGGGGTCGAATGCCAATTTTTTTAGCCGTTTGGTTCTTGCCTCTCACGTAGGATACAGACGCGGGGTCTTCGCCAACTCGTATGAATGCGATGCAGGGCTTTTCCCCTTCGATGGTGGCCACCTCGTGCGTTAACTCATCAACTATGTCGCTCGCTATTTGCTTTCCGTCTATCAATTCCATGGATACTAACCGATATCGTTGTTGTCGTTGCTGAAATTCTATTACTTCTTTTTCAAGCTTTCGGCCTGAAGAGCGAATCCGTTGACTTTCTCGATTTCATTCATTTTGCCTATGGCAATCAGATGTTGATTGATGTAGTCGTCGACTAGAACGAAATCGGACAGCTGCGAATCATCGAGATAAGCGAGAGTCTTGTTGTCGTCATTGATGATCTTGAACTTAAATCCGGAGGAAAAGGATTCAAACGCATTGGTTGCGACGAGTATGCCCTCAAGAGTGCTGGTTTGGGTACTGGTATCGGGCAGTTTATGACCATTGTGAGTACCTGGCTGAGTGGGCTTCGCTCGATTGGTATTGAATGGGGCTAGAGTCGTGCCGTCCTGGATATAGGCAAGTACGATCGTCTCCAAACTAACGTTACAGTATCTGGGATCGATGGTCACGATTTCCGCGGCATCAGACTCGGTAGCGATGGTTAGAACTTCGGAATCCGGAGATGGGGTTATCAAATACTTCGAACCGGGTAGTGGAGCAAAGTCCTTCCCGAGGTCATGGCTATTTAGATACACAAGAAACTCGCCTCGGTAGTAGATGGGACGCCAGCCGGGAATAGGTTCAATTCCTCTGGGCCACTCCGCTTTGACGGCCAGAGAGAGCGATTCTAGGACCCCTATAAGAACAGATTCCTTGTCGGGGCTGATATGCACGTTAATCGCGTTCTGGGCGAACAGCGGACTGTTCGCCAAAATCGATCCTAATAGGATGATCGTTAAGAGATAGCGTTTGATATTCATAGGTTTTCCAGGTGTTTGAAAAGATTGCCGATATCGTTTTTACGGAGAAGGATGCCAACGCCCTTGGGAACTCCTTTGATGCTGAACGCGCCGATTTGATAGCGCTTTAGTCTTTTAATATCGTATCCAAGAGCCATGAATAGATTGCGAATCTCCCGCTTTTTCCCGTGATGCATCGCCAGGTCGAGCTCTTTCGATGCCTCCTTGGACTGGCTTCCAATCACCTTTGCTCGTTCGACCTTTAGACGCTCCCCTTCAAAGGTGATGCCCCGCTTCAGTTTTCCTAGGTACCGCTTTGGGAAAGGTTGCTTCAGCGACACCTGGTAGCGCTTTTCGACGAGACTAGAAGGGTGCATTAGACGATTCGCTAAATCGCCATCATTAGTTAGAATGACAAGTCCTTCGCTATCTTTGTCCAGTCGTCCCGCGCAAAACAGCCGGTCGCGCTGAAATTCTTTGGGTACGAGATCAAAAACAGTTCGCTCATTATGAGGATCTTCATTGCTGCAGACAAATCCTCTAGGCTTGTTTAGGGCATAGACGATTTGTTTCGGATTCTTGTATCGAATTTTTTGGCCCTCGAAAACGACTTCGTCTACTCCAGGCTCGATCTTGTCTCCGATGCTGGCTGGTTGGCCATTGATCGTAATCGAACCTTCGCGAATGTGTTCTTCAGCAGCCCGACGCGAACAGACGCCCATATCGGCGAGATATTTTTGGATACGCAGTAAGTTCTGAGACGTGGGCATCGAATGTGGTCGCGAACGCGAGAATCGGCCGGTAAGGGCTTTTCAAGAGGACGTGCCTTGAATATGCCTCTTAAAGCCCGACTCCAAGCACTGGAAAGATCGAATGACTGAGGCGAGAGAGCAAGCGGAAGAAGGTTGGCAAAGCGTTTTTCGCTGAAAACTAACATTGCCTCCTCAAGATTCGACGATAGGACTGGTTTTTTTCGGACGATTAGCGTAATTTTTGCATTCAAGGCTAGAGAATTGAAAACCATAGATATGAGCCTAACATTTGACAATAAGGTTGCCTTGGTTACTGGCGCTGGCCGTGGAATCGGCCGGGCTATAGCAGATTCGCTTGGCAAAGCGGGTGTAACCGTTATCTGTGTGTCTTATTCTGAGTCTTCGTGCGGGGCTGCTGCCCAGGCGATTGTTGATGCAGGAGGGAAAGCGGTCGCCAAGGCTGTTGATGTGTCTGACGTCACGTCGGTCGCGAAAGCCAGCGAAGAATTGCTAGACGAATACGAGAACGTCGATATCCTCGTTAACAACGCTGGCATTACCAAGGATAGCCTTCTTTTCCGCATGACTGAGGAGGACTGGACTAGCGTGATTGATACCAATCTCAATTCCTGCTTTTATTGGGTGAAGGGCTTGGCTCGGCCAATGACGCGCAAACGTTGGGGTAGGATTATCAACATCTCATCTGTGTCTGGAATTATGGGAAACGCCGGCCAGACAAACTATGCAGCCGCCAAGGCGGGGATGATCGGATTCACCAAGAGTCTCGCCAAAGAACTGGCAGGGCGGAATATTACCGTAAATTGCGTAGCTCCCGGGTTTATTAAGACGGATATGACCGCCAAAATGGCGGAAGCAGCTCTGGATAAGGTGCTCCCAATGATCCCGCTGAAGCGTATGGGGGAGAGTAGCGATATTGCCAATATGGTCGCTTACCTGGCCTCGGAAGAGGCGAATTATATTACAGGCCAAGTTTTTACCGTTGACGGCGGCATGGCGATGTGATCCCTCGTGAATTCATTATACTATAACAATTTGTCAACAAAATGGCCGACGAAAACAGCATCGAAAAAAGAGTCTCTGAGATCATCGTAAACCAGCTCAATGTGAACGAAGAGCAGATTACCCCGGAGGCGTCATTCCTAGACGATCTCGGCGCCGATTCCCTCGACACCGTCGAGTTGATCATGGCGTTTGAAGAGGAGTTCAAAGACGAGATCCAAGGCGAGATCCCAGAGTCCGACGCCGAAACGCTTCAGACCGTCGGAGACGTTGTTTCCTATATCAAGGGCAAGACGGGAGCCTAGTCCTTTAAATACATTTTCTGGCAATCGGGCAGCGCTTGAGCGCTCTTATATTCGCGAGACGCATTTTATGACTGAGCTGGCGGAAAGCGAACGTGTAGTGGTAACCGGCTTGGGGGCGATAACGCCGCTCGGGCAAGACGTAGATTCCTTTTTCCAGGGTCTTCTTGATGGAAAGAATGGGATAAGCCGTGTCGAGGCATTCGATACGGAGAAGTTCACATGTAAGATCGGCGGGGAAATCAAGGACTTCGTTGCTACCGAACATATGGATCCGAAAGAAGTGAGGCGAAACGACCGTTTTGTTCATTTCTCCTTTGCCGCAGGCAAGCAGGCTTTTGCGGATTCCGGTCTTGACATGGACAAGGAAGATCCGGATCGGGTGGGGGTTTTCATTGGTTCCGGGATTGGGGGGATGGATACAATCGAGAAGAACTGCCGCAAGCTTTTCGATAGCGGCCCACGCAAGGTGTCTCCGTTTATGATCCCAGCCTTGATTTCCAATATGGCTTCGGGCTACATGGCTATTGAATTAGGAGCGATGGGACCGAATTTTTCCATCGTCAGTGCCTGTGCGACTGGGGCTCACGCCATAGGTGAATCCTTGAAGACACTTCGCCTCGGCGAGGCGGATATCATGATTGCTGGTGGTAGCGAAGCAGCCATTACAGCCCTCAGCTATGGTGGTTTTTGCTCCATGAAAGCCATGTCGACAAGCAACGACGATTTCGAGAACGCCAGTCGGCCTTTTGATGCTGGGCGCGATGGCTTCGTTATGGGGGAAGGCGCGGGAGTTATCGTTCTGGAGACATTGGAACACGCGAAGAAGCGTGGGGCTCGAATCTATTGCGAATTGCTAGGCTATGGCGCTTCTTGCGACGCCAATCACATCACCGCGCCCCATCCAGAAGGCAAAGGTCTGATTGGGGCGATGAAGCGAGCTCTTAATTCGGGGCAATTGAGTACTGAAGAAATAGACTATATCAACGCCCACGGTACATCGACGCCATACAACGACAAGTTCGAAACCAAAGCGGTTCGAACGCTCTTCGCCTCTCATGCGGATAAACTGATGATGAGTTCTACTAAGTCGATGACGGGCCACTTGCTCGGCGCGGCTGGCGGAGTAGAGAGCGTAGCGTGTGTGAAGATGCTGCAGACTGGATCTGTCGCTCCCACTATAAACTATCGTAATCCGGATCCGGACTGCGATATGGACTACGTCCCCAACGAGGCTCGCGAGGCCAAGATCGAAGTGGCCATGAGCAATAGTCTGGGCTTTGGCGGCCAAAATGCTTCGCTAATTTTCAAATCGTACTAGGCTTTTGGATAAGGATTATCCATCCAAGGTACTCCCAACTCAGAAATCCCTCAAATGGAAAAGACGTTTATTATACTAAAGCCCGACTGTATGCAGAAGGGCCTGGTCGGCCAGGTAGTTCAGCGATTTGAAAACGAAGGCTTCGAGATAGTGGCCGCTAAAATGGCGCAACTCGACGCTTCCATACTTAAGGAGCATTACGCCCATGTTGCGGACCTGCCTTTTTTCCCTAATATTGAGGAATTCATGAGTTCTCGTCCGGTTATTCTGATGGCTTTGCAAGGAGAGAATGTGATCCAAAGCGTTCGCGACCTACTGGGCCCGACCGACTCTTTTAAAGCGCCGAAGGGAACTATCCGAGGCGATTTCGGTACGGACATGATGCGAAATGTCGTCCATGCATCGGACGGACCGGAAGCGGCGGAAGCGGAACTCAAACGCTTTTTCGACCCCCGTGAGTTGTATTAGCAGCTCGGAAAGGTAGCAGGCGATTTCACGCCTATGCAAATGCAATAGGAAGGCGGTGCAAGCCGAGTACCCAATCAAGGATTGCTTGCCTGCCCGTTTGGGCATTGACCGCTTACTGCCGGAGTATTCTACCTACTCATCGAAAAAGAAACGGTAGTCGATTCCTGGATCGTCATAGAACTCCATAAGCGAAGCAAGCTCTTGGGTCATTCCTTTAACGATATCCGCGTGATCAGGATCATTAATCAGATTGTCCATTTCAAACGGATCGGTCCGCAGATCGTAGAGTTCGTTAACGAATGGCTCCTTGTAGTATTGAATGAATTTCCACCGATCTGTTCGCACTGCTTTCCACCAGCAGCTCCTTCTTGGGAGATCCGTTTCAGGCCAGAATTCGAAGAGCAAGGACGATCGCGGTTGCCGTAGCTCTCCGCCTTGAAATACAGGGACGAGCGACTGTCCTTGCAATTCCGATGGAATCGGAATGCCCGCCATTTCAAGTAGCGTAGGTGCAACATCGATACTTAATGTCAAAACATCGCTTATAGTCCCTGGCTTAATGAGTCGCGG
>Ga0310343_10001089_pt1 | contig 13674 bp, 12 predicted proteins | sample HC15DNA2025_MG_FD_203519 | JGI IMG/M metagenome (GOLD analysis project Ga0310343, IMG submission 203519) | Marine microbial communities from station ALOHA, North Pacific Subtropical Gyre - HC15-DNA-20-25_MG | ecosystem: Environmental > Aquatic > Marine > Oceanic | place: Pacific Ocean: North... | reverse complement strand
TGTGCCTACGATCAAATACGCTATAACTAAAAATAGTTTTAAAATTATTCTTTTTAATTCTTTCTTTATTATTAAATCTAATCCCCAAAATAAAAAATTAAGTAATAATAAAAAAGAGGCTAAACCAAAACTTTGCAATAAAAAATCTGCAATGCTACTTCCATAAATCCCAAAAAAATTCTGGATCTCGAAGCTCCTATCTCCATAAATGAATGAAGGATCTTCAGGAGAATATGTTGTAAAAGCGATTGCAAGTGCGACACTTGATAAAACTAAGATTAAACCTAGTAATTCAAAGGTTCGCTTTTTCAAAAAATTTGTTACACTATCTAAAAAGTTTGTATTCATTACGAATCGATTACGTACTTTTTACCATTTTTATGAAAGTGTTAAAATTTTTTATATGATAAAACAGAGAATATGCATTGTTGGAGACGGTCTTTCAGGCTTAATGACAGCTGTAATTTTATCTAAAGTATCGAGTTTAGAGGTAAATCTAATAGCTAAAAAAGGCATAAAAAACGCTGATAAAAGGACTACTGCTATTTCAGATACAAATTATAAGTTTATCAATCAAAATATTAAAAGTTTGGGACAAAGGTTGTTCTGGCCCTCAAAAAAAGTTGAGCTTTTTTACGAAACTTCTAAAGAAAATATAAATTTTTTAAATCTAAACGAAGCAAATTCTAATCTTATGTATGTTTTTGAAAATGATAAAATTAAAAAAGTATTATTGAAAGAAATTTCAAAAAATAAAATTAAATTAATTAGAAAAGACTTAAAAAACTTAGATGAATTAAAAAATTATGATTTGATTATCCTCTGTATAGGAGGACAATCTAATGTTTATAATAGGATAACAAAAAAAAGATCTATCAAGAAAGATTATAAAGAAATAGCTATCACAGGATATGTTAAACACAATTTTAAGACACTCAACACAAGCCAATTCTTTTTAAAAGAAGGACCGTTAGCTATTCTTCCTTTTTCAAAGAATTATTTCTCTTTTGTTTGGAGTGTAAAAAAATATTTTTTTGAAAATAATTCAAAAAAAATTACAACTTTAATTAAAAACAAATTAGCAGAAAATTTGAAGGATAAAAAAGATATCACTATTAGTAATATTCAGTCGTATCCTATTTCTCTAAGTTTAAGACGACAGTATCATCAAAAAAATATATTAATTCTTGGTGAAGGTTTGCACACCATTCATCCTGTAGCTGGTCAAGGCTTTAATCTTGTCCTAAGGGATATAAAAAAACTAGAAGAAATTATTAAATATTATGTGGGTTTAGGTATTTCTATTAAAAATAGCTACGCGCTAAATGATTTTTATAATAGCAGAAAACCCGAAAATACTATTATGAGTTTAGGCGTTGATGCTACTCATAGTTTTTTTAAACAAAATAAATATTTAGATCCATTCAAAGAAATAATTGTAAAAAATGTTAAGAACAACGAGACATTAAAAAAATTCAGTAAAATAATCTCTAATCGGGGTTTATCATTATAATTCAATGAACATTTATGCTTTATCTTCGGGTAGAGGACCCTCTGGAATAGCTATTGTTAGAATATCAGGAAGGGAAACATTTAAGATTTGCCAAGATTTGACTAAGTCTAAAGATATAAAGTCGAACGAAGTCAATTATTGTAAGTTCTATGACCCTAACAACGGTAATGTAATAGATCCAGAGGCTCTATTATTGTGGTTTCCTGGGCCAAATAGTTATACTGGTGAGGACTTAGCAGAATTACAGATCCATGGGAGTAATGCGGTAATAAACGCACTATTGAGAGTTTTGTCAGAGCAAAAAAACTGCAGACTAGCTGAACCAGGTGAGTTTACTAAAATTGCTTTTCAAAATGATAAAATTGATTTGTTAAAAGCGGAAAGCATAGGAGATCTTATCCATTCAGAAACAGAACTTCAAAGACAGCAAGCAATAAAATTAGTTCAAGGAAACGCATCAAATTATTATAATAATCTGAGGGAAAAAATAATAAAATCTCTTGCCTTTATAGAAGCTAAAATTGATTTCGCAGAGGAAGATCTTCCAGAAAAAGTACTAAAAGATGCCCATAAATCAATCAAAGAAATTCATTCAGAAATTACTAAAATTATTGAAGATAATAAAGTAGGAGAAAAAATTAGAGACGGTTTTAGGGTTTCAATTATAGGAGAAGTTAATGCTGGAAAATCATCATTATTAAATCTACTTTCCAAAAGAGAGGTAGCTATTGTTTCAGATGAGGCTGGCACGACTAGAGATGTTATAGAAACTTACTTAAATTTAGATGGATATCCTGTTCTTCTAGCTGACACTGCTGGAATTAGAGATACAAAAAATGAAGTAGAGAAAAAAGGAATTTCATTAGCTCTTGGAAAATCAAAAGAAGCAGATTTAAATATAGTTGTGATTGATAATTCATCAAAAAAAATTAACAAAGAAATACAGAATATGATTAATAAAGATTCTATAATTCTCCTGAATAAATCAGATGTTTCAAATAAACAAAATCATAAATTTAACGCTGATACTGTTTTAGCTTCAGTAAAAAATAATAAAAATATTGATAAATTAATAAATATGATTAAAGCTAAGTTAAACAAAAAATTTACATCCAAAAATAGCGTTTTAATTACTAGAGAAAGGCACAGAGTAAAGCTTAATGATTGCTTAAAAGAAATTGATAAGTTTCTTAAAAAGGATCAAAACAAAAACCTCGAATTAGCAGCTGAAGATCTAAGAATGGCTACACGGCATCTTGGTAGTATCGTCGGTAAGGTAGATGTGGAAGAAATACTTGGATCTATATTTAAAGACTTCTGTATCGGTAAATAAAATTCTTCTTGTATTCTTAATCTAGACGTTTACATTCACAGTATGACAAAACAAAGCTATGATGTAGTAATTATAGGTGGAGGACACGCCGGATGTGAGGCTGCAGCAGCTTCCGCTAGAATGGGCGTAAATACTGCTCTTTTTACACATAAAATAGAGACTATTGGCGAAATGTCATGCAATCCCGCTATTGGTGGACTTGGCAAAGGACATCTTGTTAGAGAAATCGATGCCTTAGATGGTGTAATGGGTGTTGTAGCTGATAAATCAGGTATTCAATTTAGATTGTTAAATAGAAGTCGTGGTCCAGCAGTGCAAGGACCCAGGACTCAGTCAGACAGAGCTCTTTATAAAGAACATATGCAAAAAATTTTGCTAAATTATCAAAACTTAGAAGTAATAGCAGATCCAGTTGTAAAATTCTTGTTTGAGAATAATAAGGTTATAGGATTTATTTGTCAGAGTGGCAAAGAAGTAAGGACCAAAGAATTAATACTGACTACAGGAACTTTTTTAAATGGTTTGATACATATAGGCGAAACACAAATACCAGCAGGTCGTTTTGATGAAAAACCATCTACTGGTTTGAGTGAACAGTTGTCAAAATTCAAAATGCAAATTGGAAGATTAAAAACAGGAACACCTCCTAGACTAGATGGTGATACAATAAATTATGATGATTTGGAAATGCAGCCTGCAGACGACGATCATTACTATTTCTCTTTCTTAACGAATAAGATTGATAATAAACAGATTAAATGTGGGATGACTTACACAAATAATGAAGTTCATAAAATCATAAGTGATAATATTTCTAGAAGTGCTATGTATTCAGGTAACATTAAAGGAGTAGGTCCAAGATACTGTCCGTCAATAGAGGATAAGATCGTTAAATTTAAGGAAAAAGAAAAGCATCAGATTTTTTTAGAACCTGAAGGATTAAAGGACAATACTATTTACCCAAATGGCATATCAACTTCTCTTCCAGAGGAGATACAGCTCAAAATACTGGCTAAAATCAAGGGTTTAGAGCATGTTCAGATGAAGAGGGCTGGATATGCAATTGAGTATGATTATGTGGATCCAAGAGAATTAAAAGCTACCTTGGAAACTAAAAAAATTAATTCATTATTTCTTGCCGGGCAAATTAATGGAACTACAGGTTATGAGGAAGCTGCAGCTCAAGGATTGATAGCTGGTATTAATGCGGCTTTAAAAATTAAAAATCAAGAGGAGTTTATTTTAGATAGATCAACTTCTTATATTGGTGTTATGATTGATGATCTCATTACTAAAGGAGTTACAGAACCCTATAGAATGTTCACATCAAGAGCTGAATATAGATTAACTTTAAGAGCCGATAACGCGGATCAAAGACTTACCGATTTTGGAATTAATTTAAATTTAGTGAAATCTGAGAGAAAAAAAATATTTAACGAAAAGAAAAAAAATATTTTTGCTCTTAATACGATTTTAAAAAATAATTATTTAACTCCTAATCAAGCTAAGAAATTTGAAATTAAAATTGCTATGGATGGAGTCAAAAGGTCTTGTTTAGAGATTATGGGTCAACGAAAAGTAAATATGGCAAAAATAAGGCAAGCATTTCCTGATATTCCTAGCTTTCCAAGGTCTATAGAAAACCAAGTTGTAACAGATGCTCATTATATGGGTTATCTGGAAAGACAAGATAGAGATATTGAGTCTTTTAAAAAAGATGAGTCTGTTATTATACCTGATGGTATAAATTATGAAAAACTTAGCGGCCTATCTAACGAGATTAAGAGCAAACTGCTTCAAGTTAAGCCTAAAACATTAGGCCAAGCTATTCGTATAGATGGTGTAACGCCAGCAGCAATAATTATTCTTCTTTCACACATTAAAAAACTTAGATATAAAGCTACTGCTTGATGCAGCAGCTTGAAGTTATAAATATTCTAAAAAAGGATCTTAATTTTACTGATCAATCTATTGAAAAGCTTAAAGAATTTACAAAACTGGTTTTAAAGGAAAATAAAAATCATAATTTGATCTCGAAAAGCACTGAAAATCATATTTGGTTAAGGCATGTCCTCGACTCGGCACAATTGGTTAAATTTATTGATTTTAGCTGCAATTCACTAGCAGATCTCGGCACTGGTGCTGGATTTCCGGGGCTAGTAATCGAAATATTTAACAAAAACAAAGCTTTTCACGTGAAATTATTCGAAAAATCACCAATAAAAAGGCAGTTCCTATTTAAAGTAATTAAAGAATTGGGACTTAATGCCGAAGTTCTAGGGGATATACGCTATGAAAAAATAGATACAGATATCATAATTTGTAGAGCTTTTAAAAAGTTGGACCATGTAATACAAGTTTCACGTGAAATCGCTAAAAAGCCGCATAAATTAATCATTTTAAAAGGTCAAAATGCACAGGAAGAGATAAATAAATCTTTCAAAAATAAAAAATACCCTTATAAATTGGAGAAAAGTATTACAGAAATTGATTCTAAAATAATTTTGATGAATATAAACTAAAAATGGGAAAGTTAACTACATTAGCAGTTATAAATCAAAAAGGTGGAGTAGGCAAGACAACTACAGTTATAAATTTAGCAGCTTCATTGTCCATTTTGGGTCAAAATAATTTAGTTATAGATCTTGATCCCCAAGGGAACGCAACAACTGGTCTGGGTAAAAGCAATAGTGACGAAAATAAAAATATTTATAATCTTTTGATAAAAAAAATTAACATTAATGATGTAATACAAAAAACTGAAATTAAAAATTTAGATTTAATAGGATCTCACGTTAATTTATCTGGTCTTGAAGTAGAAACTGCAAATGATTCAAATAGAGCATTTGTATTACAAGAAATTCTTAATGGTGAAAAGGATGGGCTTTTAAAAAAATACGATAATATATTCATTGACTGTCCTCCTTCTTTAAGTCTTTTAACTATTATGGCTTTAGTAGCCAGTGACGAATTACTAGTGCCACTTCAAACCGAATTCTTTGCCTTAGAAGGTATTACGCAACTTGTAAAAACTATTGATAGGATTAAAGAAAATTTGAATCCTAGTTTGAAGATAAGAGGCATATTGTTAACTATGTTTGATAAAAGAAATAAATTATCTTCAGAAGTTGATAAAGAGGCAAGAAATTATTTTAAAGAAAAAGTTTACCAGACTGTAATTCAACGAAATGTAAGATTATCAGAAGCACCTTCTCATGGACTTCCATGTGTCATTTACGATAAAAACTGTGTCGGAAGTAAATCTTATTTTAAACTTGCTGAAGAATTTTTAAAAAATAATCAAATAGAGAGTGCTGCATGAGTCCTACTAAAAAAAAGGGATTGGGAAGGGGACTGTCAGCTTTATTTGGTGATGATAAACCAAAAGATCAAGCTAAAGCAGTAAATCAAACAAATCTTATTTCTATAAGTGATTTAAGTAGGAACCCTTATCAACCTAGACAAAACTTTAAAGAGGAAAAACTTGAAGAATTGGCTAATTCTATAAGAAAAAATGGGGTAATTCAGCCTATAGCTGTTAGACCAAATAAATCAGATAAGGGTAAATTCGAGATAGTTGCTGGCGAAAGAAGGTGGCTGGCCGCTCAAAGAGCCGGTCTTCACGAAATACCAGTAACAATATTAGACCTTAGCGATGTTGAGTCTTTAGAAGTAGCCATTGTAGAAAACATTCAACGAGATGATTTAAATCCGATTGAAGAAGCTAGGGGTTATAAAAGACTTAATGAAGAATTTAAATATGATCATGAAAGTATATCAAAGCTAATGTCGAGAAGCAGAAGTCATATAAGTAACACACTTAGATTATTAACACTTCCTTCTGATGTAATCGCAATGTTAGAGGAAGGTACATTAACCTCTGGTCAAGCAAGACCTTTAATAGGTATATCTAATGCATCTTCAATAGCGGAAGAGATAGTTTCAAAGAACTATAGTGCGAGAAAAGTTGAATATTTAACTAGAAATAAAAAAAATAAAGGTGAAAAAGTTATTGACACTAACATTCTTAAAACACAGGAAAGAATAGAGCGTATTCTTGGTTTAAAAGTTAATATTTTGAATAAAAAAAACAATTCAGGCAAAATTACTATTGAATATAAAGATTTAGAACAATTCGAATTAATATCAGACTTGCTTACTAAAAATTAGCACATTCGCAAAGATCTATAATAAGTTTTTTTATTAGTACATTCTTATTGATAATATTATCCGATTTAAATTTAATTTCCGCCTCATACGTTTTTTTAAGCATGTTTTTAATTTTCGCTGAATTCCATAATTTAGCTTGACTAATAAAACTATTTTTATCTTTCCAAAATATTGGGGGCTTCAAACTGTTAATTTTTTCCTCGAGATTATTTGATCCCTTTATATTATTTATTTCTTTAAGTTTATTTAGACGTTGATTTATCACATTTAAGTAATACACAATCTTATCTGGCTCTATGAATGTGTCGTTTAATAGCTTGTTAGTAGCAATTTTATTACCCGTTAGTGCTGCATCTTTAAGCAAATTAAAATCTTCATTAGAGGCAATGTTTAAAAGGTTTTGAAGCTTTTCAGTAACAATTTTTTTATCTTGAAATAAGGTAATTATCTTTTCTAATTCATTATTCAATTTTACCCTGTCTAATTTACAATTATCTATAATTATATTTAAATTTTGTGTTGATAAACCCTCAAATCCTATTAAACGCTCAAGTATTATTTTCTTTATCGTGAGCTCAGTATCAGGATAACAGGCTACTGCTGCGCAGTTTTTATCTTTCTCAAAGAAATTTCTAACTTTTGATTTTTTGTCTAAAATTTCAGAGAAAAAAATAATCTTATTTTCATCATTTATATTTATGACTTCCTTCATTATATCTAAAATCTTATCATTAACTTGATTTATAAATATTATTTTTTTCTTACCAAAAAGTGAAACATTACTTACCTCACTAATGATAAGGTTTTTGTTTTTTAATACTTCATCTTGATTAAAACTTAGTGACTCATAATCTTCATTTTTTTTTAGTGTATTTTTAAAATAATTTTTTAGGCCAATATTTTCACCATAAAATAAGATTAAACTTTGATTTATAATATTTATATTTTTTTCAACTACGTAACTTTTAAATAACATTTAAATTTATAATTTCATCAATAATATCTTCAGAAATCTTATCTATTAGATTATCTATTAACCTTTTTTCATTGTTTAATGTTTGCGAAAATTTATCAGCAACAACATAATTTCCTTCTCGTTCTACAGAGAACTCCAAATTATTTAAGTTGTCTGTTCTTATTAATTTTACATTAACTACTACTTTAATTTGGTATTTTGTAATTTCATTATTAACATTTTTTTCTTTAATGGATTTGGTGTTTTTTGTGTCTAATTCTATTTTAATAATTTTATTACTATTAGTATCGTTATAACTAGAAAGTTTGTTTTTTAACTCAAAATTAATTCTTTTATCACCACTGATGCTAATTTCTTTTATATTAAAATTTAGCAATTCACGTTTATCTATTATTTCAAATCCGCAATTAGTTAATAAGATTAGTAAAATAGCTATTGTTATTAATTTAAGATTTATCATTCAGATATAATGTAATTTATTATTTTATTTTTTACAAAAATAGTTTTAAGTATTTTTTTATCTTTAATATATTTCTTTGCTTTTGAATGATTAATTATTGCTTGGTAAATATTTTGTTCTTCTGAGTCTTTTTTAATATTTATGATATCTCTAGTTTTACCATTTATTTGCACTGCTAAATTTATTTTTTCTAGTAGGTTTTTTTGACTTATTTCAGGCCATACATTAGTAGATTTACAATTATGCATTTCAAGACACTCATGTGCTAAGTGAGGTATAAATGGTATCATTAATTTCATAATTTTAACTGTATTATCGATTAATATCTTATTACTAATTCGACTTTCACAGAACTTTTTTAAAATTTTATAAACTTCATAAAAGAGAGCTATTGAAACATTGAATCTGAAATTTTTAATTGAGTTATCAATTTTATAAAGAAAATTATTTATCTCTGATATAAATTTGTCTTCTAAATCCTTATCAACTTTTACCTCTTCTCTTTGTGAAACTGTACAATTTAAATCCCATATTCTTTGTAAAAATTTATTTGCTGAAACAACACCAGTATCTGACCATTGTACGTCTTTTTCAGGTGGACTATCAGAAAGAATAAACCATCTAACAGAGTCCGCACCGTATTGAACAATCATTGTTTCTGGGTCTATTGTATTTTTTTTTGATTTAGACATAGATTCGGGAGGGCCAACTATTACTTTAGACTTATCTTTTCTTTTTAAAACAGTTTTAGGATCAATTCTTTCAACTTCGTCAGGATAAAGCCATTCACCAGACTGATCTTTGTAAGACTCATGGCAAACCATTCCCTGCGTAAAAAGATTTTTAAAAGGTTCTGATAAGTCAATTTTTTTATTAAATTTATTAATACCTTTTGTAAAAAATCTAGAATATAACAGATGCAAAATAGCATGCTCAATTCCTCCAATGTATTGATCAACAGGCATCCAATAATTTATTTTTTTTTCATCAAACGGTGCATTTTTAAAATTTGGAGAACAAAATCTTAAAAAATACCATGACGAGTCTACAAATGTATCCAACGTGTCAGTTTCTCTAATTGCTTTTTTTCCGGTAGATTTTTGTATTGTATTTTTCCAAGTAGGGTGACTTTCAAGTGGATTTCCTTGTGATTTTAAATCTATATCATCTGGTAATTCTACAGGAAGCTCACTTTTATCTACGGGTACAACACTTCCATCTTCTAAATAAATCATTGGGATTGGACAACCCCAATATCGTTGTCTAGAAATTCCCCAGTCTTTTAATCTGTAAAGTGTTTTTCTTTTACCTAATTTCTTTTGTTCTATTTTTATAATTATTTCTTCCTTTGCCTTGCTAAACTCTAATCCATTTAAGAAATCCGAGTTAATCATTTTGCCGGGTCCAACGTAAGCCTCATTAAGCGATTTTTCATCATTACCATCAGATACAACTTTAGTTATCTCAAGTTTATATTTTTTTGCAAAGTCAAAATCCCTCTGGTCATGCGCAGGGCACCCAAAGATTGCACCACTTCCATAATCCATTAACACAAAATTAGCAAAATAAACTGGAAGTTTTTTTTTTGAGATAAAAGGGTGTTTTACAAATAAATTAGTTTTAAATCCTAATTTTTCAGCATTAGCCAAAGACTCTTCTGTAGTTCCTGTTTTATCACATTGTTTTTTAAATTTTTTAAAATCTTCTTGTTTAAGAAAATTTTTATTTAATGGATGATCAGCTGATAAGCATATAAAACTTGCTCCAAAAATTGTATCTGGACGAGTTGTAAAAACATTTATCTTTTCTTTACTATTTTCAATTTCAAAAATAATCTCACAGCCGTAAGATTTTCCTATCCAGTTTTTTTGCATTAATTTTACTTTTTCAGGCCAGCCATTTAATTTTTCTAAGTCGTTTAGTAGTTCTTCAGAAAATTTTGTAATATTAAAAAACCATTGTGATAGTTTCTTTCTTTCAACAGTGGCGTTAGATCTCCATCCTTTTCCGTTGATAACTTGTTCATTAGCCAATACTGTTTTTTCAACAGGATCCCAATTAACATAGGTTTCTTTTCGCGATACTAAGCCTTGATTGTAGAATTCAATAAATAGCTCTTGTTGATGCTTGTAATACTCCTTATCACAGGTTGATATCTCCAAATCCCAATCAATGGAAAGGCCCAGCAATTTAAGCTGATCTTTCATTACTTTTATATTTTTATTTGTCCATTCCTTTGGGTGAAGGTTATTTAATTTTGATGCATTTTCTGCAGGTAAACCAAATGCATCCCACCCCATCGGATGCAACACATTAAAACCATTTAGATATTTGTATCTAGCTAGTACATCCCCAATAGTATAATTCCTAACATGACCCATATGAATTTTACCAGATGGGTATGGAAACATTTCAAGACAATAAAACTTTTCTGATGTTTTATCCTTGTTGTAAAGTTTAGCTGTTTTGAATTTTTTTTGCCATTTTTTTTCAATTACTTGAAAATTTATTCTTTCCATAATTGGAATTATTTTTTCTTTTTATCTTTTGACTCACGTTCAAGAATTGCAGCTTTACGTATAATGGATGTTCTAAGTTCATTACCTATAGCACTATTTTTTAATAAGTTGGTTCTACAATTCATATTACTTTTACATTCCTTTTTATGAACAGATATTTTTAAACTATCAGACCTTACTTCATTATCTAAAAATCTTACGGTAATTTTAATAGCATCATTTGAATCATTTTCAGAATACCAATCAGTTATAATCATGCCACCAGAATAATCGACGGTTGAGAAAGGTAAAAAATCAAGAATCTCTAATGATGCTCTCCACATGGGATTAGATGTGCTAAACTCATAAGTTGTCCTTCCACGACCTATTATATCTTTTAAAGAAGCGCCCTTACCTGATTCGATATTTTTTCTTGCTCTCTCTTGTACATTTACAGGAGTTTCTCTAGTGTCAACTTTTTTAGGCTTGATTGCGTTGCAAGACAGAATTAGTAAACTTAAAATTGAGTAAAATATGATCTTAATCATTTAATACCTATATTTAGTTGAAAGAATGCATAAATACAAAATAATACTGAAAAAACCTTGATTTTACTTAATTAATACTTGATTTTATTATGTTGCAAAAATACAACATAATGTAAAAAAGTCAATTAAAATAAGAAAAATAGCGAGATAGAGACTTTAAAAATGATAATTTGTGGAGTTTTAAATTTTAAAACAAACATAACAAAGGAAATATAATGAAAACAATAATGAAAACTTTATTAGTTTCTATCGCTTCTTTGTCTCTTATGCTTTCTGTTAATGCAGGTGAATTATCAGTAAGCGGTACAGCTAAAGCTACTTACAACCAAACTAGCGGTACTTCAGCAGACCAAGGACTTGGTGTTACTAATGAATTAAACTTCACAGCAAGCGGTGAGATGGATAACGGATTCACATGGAGCTACTCTATGGAATTAGACCCAGCATCAGGCGGAGCTGCGAACAACGACGATACTCAAATTACTTTAGGCATGAATGACATGGGTACAGTAAAAGTTTGTGTATCTGAGTGTGGAAACAACAAGAAATACGCATGGGATGCATCAGCTTATACAAAAATGTCTGACACTGGATACAGTGAAGGTATAGTATACCCAGGTGATGCAGGTACAGCTGGTACAGCGACTATTCAGTACCATACACCAGAATTACCATTCGGTACTACAGCGTCAATTGCTTACAACACGCAAGTAGCAGGTGATGCAGCTAGTGGTAACACAACTGGTCAAACAACAACAGCACAGAACTCAAGCGAAGAGTATTCAGCAGTAACAAAACCAGTTGATGGTTTAACTGTTTCTGCTCACTACTACAAAGTGAACGACTATGCTGATGGTACAGCTACAGAGCAACAACTAGAAGAAGGTGGTTCATACGCAGCTAAATACTCAGCTGGTAACTTAACAGTTGGATATGGTAAATCATTCCAAGCACCAGAAATCGGTACAGCTGTTGGAGCTGGTACAGGAACTATTGAGTACTACGAAAACACAGGTATCTCACTAGGTTATGCTGTAAATGATGAACTTTCAGTGTCTTACACAAGAGAGACTTCAGAGAAAAACATGGCTCACAGTTCTACAACTACATATGATATCGAAATGGATTCAATTCAATTCGCTTACTCATTAGGTGGTGCTACTTTATCAGTAGCTAGAGCTGACTACGAAAACGCAAATTATACACAAGACGAAGATGCAACAGAAACTATCGTTGCAATGACTTTTGCGTTTTAATTAGAGCGTAATATTTAATTAAAAGGGGCGATTTATCGCCCCTTTTTTTTTGGAATTTTGAATTTTAAAAATTGTCTATTACTTTAAAAGTTTTTGAGCTTTGTCTGGATTATTTATAATTAAGGAGGCTATAGCTACATTTTTACAATTTACATTTTTTAATTTGCCCAAGTTTTCTAAATTAATACCACCAAGTGGTGTTAGTGATGTTCTTATTAACTTTGAAAATAAATTAAACTTTACGACTCCCATAAATCCTTTTTTACATTTATAAGAAGTTTTAAATAACCGAGAAAGTAATATTTCTGAACAACCTTGAAATTTTTTTAGATTTATTTCTTTAATATTATGCGCTCCACCTATTATCTCAAAATTTCTTTTAAAATTTCTTAAATTTAATTTTTTATTATTAGCAGAAATATACAATCCATCAGCCTTGATCTTCTTCATTAAGTCGATATTATTAGCTATTAGTAAAGGTATTTTTCTTGACTTGCAGTCCAATCTAAAACTTTTTATTTTATTAATGTTTTCAGGTATTTTATTTCTGTAAATAATACTAAATTTACCAAAATTTTTTATATTTTTTAATTCTATATCTTTTATACTTTCAATTATAAAAAAATATTTTTTTTTTACGATAAACATTGTAACTATGATAGTTGAAAGATTTAATAAAATAAAATCTAATATTGACAAATTAAAGCCAACAAAACCGGTAAATATAGTTGCGATAAGTAAAACTTTTTCTTTAGATCACGTAAAACCCTTAATAGATTTTGGCCATGATCATTTTGGTGAAAATAAAGTTCAAGAAGCAAATGCAAAATGGAGTGATTTAAAAAATAAGAACAAAAAAATAAATTTACACATGGTTGGAAAGCTTCAAAGCAACAAAGCAAAAAATGCTGTAGAATTAT
>Ga0310343_10001088_pt1 | contig 13682 bp, 21 predicted proteins | sample HC15DNA2025_MG_FD_203519 | JGI IMG/M metagenome (GOLD analysis project Ga0310343, IMG submission 203519) | Marine microbial communities from station ALOHA, North Pacific Subtropical Gyre - HC15-DNA-20-25_MG | ecosystem: Environmental > Aquatic > Marine > Oceanic | place: Pacific Ocean: North... | reverse complement strand
TCGTCATGCCACAACTGGAGGCCGATGATGCTATGGGCATCTATGCCACCAAACTTACAGGGAATATCATTGTTTCTCCTGACAAAGACATGAGACAGATCCCCGGTAAGCTATACAATCTCGAAGACACCGTTACGATCACACCAGAAGAGGGTGCGAAGTGGCATCTGATTCAGACGCTTGCAGGCGACCAGACAGATGGCTACAGTGGCGTTCCCGGGATCGGAGTGAAGAGAGCAACAACTCTTTTCGAGAAAGAAGGCTACAGCTGGGCTACAGTTGTCAAAGCTTTTGAGGACAAGGGGCTTACAGAACAAGATGCTCTTTGCAACGCAAGGCTAGCTAGAATACTTACAAACGAGGACTATGATTCCCAAAGGCAAGAACCAAGACTCTGGACACCTACGCCCGAGTATGAAATTAACTCTGGAACAGGAGTTCAAATTGAAGTTAGTTGAAGATAAGCTAAGAGAAAGATATGATACACACAAGGAAGATGTAATCACTGTCTTTCTTGCTTTACAAAAACAAAACTTTGTACTAACAAACAATCTAAAAAACATAATTAATTTTATTTAAAATGTCTAACTTAATCTCCCGCACTGGACGGGTACAGTCTTGGATCGACGATCCGCAATCAAGACTACCTGTATCATGCACAACCTTCGTTGTTGAAGACAGCATGGAAGGGGACAACGGCATCGAAGCTAGCTGGAGATTCGCAAGTCACGCACTAAGATTTGGTGCAGGCTGTGCAATCCACCTATCTAAGCTTAGACCAGCCGGTCATGAAAATGACAAAGGACTTGTGGCTACTGGCCCAGTCAGCTTCGGCAAAATATATTCAGCTCTAAACGAAACCTTGAGAAGAGGTGGAGCTTACAAGAATGGTGCTATTGTATTGCACCTAGACCTATGCCACCCAGATGTGGTAGACTTTATTACAGCTTCCAGAACAGAACTGCCTTGGGTCAAGCGGTGCGTCGACATTGACGACGACATGTGGAAGTTCGCAGACCAAGACACTAAGGACGCTTTGCTTTATGGAATCAAATCAGGAGACATCTGGCTCAACAAAATCAAATACACCGAATCCGGGGAGCGTATCTATGGGAACGTCTGTCTTGAGGTATACTTGCCCTCACGTGGGACTTGCTTGTTACAGCATGTCAATCTCGGTGCCTGTACACTCGACAATCTACAAGAGGCTTTCGTTACAGGTATGTCCGAGTTGTGTGATCTCCATGCACGGACAGGTGTTGGAGAATCTGGAGAATACCTTACCCCAGACAATGACAGACAAGTGGGGCTTGGAGTGCTCGGTCTTGCCAACTTCCTCAGAAGATACAACATCACGTACAAGGACTTCGGAGAGGCACTCCGCTTGGTAAACCTTGGCCACTCCGCAAACAATGTAGCAGGCTGTGCAGCAGTCGCTTTAGATATAGCGATCTTTGAGGCAGCTCAGATTGCAAGAGAAAACAATATGGTAAGGGCGTTTGCTATTGCACCCACTGCCAGTTGCAGCTATCGCAGTAGAGACCTAGACGGCTTTACATGCACACCCGAGATAGCACCACCAATAGCGAAGATGGTTGACAGAGACTCCGGCGAGTTCGGAGTAGAGAGAGTCAACTATGGTAACGTTGAGATTGCAAGTGAAGTAGGATGGGACGCATACAAGCGTGTAGCAGACGAAATCATGACGATGCTCGATAGGACAGGATTGCTTCATGGCTACAGCTTCAACAGCTGGAGCGACATGATTAGATATGATGAAGCATTTATAGAGGAGTGGCTACTTAGTCCACAGACCTCTTTATACTATTCATTACAAGTTATGGGTGATGTTCAAGATAAGTCTGATGCTTATGCAGCACTTGGAGATACTGACATACAAGATTACTTGGATGGTATATTGAACGATAACGAGATTAAATGTGACTGCGAACAATAGAATACCTTTCGGTGCTAGAACTGTTTACACTGTCAATCCACAGATTCCGCCACTAATACTTCAAGAGATAACAAAACAAGTCGAAGAGTTCCCATACCATCGAAGCCATATAGGAATTGATGGTAAGGAAAGGGAACACGGTATGAGAACCTCTAATCAATGTTGGATACCATGGGATACATGGATAGCTGGAATTATGCACAACATATTTCTAAGTGCTAACAATGATTTCTTTGACTATGACTTAGATCATTTTGACTCAGGCATACAAGCAACAAGATATGCAGTTGGTCAGAAGTATGGATGGCATGTAGATGATGGTGTTGAAGGACATCCACGAAAGTTATCAATGTCACTGGTGTTAGATACAGAGTTTACAGGTGGAGAGTTGGAGATTTATGATCCTTTTAAACACCAAAACATGAGCTTTGATATACAACCGGGACATGTAGTTATATTTCCATCTTGGATATCGCACAGAGTCCAACCCGTTACATCAGGCACAAGATATAGTCTAGTTGCTTGGATGAACGGCCCAGAATTTAGATAAAATGAACCCTTACACAAAATTATTAGAAAGAAAAAGAACATGGACTCCCGTAAAACCCACCAAAGGGGAGGTAAGATCTGGTGCTGAAGAAACCATCAAACGTGCTCTCGCAATACGTCATATGGAGCTACCAGTTGGAGAATTTATTTCACAAGGCTTGGACAAAGAAGTCCCGGTCGCAGCGAGGACACTTCTTGAGTCAAACGTTAAAGATGAGATTAAGCATGATCTCGCTCTGGGCTTCATTGTTGAATCCCATGGGGCTGATCCCATTGCTGAAATGGAGGCGATACGATTAAGAGATGCTTGGATACAACACCCTGACCACACTATCGCAAAAGCCCTTGTGGCCGAGCGAGCTATATTCTTTGTTTTATTGCCTATGTTTCGTTTTCTTGGTGATGCAGCTCTTAGAACAGTATCAGCTGACATTTCCAGAGACGAACAGATTCACGTGGCGACTAATAGCTTGGTTTGTGCCGAGCTTGGTCTTCGTCCTAGCCCTAGCTTGGATAAGCTTCGGAAGGCAACTATATCTTGGGTACTACAACCCTTGAAAACTTCACCGGACAAACACCTAGACAAAACATTTTGGCTGGATGCGAGCGACCGGCTGATGTATGAAGGCAAGGCACCACAGTTTGCCGACACCAAAGCAGCTCGTATGCCAGCGTTCTTTGAACATGCAAATACAAACCTCCCACAATACGCTTAAATTTTATTCAGAGAAACTTGAGAAACTTGTAGAGGATCTGGAGTCCAAGTTCGCTTGGTATCCAGTCCACCCCAAGGAGGATCACGCCTCCATTATGTACAGAGCTGGCCAAGAGTCAGTCGTACAATATGTAAAATCAATTTTAGAAGACGATAACAATGTGCCTATTTAGATCACCTTCGCCAACACCGCAGTCAACCCCTGCACCTATCATTGCGAAGAAACAAGATAAAATAGAACAATCTTCACTACCAACTAAGAAGGATCTCACAGATCCAGATGAAATACCCGGAGTGGAGTATGGAACAACAGCCAAGAAAGGCGACGCTGTAAACACAGCAAAAGCTACTGGTACAGACGCACTTAAAATAAATGTAAATACAGGAGCCACAGGTGGCACTGGAACAGGAGGACTAAGTGTATAAGGCTAGGGAAAAGTATTCAATGCTAACATCAGGAAGAACACAGTTTCTTGATACAGCAGTTGAGTGCTCAGAACTTACCCTACCTTATCTCGTTAGGCAAGACGATGATGCGTCAGGCAAACGGACTCTACTACAACCCTACCAATCAGTAGGAGCAAAGGCAGTGGTTACACTTGCAGCAAAACTTATGCTTGCTATGCTACCACCACAGACAGCCTTCTTCAAGCTACAGGTTAGGGATGACAAGTTAGGAGATACACTAGATCCTATGATGCGTAGTGAGTTAGACCTATCATTCTCAAAGATTGAGAGATTGATTATGGACTACATTGCTGCGTCAAGTGATAGAGTTGTTGTCCACCAAGCGTTCAAACACCTAATTGTATCTGGTAATGCCCTAATCTTTATGGCAAAAGATGGGTTAAAACATTATCCACTAAACAGATACGTCGTCGAACGAGACGGTAACGGTAATGTTATAGAAATAATAACCAAAGAAATGGTTAGCAGAAAGGTACTAGGGCTGACACCCCCACCTTCCGAAGAGCCAAATGCTAATGGCGACTATGGTGTCGATGGAGACGATGCAGAGGTGTATACCTGTGTCAAATTGGATGAGAGCAGCGGTAACTGGAGATGGCATCAAGAAGTGGACGATATGATCCTAGCTGGTAGCCAGAGCACAGCACCGAAGAACGCCTCACCATGGCTAGTACTCCGATTCAATACAGTTGACGGCGAAGACTACGGACGTGGTAGAGTTGAAGAGTTCATTGGAGATCTAAGGAGTCTCGATGGGTTGTCTCAAGCTCTTGTAGAAGGGGCAAGTGTGGCAAGTAAAGTTGTCTTTCTTGTATCACCATCTGCAACCACCAAGCCCGGAACACTTGCCAAAGCTGGAAACGGAGCTATCATACAGGGTAGACCAGAGGATGTAGGAGTCGTGCAAGTTGGTAAAACAGCAGACTTTGCTACAGCTGCAAACTTAGCAGCACAATTAGAAAAGAGAATACTCGAAGCTTTCTTGGTTATGAATGTCAGAAATGCAGAGAGAGTAACAGCTGAAGAGGTACGCCTCACACAGCTAGAGCTAGAGCAATCCCTTGGCGGACTGTTCAGCTTGTTAACGGTAGAGTTCTTAATACCCTACCTCAACAGAACTCTGTTAATACTACAGAGAACAAACCAGATACCCAGACTACCAAAAGATGTCGTTAGACCGAAGATTGTAGCTGGTATCAATAGCCTAGGTAGAGGCCAAGACAACGAAGCCTTGACTAGATTTATACAAACCATTGGTCAGGTCTTAGGGCCAGAAGCACTGATGAAGTTTGTAGACCCATCTGAAGCAATCAAACGTCTCGCAGCTGCACAAGGTATAGATGTACTTAATCTTGTACGTACACCAGAGCAGTTAGAACAGATGAAGCAGATGCAGCAAGCTCAAGCAGCACAACAATCACTTGTTAATCAAACAGGTCAGATTGCAGGCACACCTCTGATGGATCCTGAGAAGAACCCAGAGCTAGCAGAGCAGGCATCAGCAGTAATACAAGGACTACAACAACCACCACAATAATATGGCAGAAACACTATCATACCAAGAACCTCAGAATGTAACAACCATGGACAACCTGTCAGCAGAGGAGCAAGACTCTCTACAGGTTGGTGAACAGATATCTCAACAAGAAGAGCAAGTCTATGCTGGTAAGTATAAGAGTGCTCAAGAGCTTGAGAAAGCTTACATGGAGTTACAGAGTAAACTTGGCGAACAAGAAGATAAAGGTGAAACAGAAGTAGCAGAGAAAGAACCCGAGGATAAGCCTACGCTGTCCGAGGGAGCTACTCTTATAACTTCTGCTACCGATGAGTACTATGCCAATGGCAATGAACTCTCTCCTGAGACATTACAAAAGTTCTCTTCTATGTCTAGCCAAGACCTTATCAAGGCTTACTTAGAAGTACAACAGCTACCTGAGTATCAACAAGCACAGCAAACACCAGTTGAGATTTCTGAATCACAAGTCAATCAGATCAAAAACGCAGCTGGTGGCGAAGCAGCTTATTCAAACATTATTAACTGGGCTAAGAGCAATCTCGAAGCTGAACAGATAAATGCGTTTGATGATGTTGTAAATACAGGTAGTGTGCAGGCTATCAATCTTGCGGTAGCTGGACTCAAAGCACAGTACGATAACGCTAATGGAGTAGAAGGTAGAATGGTAACAGGTAAAGCACCTACAAACAGCGGTGACGTTTTCCGCAGTCAGCAAGAGTTAGTCGCAGCAATGAACGATGTTCGCTACGACAGAGACCCAGCTTACAGACAAGACGTAATTGAAAAACTTGACAGATCTAATTTGGAGTTCTAACTATGCCCGGACATTACGGTGGCGGAATGAAGCCTAAGAAAAAAATGACAGCAGCCATGAAGAAAAAGATGGCTCTTGAGAAACTAAAGAAACTCAAGAAGAAGAAGAAAAAGTAATGACTAAAAAAATAAAGCCGGGAAAAGGTGGATCTCCCGGCCAGCCTTACCAAGCACCAAAAGAAGATCCAAAGAATCCCTATGTTCCTAGCCCAAGAAAAGCTAAGAATATAGATTTTTTCAGTAAAGACAACAACTACCCAGTATAAAATTATGACACACCACAACCACGAAAATCAGAAATGGCATCCAGCAGAGGAGCTTAACGGAAGACTAGCTATGATAGGCATAGTTGCAGCTCTACTCAACTACGCTTGGACAGGGCAAATCATACCCGGTATTTGGTAATGCCTAAGCCAGCTGGTAAGAAGAAATACTCTGCCGGTCAGATGAAGATTGCCAGAGTAGCACCACCACGAGATAAGATCACAGGAGCTGACTTCAAAAAACTAAGAGGTAAGAATGGCAAAAAGAAAGGGAGTAAGCCTGTCTCTCGGAAGAGGTGAGAAGAGCCGCAAAGGCGGTCTGACAGCTAAGGGAAGAGCCAAGTACAATCGTGCCACTGGCTCTAACCTCAAAGCTCCACAGCCCGGAGGAGGGGCTAGAAAGAAGTCCTTTTGTGCCCGTATGAAAGGTGTAAAAGGCCCAATGAAAAAACCAAACGGCAAGCCTACAAGAAAGGCTCTTGCCCTACGACGTTGGAAGTGCTGATGATAGAACCAATGGTGCTTCCATTGTTCTCGTCACCTGTATATGCACACGACACTGGGTATAAACCAACACAACAAGAGATCGACTATGTCTCATCGTTGGATATATCATCGGAAGGTAACGCAGCTGCACAACTCACATCAAACACTCAAGTCTTAGATTTACCTGAGTTAAATAATATCAAGACGTTATGTGAGCAAGAGTTGCTTTACTATACAAATCAAGTTCTAAGAATCAAACAGTCATTTAGAATCACAAATTCTTGGTTGACAATTAAGAAACAAGATCAATGGCATCATTTACATAATCATCAGAACTGTATCTTTTCTGGAGTTTATTACTTACAAACCCCACCAGATGCAGTATTAAATTTTGAAGGAGACCCCGGGTTTCGGGATTCATTTAAGTTTGATTATGATTACATTGATTATAATATTTTTAATTCACATTCTTGGAAAGTATCAGTACCAGCATCTACAGTTGTCATCTTTCCGTCTTCGTTGTATCATGATGTCGCACCCAATCTTACAACTACCCCACGTATCTGCATTGGATTCAATGCTTTCGTGACCGGTAAGCTAGCAACGAAGACATATTGTTCAGATCTCACACTATAAAATGGCTAATGAAAACATACTATGAGCCTGATGAAAAAGGCAGAATGAGAATTACCGAGTCAAAAGGTGATAAGACACCCATTAATATAGCCGTAAATAAAGACCCCGGTAATTTCTATCGAAGAAAAGCTAAGATGGATGCTGACAATGATATGTCCAGTGATCCTATGAAACCAAAAGATGGCAAAGAAATCCTCGATAGATTATTAAATAAAAAAAATAAGAAAAAAGGTCAAGTATAATGGCACAACTTTTTTATGATGAAAATGACCCTAGAAAGAAGAGGGAAATGAACGGTGATAAAACACCAATCGCTATGGGCAAAGAGTTCTTTGGTGTACCTAAAGATGTTAGGGAGGCTAACAAAAGACTCTCAGGTCAAGGCCCATTTGATGTCAATGACCAGAAAAAAGTCATAGACTATTACAAAAAACAAGCAAAAAACAAGAAGGGTAGAGCATAATGGCACACAAGAAAGGTAAGAAGTGTGGCTGTAGCCATGGAGGTAAGAAACGCTAATGGGTAAATTATGTCCACGTGGTAAAGCAGCTGCCAAAAGAAAATTTAAAGTATACCCTTCTGCATATGCTAACGCCTACGGTGTTAAGGTATGTAAGGGTCAAGTCAAAGCTGGTGGTAAGAAGAAGACTAGCCCCGGCTACACTAAAGGCAAAAGAAGATGAGCTTACGTAGATGGTTCCAAGAGAAATGGGTCGACACCAAAACTGGTAAGCCCTGTGGCAGACAGAAAGGTGAGAAGCGTAAAGGCTATCCAGCTTGTAGACCATCTAAACGTGTGTCATCCAAAACACCTAAGACTACAGGTGAGATGTCTAGTGGCGAGAAGGCCAAGTTCAACAGAACTAAAACAAGTAGTAAACGGATTAATTATAATCACAAAAGACGCAAGAGATGATACAAATTTTAAAGAATCCTAAAACAGAGTCTTATGTCAGAGCAAAAGAAACAGCTCTATCACATACTCTGGCTTTACATTGGATACCTTCTGACACAGGGTTCTTTTATTATTCTCATATTCTAATATCTAGACCTGAGTTTCTTTACTATAGTCATCCAGTGTCAGCTCATGCAGACTTATTTGTAGCTGCAATAGGTGAAACACTAAATGCTAACAATCTAGCAGATAATGGATTTCATGTTATCAGAGCTGCTATTAATGTGGTTCATCCAAGCGAGGGAAACCAGTTTTCTGAACCACATGTAGATCACTCTTTTCCACATGTAAATTTAGTTATGTATTTTACTGATGTAGGAGGAAGAACTTTTTGTGAGGAGAAAGAACACGACCCACAAGAAGATGATATAATCCTATTTAAAGGTGAGCATTATATGGAAAGACCTCAAAGAGACAGAAGAGTTATATTAGTTTCTACATTACAAATATACTAACAGCACGGGAGCACCTCAGAGTCGGACTCCCCTGCACTTGGCGAGAGCCTGCTAAGGCAGATACCTTGAGCCGTCTAGACGGTGGGATAGACCACAAAAAATGGCCAAAAAATTTCAGTACTGAAGAACGTTAACCAATATCATTCTTATTAGAAATGGCATACCCCGGATCTTTCGATCATCAATCTAACGTTAACCCTACACAACTTACAAGACAGGGTGCGTTAAATGGCGGTGCTGATCCTAGAGCCCTTTACTTGAAGCTGTTCAGTGGAGAGATGTTTAAAGGATTCCAGAGAAACACAATCGCTAGAGACTTAGTGCAGAAGAGAACACTTACATCAGGTAAGTCTATGCAGTTCATCTACACTGGTCGCACAACAGCTGAGTACCACGTACCCGGCCAAAGCATACTTGGAAACGACCAAAAGGCTCCTCCAGTTGCTGAGAAGACCATCACTATTGATGACCTTCTAATCTCAAGTGCTTTCGTTTATGAACTTGACGAGACACTTGCACACTACGATTTACGTGGTGAAATTTCTGCTAAGATCGGATACGCTCTTGCAGAGAAGTATGACAGACTCATATTCAGAGCTATTGCGAAGGGTGCTAGACAGGCTTCTCCTGTTTCTATGACTAACTTCCAAGAGCCCGGTGGAACACAGATCCAAGTTGGAGCTGGTTCAGATGCAGACGACGCATACAACTCAACACACCTAATCTCAGCTTTCTATGATGCTGCTGCTGCTCTTGACGAGAAAGGCGTATCTACTGAAGGTAGAGTTGCTGTGTTGAACCCAAGACAGTACTATGAACTTATACAAGCTATCGGTTCTAACGGTCTTGTAAACAGAGACGTACAAGGTACAGCTCTACAGAGTGGACAAGGCATCATTGAAATTGCAGGCATCCAGATCTTCAAGTCAATGAACATTCCATTCTTCAACAGATATGGTACAAAGTATGCTCCAGCTTCTGGTGCATCTGCAAGTAGTGACTTAGCAGTACCTAACCCCGGTAACACAGGAGACTTCGTAGAAGTTTCTACAGAAGACGCAAGAGCTTCAGTTGCTGGTATCAACAACAACTACGGAAACTCAAATGACTTCGGTCAGAGTTGCGGACTTATCTTCCAAAGAGAAGCTGCTGGTGTTGTTGAAGCTATCGGCCCACAGGTTCAGGTAACTTCAGGGGATGTTTCTGTTGTATACCAAGGTGACGTAATCCTTGGAAGACTAGCTATGGGAGCAGACTTCCTAAACCCAGCCGCTTGTGTTGAATTGTTCGCTGGAACAACAACTAAGCCAACTGCGTTTGGTACTTCATACCCAGCTAACGCTTAATTTTTATTTTTATACGGGGGCTTCGGCTCCCCTTTTTCTTATGGCTACCACAACTATTGACACCGATACCGAACTATCCGCAGTGAACTCTATACTGGGAGCTATCGGACAAGCACCTCTTACAACTCTTAACTTTGACAATCCAGAGGTATCATTTATATTTAACTTATTACGTGACGCAAACGTAGATACACAGTCAGAAGGCTGGCATTTCAATACAGAGCATCATGTAAAGTTTACGCCTGATGTAAACAAAAAGATTGCAATAAGTAATGACATAGTTGCTATGGACTTGCATGATAATCAAGCTCGTAGGCACCACGACCTAGTACGTCGTAACGGCTTTTTGTATGATAAGACCGATCATACAGATGAATTTGATGGTGACATAGATCTTGATATTGTTAGGCTTTATGAATTTGAAGATCTACCTATTCCTTTCAAACGCTTTATTATATATAAAGCATCTAGAATCGCAGCTACACAACTTGTTGCTAATCCGGGTTTGGTAAGATTACTAGGAGTACAGGAGCAACAAGCAAGAGCAGCACTACAAGAGTATGAGTGCAATCAAGGAGATCACAGCATGATGGGATTCCCAGAAGGCACTGCATATCAAACATATCAACCATTTAGAAACCTTAGACGATAATGGCAGGCGTAACACAAACCATTCCACAATATTCAGCAGGCATATCAGAACAGCCTGACAACCTAAAATTTCCGGGTCAGGTAGTAGAATCTATTAACGCAATACCAGATGTAACCAAGGGTCTATTTAAAAGGCCGGGTGCAGCCAGAATAGGAACTGATGCTTTAGCTAATGTTCAGAGTGGTGGTGCGTACTTTCATTACTATCGTGACGATGAAGAAGGCTCTTACATAGGCCAGATAGCTGCTGATGGTCAGCTCAGAGTATGGAAAGCTGATGGTGACAACCCCGGTGCAGCACAAACTATTGTGTATGGTACAGGTGGGCAGTCCACAATACAAGCATATTTAGCAACAAGTGACCCAGAAAACCTACAATTTCTCACAATTAATGATACAACTTTTGTTAGTAGCCGTGATAGCTCTAATGCTAACACTATCGTTGGGACAACGGGAACTACAGATGCTACACCAGATGCTCACTTCGCATTTCTAGAACTAACTAGAACTGAAAACGGTAGACAGTACGGTGTAAACTTATATAATAACTCTACTACAACTACACTTAATCGTGCTACACGTATAAAAATACAGAGTCATACTCTCGATGAAAGTGATGGCACAGGCCATTGTCCCGGTATTGGCACTGAAGTATTTAGTGTTGACTCTGGTAGTAAAACTAATCTTATATTTAGACTTACAACTCTAGGTCAACAAGGTGTTAGTCCTAATTATAGTGCTAGCTCTAATGGGCCGGGAGGTAATAACTACAGATGTAGCTATCAGCCAGACATAGTATTATTACATGGCGGAGAAGGATGGGTTACAGGTGATACAACTACTGTAACTATGGAGGGTTTTAACTATACTATCAGGGTAGAAGATCACGAAAGTACAGCAGTAAAAGCTAACCTCAAACTTATCAGGCCAGAGCCAACACCATTCGATGCTGATACAGCTGTTACTGCTGATACTGTTCTTGGTGGTATACTAGCTGAGTTACCGACAGGGATTACTGGTACAGTTATAGGTACAGGAATGTATCTATCTAGCTCTAGTGCATTTAATATAGAGGTAGTAGAGGATGACTTGATGAGAGTTATGCAAAGTTCTGTAAATGATGTAACAAGATTACCTAATCAATGTAAGCATGGTTATATAGTCAAAGTATCTAACTCTCGTATGGCAGATGAAGATGACTACTATGTAAGATTTGATGGAGAAAACAATACGGATGGATCAGGCTCTTGGTCTGAGTGTGCTAAACCGGGCATACCAAAGACCTTGACAAATATGCCATTGGTTATTCAGAGAACTGCACTTGCAAATGGTGGTACATCAAGTGAAGTAGCAACATTTACAATTAAACAGTTTACTTATTCTGATAGATTGATAGGTGATGAACTGACAAACCCCTTACCTTCATTTGTAGGTAAACGAATAAACAAGGTGTTATTCTTCCGTAATAGATTATCATTTCTATCAGGGTCAAACGTTGTAACATCTAGACCCGGTTCGATAGCTGAACCAGATTTCTTTGCTGAATCAGCACTGACTGTATCAGCATCTGACCCTATTGATATATCTTCTGCATCTACATTTCCGTCAGAGTTATTTGACGGTATAGCAATCAATGCTGGTTTGGTAGTATTTAGCACAAACCAACAATTCTTACTTGCATCAGATGATACAGTTCTAAACCCTGATACTGCTAAGTTACGTAGTATATCTACATTTAATTACAACAAGGACATTGCACCTATATCATTAGGTACAACACTTGGGTACGTTGACAACTCTGGTAAGTTCAGCCGCTTCAACGAAATGGCAAACATAAGTAGAGAGGGTCAACCAACTGTTGTAGAGGTCAGTAAGATTGTGCCAACAATGCTAACAAAAGATATAAACTTACTTACTAACTCAAGAGAAAACAGTATTATTCTATTTGCTAAGTCAAGTGCTACGGATAGTATAATATATGGCTACAAGTATTTAAATGTTGGTGACAAAAGGCAGCAAGCTGCATGGTTTAAATGGAAGCTAAATAGGCCAATACTATATCATTTTATTATAGATGACGAATACTACTATCTAGATGCAGATTACTATTTGCAAAAGATAAGATTAGTACAAACAACAGAAGACCCTAGTATAGTACAAGACAATGTCGACTTCTTACTTCATGTGGATAATCATACTACTGTTAGCGGTGGCAGCTTTAACGCAACTACAAATACCACAACCTTCAGTAGTGTGGGTTGGCTGAATACAGTCACCACACCTAATCACGATTTAGTTGTGATTGATACAAATACTAACTCAGCACGAGTTGGTAGATATGCAAAGCCTACAGTCAGTGGCACAAACTTTACCTTACCCGGTAACTGGTCTGGTGTCACACTTACTATAGGTTACATATACCCTTACGAAGTTCAGTTTCCTACATTTTATCCTATGAAAATGGCAGGCGAAAAGACTGAATCTGATGTAAACTCTTCGTTAGTGGTACATAGAATTAAATTACATTTTGGTAAGATAGGACTTTATGAAACAACACTCGAACGAGTCGGTAAACCGGACTACACAGAAGTATATGAATCAACAGAGCTCGACGAGTATCAAGTCTCTGATGCACCATATATCGAAGAGTTTATCAAAACTGTCCCAGTCTACGAAAAAAACACAAACGTAGATGTAACACTACGATCATCTCACCCAGCCCCAGCTACGCTACATGCGTTGTCATGGGAAGGTGACTATTCACCCAGATTTTATCAACGTGTCTAATTATATACACCCAATCACTTTGGAGGCTGCTACAGAAGTGGCCTCTAACCTCCGCTCAGATGACCTCAGAGAGGTCGAAGAAGGG
>Ga0310343_10001087_pt1 | contig 13689 bp, 10 predicted proteins | sample HC15DNA2025_MG_FD_203519 | JGI IMG/M metagenome (GOLD analysis project Ga0310343, IMG submission 203519) | Marine microbial communities from station ALOHA, North Pacific Subtropical Gyre - HC15-DNA-20-25_MG | ecosystem: Environmental > Aquatic > Marine > Oceanic | place: Pacific Ocean: North... | reverse complement strand
ACTGGCACAACGAAAAAGAGAGAGGCTGCAAAGCTAGCTAACAAGTGGGAGTTTGAGTCCCATGAGGCAGAGAGGGCTATTTTAAAGGACAAACAGGAGACAGCCGAATTGATGTTGGAAGAGTGTCGGAAGCTCTTAACTAAAAAACAAAAGGATAGAACTCATCATGCTTTTATTAAGCTAATTACCCGACTATATGAGATTGAGAATGGGGTAGAATTAAAACTCCCGACCCTCAGAGAATACCTCTGTGAGTGGATGACCCATCAAAAGAATAAGGTCTATGAGTCCACCTATAAGAGCTATCAGCAGTCTATAAATAGCCTAGAAGGTTGTTCTAGTGAGATACTGGATAAGAAGCTTATCGAGTTAGTAAAAGGCGATTTAAAGGAAATGCAGAAGGCATTGGTGAAGGAAGCTGATAAGAAAGGAACCACCAGAAAGACTATTAATTATAAAATGGAAGTCATTACAGGAGCTTTAAGAGAAGCTTATGGAGATGGGTTATTAGCTAATAATATTACCTTCAAATTTGGAAAGCTCCCTGAGGAAGATTCAAAGATTAAAGTTCCATTTACCCAAGAGGAAATCGAAAAGATCATTCAACACGCCCCTACTAGTTGGAAAGGTTTAATCCTATTTGGAGCTTATACAGGCACTCGAATCACCAACTGCGCTACTCTGAGATGGGAAGATATAGATAGAGAAAATAGGCTCATATTAATAGAGCCTGTGAAGCAGAAGAGAACTCTTAAGCCTAATCAAAGAAAGTGTATTCCTTTCTACTTAAGGGATTGCCTTTGGAATTACCTTAATTTTATAGGCTTTAAAGATGAGGGTTATATCTTCCCTGATATACAAGGATTACACAGAGACACGAGATCTAAGAAGTTCGTTAAGCTGATGGAAAGAGCAGGTGTCCCGAAGTCTATCACCCTTCACAACCGAAAGGATGAACATGGAAACCCCCGAATCGGATGGAGATCATTCCATTCTCTTCGTCATAGCTTTAATAGTTTCCTAGCAAATAGTGGAGTCTCTCAGGAAACGCGGAAGAAGTATACAGGACACTCTACAGACGCAGCTAATAAGGTTTACACACACGAAGATGTGGAAGCAATTAGAGAGGATCTAGAAGCCTTACCTGATATTGATTGGGCAAAAGCTGCAATGTGATTTCTGAGCAGTGAATCATTTATGTCTGACACATAACCCGAATACGCAACACAGAGCTTACAAAAGGGGGGTAGTGTCGCAAAAACCCCTGTAGGAAACTCTACAGAGAAGCTACAAAAGGAACCATTTGTCAGATAACTATGAGGGGGGTGGGTCAAAAATTCCGACACCCCCCCTTCTTAGTTTGAGTTAATTAACGCTAATACAAATTTTATGTAGAATCGTTAAGGGTTAAAAAGGGTAGAAAAGTTATTTTATTGTAGATCTTATTGAGGTCATATCTTTGACGGGATATGATGTCATTTGATGGAAGAAGAGAATCAAACCCAGTGGAAAAGGATTGTATGGGCATCTAAAGATCGTGAAAGGAAAGAGCCTAAAAAGATTAGAGACTTGTCTGAGGATGCGAGGATAGAGGAAGAAGAGTCTATAATTGAAGCAGAGGCTCTAGGGCGTGATTACATATCACCATGGACTAGAGAAAGATTGTCTTTAAATAAAAAAGCTAGGGGTGGTGAAAATCTAGATCCTTGTAAACCGACACCTAGACCACTGAGTATAGTCATTAACGAGCTAAGTGAATATGATCATAATCCTAAGGAAGACCCTTTCAAAAATGTGGTGTCGGTTACTGAGATTTTTAGGTCTGACGCAGATTTAGGTGACTGCCAGTTACTTCCAACAATACCGAATCAACTCGTAAAATTGAAGCTAGCTAATGGACAGGTAGTAACTACATCTGTGAAGTTCGAGCCTGTGTTCAGTGGTGATAATGATTATCTGAACGGCAAAATAATTCACGACGATTTCCAAAAAGAGATAGCTAAGGATGAGGGTGTCCCTCTTTGGGAGCAGGATGAACGTATGAATAGATGGTTTAGAAAGCCAAATAATAAGATCCAATTCCATTTAGACAGGTGTCTTACCAAGCTCTCGAACAGCACACCAGATGAAGATCCTCTAGCCAAATTAGGCGCAGAGAAGCTCTATGAGTTATCCAGTGTCTTTAATCCTCAGGCTTTACACGTTGCAGATCCACTCTTTGAAGATCCAAGAGCTATACTGTATGCAGATGTCCTATTCAGAAGGGAATACGGCGATCGATATGGGGAGATTAATCCTGAGAAGGCACAGGTTATAGAAGAACATTTTCAATATCTGAAGTCGATAGATTGTGACGATGATTATCTAAGCGATTGTCGTAGGTCAGAGGATAGGTGTTGGAAGAGAATTAAGAAGTATATTAAGAAGGTTAAAGAGGGTGAACAGCTAACTGTTGAACAACACATAACCGATGCTTTCTATCTCTTTTTCCATTATCAGAATGCTTACAGAGGGCTTGTTCCACAGAGAAGACTTAAAGAATACCTGATAAAATATGGGCATTCTAGGTTTAAGCATCCAAAGTATTTGGAAAAGACTGAATGGAATACCTATATGAGAAGGGTTACAAATTTCATTCCTCTAACATCATCTGATGTAAGAGGTAAAGCGATAGAAAGACCTGAAGATCCCGATGTTGTAGCTCTTCGCAATGGTCAGCCTACCAATGCATCAGGCTCTCAAAATGGGTAGAAAAGTTATTAGTTAACTGAGTAACCCAAATAATTCTAGAGGGATGTTTCCGTTCCTCATGTCTTTTAACATTAATAATGGAGGAATAGATCAAAAGACTATTTCTCCAACAGAGTTGGGTGACCTATTTGGCAAGAGTCCAAGATGGTCACGAAAGCTGATTAGGGAGAAACGTATACAGGCAATCAAGGAGTTCGGTTCCTATATGATCCCTATCTCAGAAGTAGATAGAATTCTTAACAGTGCAGAAAGGGTTGGGGCATGAGCGAGATGGAACCAAAAGCATACACAGCAGCAGAGTTTGGAAAGATCTTCGGCAAGAACGGAGCTTGGACTAGACGCATGGTTAATGATGGAAAGCTCTCAGCTATTCGAGGATGGGGCGAGATGATGATTCCGAGTTCCGAAATAGATAGAATGATGGAGGCAGCAGCAAGTAATCTAGACACTGTAGGAAAGGAGGATTCAATAGTATGAAGACTTTTGATTTTTCAGAGCTTGATAAGATATGGAAGGAGATCGATGAATCTTGTAAGGAGTTTGAAGAACTCATGAATAAGTGGAGGCAAAATCCTTTTGCCGATTATGATGAAATCATTAGGGAGAATAATGAATGGGATATGGAGGTGGAGGTATGATCGGATTCGATTTCGAGCCATACGGACATCACACTGTGGAGGAAGCAGATCGTCTTATTCATAAAGAATGTTTCGAGGAACAGTGTGAAAACTTCCCATCACAAAAACGACATTACAATATCTTCCCAGTATGTAGGGTTGCTCAAGCTGCAAAGATATCTTTTGAGGAGGGTTATCCTTTAATAGCTCACGCATTAGAAACAAAGGGAGGGAGACCTGAACAGCCTAATGAAATCAAGAAGGTTTGGGACTGGTGTTTAAATAATAGTCTGACCAAGAATAAAATAGGTGAGGAGTCTAAGGCTAATGAGAACCCGACATTTCCAGAACACGATGAGGTGGAAGCTGAAAATATTCTGGGACTCTATGAAAAGAGATTAGCCAAACTAGGCAAGAAATCATATCTCACTATGGAAGAGTTTGGTAATGAAACTCCCTCTGTGAGAATGGAAACAAGGAAAGGTTATTTAGGCTCTCACAAGTGTCTGAACATTCTGTTTTCTGATGATCCAATGCTTTGTTATGCGAGAAAGCCCTATGATTTTGTGACCGAATATCTCAGTAATATGAGGAATTTGAACGGGTATAGTTTGGTATGCCCTAATCGATACCTTAAGAAATATGGCAAGAAAGCTGAGTATGTAGGATTACCTGATGAGGAAGTTCCTAAAGAGGGGTGGTCTCAGCATACTAAAGATAATGTGGGGGAGAAAGAGTATCAGGTTGTTGAATTTGATAACGCCTCTTTTGACTATCAATGCAGAGCGATATTCTTTCTAAGAAAGTTCTTACCTTTGGGTATGCTTTTACACTCAGGAAATAAAAGCGCACACGCTTGGTTTTCTGTTCGTGGAGTAGACTCCCAATACGTTGAGGATTTCTTTAAGTTAGCTTGTCTATTAGGCGCTGATCCTAGTATGTGGGAATCCTTCATGTTTGTAAGGATGCCTAACGTCATTAGGAATGACAGCAAGGTGAGGGACAAATTGCAGGAGGTCTATTTCCTAGCACCACCAGAGGAGCAAACTACTTGCCCGATTACCAAGGGGATGGAGTTCGATATGCCCATAGTCGGGTAACCAACACAATTAAAAAGAGAAGAAGCCCGTTAATTAAACGCACGTTGGGCTGTGCATAACATTAAAAACAAAAACAATATTATGACTAATAAAGGGGTCAAAGACCCACCTCAAAAGAAAGATGGGGGCAGTGACGATGCCCCCAAGAAGACTGATGATCAGCCAAAGGTTTTAGATACTTTAGACGATCTAACAGACTTTACAATTAAACGTCCTAATACCGATTTATTCAATGCTGAATTGTTTGAGAGAGGTATTATTGAAGGAGGGCATAAACTAAAATTCATTGGGTCTTCTAATGGGAAGAGTTTAGGGAAAATCACTAGGTGTGTTTATTGGTTTAAAAACCGATCTCATATTTGGGGAGAGTGTGCAAACATCAACGTCTTCACTCAGTTACTCTTAGGAGTATCAAAAAGAATGGCGCAAAGGTTAAAGGAAGTTCACAAAAAAGACTGGAGGCACTTCCATAAGACTGATAGAGACGCAGCGAGAAATATAAAGGATAAGAAAATCGGATGGTTAAAGGGGAATCAAAATATTGCTAGGATAAACGCAGCTTATAAAGTTGCTCAGACTATCGATAGGTTGTCCATAGATACACATGATCTGAACAAAGATCCGTTACTCGTAGCCACTGCGAAGGATTGTTATTATGATCTGAGGGAGGGTAAGACTATCCCAGTAGATGACTCCTTCTACATCACCAAGAAGCTAGGGGCTGAATATGATATAGAGGCTACTTGTCCCATGTGGGATCAGTTTAGAAAGCAGGTTTTGCTATCACCATATAGTGAAGATGGGAAGATCTGTTATGACCCTGACTACGATCTTTATATGCAGAAGCAAATGGGTTATACCTTAACTGGTCTTACAGATGAGAGAACCTTCCTAAACTTTCATGGTGATGGCACTAATGGTAAGTCAATATTTTGGAGAGTAATCAAAGAAGTAATGGGGAGCTATGCTGCTAAAGTGGATAAGTCCATTATTGAGAAGAGTGGGATGGGTGGAAGTGATGCCTCAAAAGCTTCTCCTTGGTTAGCTCACTTGGTTGGTCTCCGACTAGCTATTCTAGACGAGCCACCTTCAGGTATGCGTTTAGATTTGGCTGCATTTAAAAGTCTCGTAAGTAGTGACACTCTACATTTTAGAAGGCTTCACTGCTCTCCAGAGGAAGCAGAGCCTACAGCTAAGTTTATTTTAGCAGGGAACCATGAGCCTAATGTCGATAATCCTGATAAGGCGTTTTCTAATAGGTGGAAAACAATGAAGTTCTTAAACTCTTTTGATGAAAAAGAGGATGGGCTTTTGTTTGATAAGCTAACCACTGAGAAAGAGAAGTCTGGAATACTTAACTGGATGATCGAGGGGTGGCGAATGGCAAAAGAAGACAGGAAGAAATACGGGAAGATTCAAATGCCAAAGTGTGTGAGGGAATGGGGTAAGGCGTATGTTGCACAGGAGGACTTACTAGGACACTTCCTAGAAGATTGCTGTGTGACAGGTGAGGATGACGTTTGTAGCCAAAGAATGCTGAGTGTGGCTTTTACTGAATGGAATAAGCAGCAGGGGTATAAAGGAATTACCCCTATTACTTTGGGGAAACGCATGAGAGAAAGAAAAGGGATTGAGGAAGGGAAGAGTGGTATAGAGCTATGGAAGGGAGTTTCTATTAAGCCTGAATTATTTGGCGTTCAGTATGCAGTAAATGAAGGGACTAAGGATCTTTATCCTAGGTTTACAGATATCTTTAGGCATGACAGACACCATAATAATAACATATCCGACTCAGTCTTTTATTGGTGGTGCAAAAGCCTAATCAAGAGTGGTGAGCTAACACCCCCAAAGGAGTGGACGTATCGTGGAGGTATAGGTGGCACTAAGGAGGAAGCTGTTATCGGGGTCATAGGGGATAAGGAACACGCTGTAATGTTGAGATATAGCGTAGCAGTTGAAAAAGAAAGGTATTAGAGATGGATAAGGAAGGAACAAACAAGAAGAGATACTTAGTGTATTCAGTTAAGGAAGTAGAAGCGGATTCCCTAGCAGAGGCTCAGTTCTTTAACGCTGACCCTAGCGCAGAGCTGTTAGCCACGATTGAAATTATGCGAGAGTCAGACACAGAGGGGAATAAAGTAGATATGGCTACTGGAGGTGAAATTCGTCCTGCTCAATTATTGAAGCTGTTAATGCTTGCTCCAATGGATCCCGATCAGGTGGATGAATATGTCCATATTACTAAGGCTCGTGATGAATCTAAGGAGGGGATAGTATACAAAGATCTTGTCATATTGAATAAAGAAGTGACTAAAGATCTTTTAAACCTCAACGATAGGACATAGCTATTGGGGGGAGTAGGGGGCAGTTTTGTCGATTTTAAGATTTAGAAAATATTTTTAGTATTAATAAATATATATATAAGAATCTTACACAAAGTGTAGAAACGGCAAAACTACCCTCATCCCCCCCAAACTCTCTAGATCGTGGTATAGTATCAGATGAAACGAGACGATTTAATGGATCACGCTTTGCACCTTTACAGGTCGGGTATAAAAGTCACCAAGATCGCTGAGTCTTGTCAGGTGAATAGACGAACTATCCACAGATGGATAAACGAATCTGGTGCTAGTAGAGAGGACTATATCGAAGAGCAGAAAGAAAGGGAAAGGCGGATAAGAGAAAGAGCAGAACAGGAGCAAACACTGATAGACCAGATCAATTATTACCGACACAATATGCTGTGGGAAATGCTCATTAGTTATCTGCCCAACGCACAGATCAGAAACATATCTGATATGATGAAAGTCTATAAGACAGTCAATGAGTGTGGCGCTCCTGATGAGTTAAATGACTTGTCCCATAGAGTATTAAGGATGTATGCAGCAGGGATTATTGAATCTTGAACCCTTGATCAAATTCCATAAACCATCCCCAAATGAATCAAGATAAGTGGTAAAGGATGCAGGGTGAAAGTGAGACATCAAATGACCAAAGGGGAACCACTTGGGGATACTTTCTTATATATCGTAAAGCGTTTAGTGGCTCTTTTGCACGAATGGCGAATTAATGAGCGGTTAGGGAACTATTTTGCACCACCAAAATAAGCGCTTATATTTTAAAGATTTTTTTTCTCAGAGGTCTATATATATAGAACAGGACGCTCAAAAAGATAGCCCCATACGGGGGTGGCGTGGTTGCACGATGTCACACTTGTCTCAGAATATTGATTTAAAACCTTATATCTTTTCCTCTGTGGGCGATCTCGAAGGCTAGAGAATCACAATCAAACGCCCCCTGCCCAAATGCAATGGACCGTTAGCGGTGGTTGGTGAGCTTTCTATTGACTTATCACTCTGTAAAATTGTGAAGTCAATTGATGGTTATTGGAACTAATTACTAATGGAAGATCTATTGAGAAATCAGAATTAACAGATTTTATTATTCTTTTAACTAGTAAGTTACAGGAGAACAAAAAATCAGAACCAGACTTCCCTTTATTGAGCGCCTGAATTGCTATGATATTTTCGCCAACCCTAAGTTTGTCTATATGATCATCCAAAGAGAATTCTTTTAGCGTCATGGCAATTGAATCACTGTTACTGGCCGTTGCCTCTGAGTTCCATTGAGGTTCATTCGGGGCATAAAATGATTGAACTTTATCTCCGTTAATCCATGCCACAAAGCCATCATCGGTTCTTGCAGCCAGTATGAGTGAGTCTATTTCACTTAAATCATCAATTGTGAATGGGATTCTGATATAAACACTAGTATTGATTCTGTACATTTGTTCTTCAAGATCTAAGGCAATATATGGATCAAAGGGGTCAATTCTTGTTCCAGTACGTGCAAAACCAACGCCTCCTCTCAACAAAGTTCCATCCCCTGAAACGCTTTCCACATCAAGCCAATTTGAATCATCATAATTTAATTGTATCCAATCATTCCCAATATCCTCAGTCGGTACCAAGGCTTTCTTTTGTTGCTGTTCATCAAATATAATTGTTGAACTTAAAACAATGGGCTCATCAGGTTGGATGTTACCCTCAAGTATCTCCCAACGCTCAAGATCACATGAACGTTGGATGTAATATTCTTTTTCGCTCTCACCTGAAAAAGAAAGACGAATGTTTTCATTGTCTTTAAGCTTAATAATTGAACAGTCAACATATTCAAATTCAGGGTTAATTGATTTAATGATATATCCTTTTGAATTAGCCCAAACATCATAACCAGTTGTATTTTTTGGTACATACAAAATCTTATTCGTTGATCCCAATGAGCCAATACCAATCGTTGGTGGGTCATTGGATTCAAAGGTGATAGATTTCAATTTGGTACAACTACGAAAAGCATTATTACCAATTCTTGTTACATTTTCTGGAATTGTAATGCTGGTCAATTCTTTACACCTTTCAAATGCATTTGCTCCAATGGTAGATACACTTCTACCAATCTTAATCCAAAGTAGATCATCACATTCATCGAATGCTGAATCCCCAATATTAATAACACTATCAGGAATCATGAGGCTAGTTAAGTCGTCACAGTCATAGAAGGCTTCCTTTCCTATAGTAGTCACTTTGCTGCCAATAGTAACGCTCCTTAGTGTGTCACAATCGTAGAATGCTTGAACGCCGATCCTTTTTACATTGCTACCAATTATAACTCTTTTTAAATCAGTGCAACCATAGAAGGTTTCATCATCGATAATGGTAACATTATCAGGAATAATAATACTAATTAGGCTCCTACAGCGGACGAATGCTCTTTTCCCAATATTAGTTATACTTTCAGGAATCGTTATACTCGTTAGGTTAATACATCCACCGAATACAGAATCACCAATGCTGGTAACATTATCAGGGATCGTTATGTTCGTCAGGCCGTAGCACCCTGCGAAGGCATAACCCTCAATGGTGATGACACTATCAGGGATCGTGATACTCGTCAGGCCACGGCAATTAATGAAGGACCGAAGTTCAATGCTAGTAACAGGCTTACCTTCGATGATTTTTGGAATTACCAAATCTCCTGCTGCATCTTTAGCGCAATCAGTAATAATGACGGTATCACCAGTTGCATCGTACGTTAGATCATTAATATCAGCTGCATGTGTATTTGTTAAAAATAGAGCGAATAGGCCTACAAATAATGAATCCCTCATTTCATTATTCTAACATAGTAGCAATTACTAACCAATTATAAAAGTTTAACTTATTTATAATAGATAAAAATAGGCCCACCCGCCCAAATGCAATGGACCGTTATAAATTTAGGATGATTTTGTAATTGGTTAGATTTGTGCAGGGTGTTAGGGTTTTGGTATGGTTAAGCACGTATTAATAATTTTCTTAACTTTTTCAGTTATTCCTCTTCACGCGGCTGACATCAGTGATCTTAGTTATGACACTATCGGGGACACCGTGATCATCACTGACTGTGAAACGTCAGCAACAGGTGAATTGATAATTCCAGATACAATTGGAGGCAAACCTGTCACCACCATTGGAAGATCAGCATTTTATAACTGCTCCAGCCTGACAAGCATTACGCTTCCTGATAGCGCCATCAGCATTGGTAGTAGTGCCTTCAGAGACTGCGATAACCTGATGAGCATCACTTTCGGTAAAAATAGTAAACTCACCAGTATCGGGCAAATGGCCTTTTGGAGATGCACCAGCCTCACGAACATCACTTTCGGTAAAAACAGTAAACTCACCAGCGTCGGAAAGCAGGTCTTCAGAAACTGCATCAGCCTAACAAGCATTACGATACCTGATAGTGTTACAAGCATCGGGTCAGCTGCCTTCAAGGAATGCGCCAGCCTGACTAGCATCACGATCCCTAATAGCGTTACTAGCATCGGGGATTATGCCTTCACAAAATGCACCAGCCTGACGAGTATAAATTTCGGGAAAAGCAGTAAACTCGCCAGCATCGCGGGGGGCGCCTTAAATGAATGCGCCAGCCTGACTAGCATCACGATCCCCGACAGTGTCACCAGTATCGGAGGAGGAGCCTTCTGGTATTGCACCAGCCTGACGAGCATCACTTTCGGTAAAAACAGTAAACTCACCAACATCGATGGCAACGCCTTCCTTGGCTGCAGCAGCCTGACCACCATCACGATCCCTGACGGTGTCACAAAAATCAGTCAGAGTACCTTCAGTGGCTGCACCAGCCTGACAAGCATCATCATTCCTGATAGTGTCACCATCATTGGGAACGAGACATTCCGAAACTGCACCAGCCTGACAAGCATCATCATTCCTGATAGTGTCACCATCATTGGGAACGAGACATTCCGAAACTGCACCAGCCTGACAAGCATCATCATTCCTGATAGTGTCACCAGCATCGGGAAGAGCGCCTTCCGTGGCTGCAAGAACCTGACGAGCATCACCATTCCTGACAGTGTTACCAATATCTTCAGTGCTGCCTTCAGTGGCTGCAGCAGCCTGACCAGCATTACTTTCTTAGGAGATGCACCCACCCTTGGTCAGGATCCCTTTTTAGGATTGCCTGAAGGGGCAATAGTAATTACTGGAACTGGGGCAATTGGGTTTGGTGATTGGTTTAGTGGACTTGAAGTTGTCTATGCTGAAATGGAACAACCGTTCCAGTTGGAGGTTCAGATTAGCCGCTTAGAAGGTGATCATATTGCATTGGAATTTCCTACGGCTGCAGGAAACACGTATTCAATTCAAGGTTCATCAGACATGAGGAGCTGGGAATTGTTGGAGTCAGGGATCGTGGGTACAGGCGATGACATACAGAGGACTTTTACGATTAACGGAAAGGAAAGCTTTTTCAGGATCCTTAAAAACGGACTAGATGAGTAGTTACTTGTACCCTTGTACGCTATATGGAGGCAGGCCAGTAAAGTTAATTAGTGAGAAGCCATAACCACCGCCCCCTAATCCATGGTCCCTTGTTCGTGGATTGTGTGGAGTAATCCCCCTGCCCACCTGCCATGGACCGTTAGCGGTTTATTGAGGAGCTTTCTATTGACTTATCACTCTGTAAAATTGTGAATGCAACTGATTCTGATTTGTAGGGTTTATTAATGGGTAATCTATTGAGAAATCAGAATTTATTGAGAAATCAGGATTATCAGATTTTACTATTCTTTTAACTAGTAAGTTACAGGAGAACAAAAAATCAGAACCAGACTTCCCTTTATTGAGCGCCTGAATTGTAATGATATTTTGGCCAACCCTAAGTTTGTCTATATGGTCATCCAAAGAGAATTCTTTCAGATTTTGCGCTATACTATCAGAATTGCTAGCCGTTGCCCCTGAGTCCCATTGAGGTTCATCTGGGGCCTTAAATGATTGAACCTTATTTCCGTTAAGCCATGCTACAAATCCGTCATCGGTTCTTGCAGCTAGTATGAGTGAGTCTATTTCACTTAAATCATCAATTGTAAATGGAATTCGTATATAAACGCTTGCATTAGTTCCATACATTTGTTCTTCAAGATCTAAGGCAATATATGGATCAAAAGGATCAACTCTTGTTCCACTACGTGCAAAACCAACGCCTCCTCCCACCAAAGTTCCATCCTCAGAAACGCTTTCCACATCAAGCCAATTAGAGTCATCGTAATTTAATTGTATCCAATCATTTCCAATATCCTCAGTCGGTACTAAGGCTTTCTTTTGTTGCTGTTCATCAAATATAAGTTTTGAATCAATAACAGTAATGTCAGGAGTATCAGTAGTTTGGAAAATATTACTACGAATAAAATCCCAATGCTTTAAATCAAATGAACGCTGGATGAAATATTCTTTTTCACTCTCAAGTGAAAAAGAAAGACGAATGTTTTCATTGTCTTTAAGCTTAATAATTGAACAGTCAACATTTTCAAATTTTGGATCAATTGATTCAATAGTATAATTATTTGGATTAGCCCATGCACCATATCCTGTTGAATTTTTAGGCACATAAACAACTAAATCATTTCCTACTCGCTGACTAAACGAGGCTGGTGAAATTTCTGGGGCAGTTTCGGAATCAAAAGTTATATTTCTGAGCCCATAACAATCATAAAATACACCTCCTTTAATAGAAGTCACACTTTCAGGAATTCTTATACTAGTTAATTGACTACAGCCCTCAAAGGCTGAATTCTGAATCAGAGACACGTTATCACCAATTGTTACCCATAGCAGGTCATCACATTTACTAAAAGCAGCATGACCGATAGTGATTACACTATCAGGAATTATAAGACTGACAAGATTATCACAATCGTAGAAGGAGTATCTTTCGATCGTCTTTACTCCATTACCAATTGTAACGCTAGCCATTCTATCACAGTTTCGGAAAGCAGATTCTCCAATGGTAGTAACGCTATTAGGAATGGTAATGCTATTTAGGAACATGCATGAATGAAAAGCACTCTCTCCAATGCTGGTAACACCATCAGGAATAGTAATCTCATTAAGATTTTGGCACGAATAAAAAGCACTCCCTCCAATGCTAGTGACACTGTCAGGAATAGTATAAGTTATATCTGTTTTGCCAGCAGGATATGCGATCAATTTTGAATAATCTTTAGAGAAGAGCACACCATTAATACTAAAAAATTCTCTATTCTCTTGATTAACCAAAATCTCAGAAAGAGCTCTACACCCTTTAAAAACATGTTCCCCAATACTTGTGACGCTCTGAGGCAAAGTAACACTTTTCAATCTTTTGCACCCATCGAATGCACTTGCTGCAATCTCTGTGACGACTTTATCATCTATAATTTCAGGAATTAACAAATCTCCAACAGCGGCATTATCACAGTCAGTGACAGTAATTTTATCGTCTATCACTTCGTAGGATAGGAAGGGAAGAAGAGGGGTACCCTCAATCATGATGCCTCCAAAAGAAGCGCCAAATCCATTAGCATTTTTACTAATAGATATTAGAGCATCTAGTGAGATATAAGAAAAAACACTGTTACCTATGGTCGGGGCATTTCCGAGAAATCTTATCTTTTTCAATCTTGCGCACCTAGAAAAGGCCCCATCCCCAATACTGGTAACGCTGTCAGGAATGGTGATGCTCGTCAGACTGGTGCAGCGAGAGAAGGCCCAACCCCCAATACTGGTAACGCTGTTAGGTATTGTGATGCTCTTAAGGCCCTCGCATTTATAGAAGCCGTAATTCCCAATGCTGGTAACACTATCAGGAATGGTGATGCTCGTCAGGCTGGCGCAGCCTTC
>Ga0310343_10001086_pt1 | contig 13695 bp, 10 predicted proteins | sample HC15DNA2025_MG_FD_203519 | JGI IMG/M metagenome (GOLD analysis project Ga0310343, IMG submission 203519) | Marine microbial communities from station ALOHA, North Pacific Subtropical Gyre - HC15-DNA-20-25_MG | ecosystem: Environmental > Aquatic > Marine > Oceanic | place: Pacific Ocean: North... | reverse complement strand
CGTTTGTATTGTAAACTTGGATTCGAACGCTTGAGGTTTCAATAGGTTGCACCAGGCGGTGATGTCGTCGCCTCTGGTAGTTGGATTGGACTTCCAGAATGGTTTCCCAATACCCGTCTATATTCGCTTCGATAGCGTAGTCTCGGATCGTTTCAGGCTGAGGTTCGCCCCAATGCATACGCTCGGTGTATCCGTCTGCCATGGACAGGGTCAGTAGTCGATGCAATCCCGTATCGAAAGTCAGCTCGATAGTACCTATGGCAACCTGGTTTTGCCAGGAAAGTGAGATCCAGGCAGGGAATCCCTGAGCTGGATCGGATATCCAGCGGTGGGTTCCGTCTGGAAAGCGATCTGGCGGGGCTCCAATTGGCATTAGGGCGGGATTGGAATCCGGGCTTCGAAGCGCACGTGTCCACCCATCAATGACAGCATTAGCTGGGCCGTTAGACAGTTCACTAGAGGCCTCGACGGACGCTTTTCGGGCAAGATCTCGTGGATCCTCGTTTTGGCAGCCCAAAAGCATGACATCGTCTCTGAGGAGTTGCTGGCGGATGCGGAAAACGCTTTCCGAGTCGGAGGGGAGATCGGGCAGAACGGTTTTCCTTTGAATTGTGTAGGCTGCTGCTGTCCCAACGCCTTGGCCTACGGCCGAGCAGGTTGCCATGACACGGGTAGAGGCGAAGGCTATATGGGTAGCGGAAATATTTCGACCCGCGAACATAAGGTTGTCGAAGTCCTTTGAGAGGCAGCTACTTAAGGGGATATCGTAAAGGTGGGGAACTGGACGCTGGTCGCAGGGCGGTTCGTCTACGGCGTCGATCCCGCCCGGTGGATGGGTATCAATGGGCCAGCCTCCGGTGGCGATAGCGTCTTGGAAGGCCCTGTTTTGCATCAGATCGCTCTCCGTTAGCATGTGAAGCCCAATAAACCGTCGGCTCTCCCGTTTCCCCGGGAGGAAGCCGCACCATTCTAGAGCCCAGTTTTCCGCATCCACTTCGGAATGGTTTTTGATGAAATCCCACACCCCCATTAAGGCGGCCAAAAGCTCGTCTCGGATAATCTCGTTGTCCTTGATGGTATCGAGTTCGCCTCCCCATTCTAGCCACCAAAAGCCGTATTCAAGATTTAGATCTCCTCCTGGTCGCCCGAAGGGACGGAACTTCAAGGATTCAGCAGAGAACGAGCGAGCCCATGGAGGAGCGGAGAAAGGCATGGGGACGGGGTGCCGTCGAGCCTGAAATAGAAGTGTGGAGCCTAGGGTCTTTTTATCGCCGGATATTGGAGCGAGAGATTCGGAGTACTCTGCTTGGGATTCGCGACCCATGGAAAAAGCGGCTCCGGCTAAGTAACCTAGAGTTCCATCTCCGGTGCAATCGACGAATATTTGGGCAGAGATTTCAAAGCGATCGTTGGTGCTCGGACGCTTCGCGGTAATCGATTCTATTTGTCTACCGTTTGCTTTAGCTTGCGTCACGGTGGTGTTGAGCATCAGTTCCAAATTGGGCTCTTGACGGCAGAGGTCGTATAGCTCGAGATCCATCATAGAGGGAGAGCGTTGAGGATTGCGGACGCACTGATTTAGCCGGATCTCCTCGACGATGCCGCCTTCCCTGGATTCGCGCTCGAGAGGTAGGCCTTCGCTCATGCCATTGGCGCCCACGATATGCATGCGAACTTCACTGGAAGCATTGCCTCCGAGAACAGGGCGATCCTGGCACAAAATCGTCTTCGACCCGCAGCGAGCCGCTGCCAGGGCACAGCTAACGCCTGCGGGTCCGCCTCCCGCGACCAATACGTCGCAGCGTAATTGAGTTTGGGTGGTTTTCATTCCATTGAATTGTTCTCCTCGAAAAGAAAAGGCAGCCCTTCCCGAAATTGGGTTGCGATGTTTTGAATATCGGAAGAGGGAATGCTAGCGAGCGGCCATCGCGTGGATGGCGAGAGTTCGGCCCATCCGCCCGCTGCGGCAAGAGCCTTATCCAAGGCACTGTTCGAGAACTTTTCTCTAAAGGGCACAAAAGCCCTTTCAAAAACTCGGGTTATCTCATCCTCTTGCTGGAGCGCTAGATCGGGATCCGTAAATATGCGCTGGCCCCATTTTACGGCTCCTTTGGGCGATAGGCAGGCGAGATTGGAGTAGCTGCCTCTAGCGCAACCTTTAATGATCCCTGAAGCGAGACGTATTCCCGCCACGAATACTGACAGCTTTTCCGCCGCCTCGTGCATCGCTTCATGCCAAGTGGCATCTCCTCCAGCGACTTTTATTCCAATCAAGGCTGGAAATGCGGTGGCGATTTCGCTCCATTCTTCAGGCTGGAGAATCTTTTGGGCGTAAGGGGGATTGTAGATAACGATTGGAATGGGATGGGCAGCGGCAATGACCCGTTCCAGAAAGCCGCGAAGCTCCTCCCAGCTCAGTGGAGACCATTCGGGCAGAATAACCTGAAAGGCCCCAGGCGACAAGTGATGTGTCTCCTTAATTCGTTTCAAGGTATCGGTGGCTTGAGGGTGGGTGGCGCCAATCTGAAAGGCTATGTTCCGTTTGTGGCAGAAATCCGCTACTGTGGTCGCTAGTCTTAGAAACTCTTCGTCGGTTTGGCTGAAAAACTCTCCAGCTGTACCATTGAAATAGATACCATTCACTTTGGCCTCAGCGAAAGCGTTCAATTGGCTTTCGATACCACCCCAGTTGATGTTCTCGGATTTATCTAATGGTAGCAGTATGGTGCTCCATGTTCCCTGCAGTGTGTTGGGTGTGAGAGGTTCCATTCAGCTCAGTCAAGAAACTCGTCGGCTAGAAATTGAAAGCGGACAATGTCGGGAGAATTGCCGAGCAACGCCCGGTAGTCGAATACGTTTAGCAGTGTCCGGCTTCCCGTATTTACCAATATAGGACAGGGATAGTACCCATCGGTAACTCTGCCTTGCTCTGCATTATCGAGGACGAAGTGCTTTTCAATCTCCAGGTGCACCGGATCTAAGCGTAATAGAGCCAGCTCCATGGGGATCCTGCGGTCCGGCGCTCTCCAGTTTCGTCCTATGAGAAAGTATTTTCCATTGAGGCTGAATAACCGTGGCCTTCCAATATAAGAGCTGATGGAAGGAGTTTGTTCCGTGATATTGGTTTCATTAATCAAATTGAAATCCATGTCGACCTGATGTAGCCGCTGCATGTTGTCGTAGCCGCGTGTCGCTACGAGAAAGCCGTTTTTGTATTTAATGAGGCTACTTTCGTTGATGCGAACGTCTCCAAATTCTTGACTCAGGTTTCTGATAAAATGCCAGGTTTGCCCATTGTCATCGGTATAGAGGGCGTCGACCGATCTACGTCCGCCTGCGAGATATTCGAACGTCATGATAAGAGAGTAAAGCCTTTGGCCAACTGTGACGGTGTCAAAAAGGTATCCATATTCTACGCCATCGATGATTCCTACTCGTTCGAGGGGTCCGAAGCTTTTCCCGTTGTCTCGACTTAGGGAGCGTACGAGTCCGGTTCGAATATGTTTCCCTTCCTCGTCGACTGTTAGAGCGTCGATATAAGTGCCAAGCGTCTCATCGGGAAAGCGGACCCATTCGCCCATTTGCATGACCTCATTTGTTATTGCGAGCTGAATAGGTTCCTGAAGCGAGCGCCCGCTTTCGAGATCGAATCGAAGGATTTCCAACACGGCCCCAAGATCGTTCACATGCGCCTTCCCCCTTTTGTGGGAAATCATTATCTCGTTATATCCAGAGGGCGTGATTGCAGGAAATGCCAAGTAGTCTTGAGTTCCGGTTCCCCGGTAGGAGACGATGGTTTCTTTAATCTGGTATGAGGGAATCGTAGACGATGGTTCTTCGGAGAAAAGCGATGGGATAGGAATAATGGCGAGGGCTAGAAGAATCGATCTCATCGGTAGCTTGGGGTATGAATAGATATAGGAGGTACGTTAGAAGATTTATAATGCTAGGGCGATGATATTTAGAAGAAATTGGCCAGGATCGTCGGGCAAGGGGACGGCAGGTTTCGAAAGGTAGGGCTGACTATCCCTATTCAGCCGAGCCAACTTTGTGTATCACCTGCTACAAAACGAAGTGTAATTATAGCGTTTACGGCTGGATTCGGTTTTCGTAAGTTACGAGTCCTATGAAAACCGATGTCTGCCTCTCCGCTTTTATTTCTCTCCTCCTAACGCTTGCTGCGGTTGCTCATGGGGACCATCACGGAAGCCCATTTTCCGAGCCGACGATCGATTTGGGCTGTGTTGTGAGCGATCTCGATGCGGCGGCGGAATTTTACATTGAAGCTATCGGTTTTCAGGAGGCTGGCGGCTTTCAGGTAGATGGCGACTATGCCAAAGAGGTCGGTTTAACTAATGGGCAAACGCTCGACATTAAAGTGCTGACGCTAGGTGAGGGTGAGGAAGCAACTCGTTTGAAGCTAATGGGAGCGGAAGGCCGCAGTCGGAAAATCAAGAATAGTTACGTCACTACGACGCTCGGCTTCAGCTACATCACTATTTTCGTAAAGAGCACGGATGAAGCGCTGGCTCGATTGAAGAAGGCAGGCGTGAAGCCTATAGCCAATAGCCCCAAAGCTCTGCCAGCGAACCTAAACCCGGAAATGGCCCTAACGATTGTGCGAGACCCCGACGGCAATTTCGTCGAACTGGTAGGACCGAAACCCAGTAGTTGAATTATAGTATTGCAGCCTGGAGGTAGCACAGGCTTTCAGCCTTTGTCGAAACAGGCCAGTCGTCGCCTTTCAAGACAGGCTATGCCCGGTATTATAAGATGCCTATTATAATACTTAGGCTTGACTGTTTTTGAAGGATCGAGCCGATCCTTCCTTCCTTTAAAAGCCTCCTAATTCTGGATACAGACGATTTCTCTGATCGTTTGGGCGAAGAGTTTCCCTTTGGAATAGCTTAGATTGCTGCGAGTCCAGGCTTCCCCGATAGGTCCGAGATCGTTGATCGAGACAAGAGCTTCCTCATCGAGGAAATTCGCATTCCAATCGATTACATAGACCATGCCGTTCATGATCGGGATGTACAAGTAATCGCCGACCGCGGTGGGGATTTGGGCTGCGAAGTGCCCCCAGCCGTTTCCTCGGGAACGAATGTCTCCCAGGAGTTTGTGTCCGCGCGTATTGACCATGCGATTCGGTTTAAAGGTCCAGTGGGAGATCTCCGTGGGAACGTTGAAGAGCTTCTCTGGCTTAGTCTTTAAGTCGCTTTCATTCCAGATAAACTCGTCTGGGTAGTCGGGCTGCCGCAACATGCTGATTGGAAGTTGGAGATACTCTACCATTCCTGTATTCACGTTTACGCGACCGAGGTAGTTGTAGATGTAGCTGCGAAAGTAGTGGTAGTCTCCCACTAGCAAGTTGGACTGGTCTGTTTTCTCGGATCTTGGATTAGCCTCGAGGCTCGTCGATTTGGAAACCCAGCCATCTCCTTTCTTTTTCCGGACCGTGACGTTTTCTAAGAGCGACACCTTTTTGGTTACTTTCCCGGATTCGATATCCACCCACCAATGCTCCTCGTCGTGGATAATAAGAGCGTATCCGTTATAGATGGGCTTTGTTTGCCGACATTCGTAATTATCGATCGGCAGCTTCCAAATCTCAGAACCATCGGTGGCGTCGACAAGTGAAACGCCGAGTGGCTTTTCAGGAGGCGCGTGCCCGCCACCTCTGCCTATGAGAAACGCCTTTTTCCCATTGGGAAGCGTCAAGGGCATAGGCTGACTTCCGATGTTCCCTCCGCATTTTGTCGACCACATGGGTTCGCCCGTTTTGAAATCGACCGATTGCATTTGGGTCCATTCAGAAACAGGGAGTTCGACTTTGGGATGGGGATATCCTCCCTTTTCGTCAGGCGGCCAGTTCATCTGCATATAGATGAGCTTATTGTCTATCAGGAAGGGGGACCCCCGGTAGGATGAAAGGGCTTCCCGCCTCCAGATTCGGTTACCATTTTTGTCGAAGCACTCTATGGCGCCGGATGCGTTAAAAAAAGCAACATGCTTGCCATCGGTCACTGCTGGCAACCCTGAACTGTCTCCCCAGCTACTAGCGATTTTCAGTGGGTAGATGCCCGGAATCTCTCGCTTCCAAATGATGGATCCATCGATCGTGCTGCAGCAGTAAGCCACAATATCCTTGGCCAAAACAGTGTCCTTCTCGACAGGTTTATTGATGGAGAAGTATACCCGATCACCCCATACTGTGACCGAGCTCTGGCCCAGTTCTGGTAGCGTTTTTTTCCAGGCGATGTTTTGGTCGAGGGCAACGCTCCACTCAGTCGGAGCTTTGGCGTTTGAGATAATGAAGTTGCCGTTTGGCCCACCCGCCTGGGGCCAGTTTCCAGCGAAGCTGCTAAGCAGTGATGAAAGTAGTACAGGAAAGAAAGATAAGCACGCTCGTCTCATGAAGTCGGTTGGTTGCGATAGGAAATTGAATGGGATCCTGTGTCAGATCGGCTGGCGTTCCAAGGGGTATAAAAATACTCGATACCGTCATATTCGCTAGCGAGTTGTTTCATCGAATCACCATCGATGATGAGGGCGATGGTGGCAAGCCCATCTGCCAGAGCGCAGTTGGGAGCGACAACAGAAGCACTAGCAACAGGAGCTTCGACAGGGTGACCCGTTTTGGCGTCAAGGATATGGGAATAGCGTTGTCCATTCCTAAAGAAAACGCGCTGCGAGTGGCCACTGGTTGCCAGGGCCTGGTCGTGAAGGGGAAAAGTCCGATTCGATCTCAAGGTTTGGCCGTTTGGCAGATTCTCTTGGATGCCTACAGTCCATGAGGAACCATCGCTTTTCGTTCCGGCCGCGTAGACTTCGCCACCGATATTGATGAGCATCCCTGCTATACTTCGCTCCTTCAATTCCTGGGCGACCAAGTCGACCGCGTACCCTTTGGCGACTGCGGAGCAATTGAGCTGCAAATTGGGATCCGTTTTGACCAAGACGCGTTGGTCCCTATCGAGAACCAGCTTATGGTAACCGACCTTTTGCAAGGCAGCGTGAATCGAGCTTTTTTCCGGGATTCGCTCCTTGCTTTCGGTTCCAAATCCCCAGAGTTGAATAAGGGGAGATAGAGTAGGGTCGAAGGCTCCGTTCGTTCGCTCAGCTAATTGCAAAGATAGACTGACGACTTCAAAAGCGTGCTCTGGCAGGTGTATAGGTGTGTTGGCGGGAGCGGCGTTGAATCGACTTACCCAACTATCGGAACGCCAATTGGAAAGCTGGTTTTCGAATTCGTTCAGTATTTCTTTTACCGCTGTATCCAACCTTTGGGGCTCATGTGCTTTCTTCGACCAATACTGGACTGTGTAGAAAGTGCCCATGGCATCGCCTTTTAAGTAAACGGTAGTGGGTGATTGGCGACAGGAGCAGACCGCTAATGCAAATGATAGGCAGCAAGCGGCAATAATGATCTTCGATACTTTGGTTAATTCTGGTGTAGGAGCAGGTTTATCCCGCGATACGAATGGCATTAGGCCATCGCGGGATAAACCCGCTCCTACGAATTGCCTAGCGTTGCGTTTATTCGCTTCGCTCATAATCCGGCCTTTCGATGCGGATGAGGACTTTGTCGATTAGGTTTCGAGCGGTGGTGACATTGCTGGAGTCGTAATAGAGGTCGCCGCTTTGCTGGCTACTGCTTCCGCCGTGCCCGGCGTACTCCATCAAGTAATAGCGTTTCGGTTCACTGGGATCGATATAGGCACTGTAATAGACGGACGGTTGCCCGATACCGGCAAGCGTATAGCCTTCGGCGGTTTCAAGTTGGTCGGCATGATAGAAAGCGTTAGGATCGTTGGGTGCGTTGACTTCGACGCAAAGATAAAAGCCGTCCGGATCTTCGTGGATGTAGTTTTCGATAGTAAAGCTATGCTCCGGAGTGGCTCCCGAATAGGTATCGATGTCTCCGTCGGGTTCGACACCCGAAACCAAGGTAAATTGGTGTCTCCATACGGGAAGAATGTCTACCCGTCGCCGTTCGTTTCCCACCCATTCGAAGGACTCTGAAAAGGCGCTCTCTTCGGATACGAAAAAGGTTTCTATAAGCGAGCCGACCGAGGTTTCCGCCCACACTGCGATTTGCGGGCGTGTCTGGGAGAAGGGGGTGGGGAACTCGGCGATGGGATCGAATTCTGGGCCCCAATCGATTTCTATCAGTATCGAGGCTTCCTCTGGGGTTTCCCGCTTAATTTGAGTTGATCGATCGAGTGGCCGAGCGACGCTACTGGTTTCCGGACGGAAAATTATGGAGCGGTTCTTGACCTCGTATCCTACGGATAGAATTTGAGGAACGGGCCACCAGCTTAAGAGGCAAGCAACCAACAGATAAGCGCAACTCAGACCGGGCCAAAGCAATAACCGTAGACGCTGGCCAAGAACGTGATTTCTCTTTTTCCGCTCTCTCAGCATGCGGGGGAAATAGCTCAAGCGCGAGGCTAGGTGGGCTCCGACCAACACGAGTACGAAGGCTCCGAAAATGATGTGTACGCGAGTCGTGAGCAGGCTGAATGGTTGGAAGAAACGGAGCAGAGCGCTAGCGACCAAGATCCCGAACGCGAAGAGCAAAGCGAAATTGACGTAGTGCTTCATAGCCAGATATCGCCCCCTCAGAAGAGTGTGTAAATGAAGGGGGCTGCGGAACTGCCCGCGAATACGATCAGGCTTCCCAGTAACAACAGAGTGAAAACCAGTGGAAGGAGCCAGTACTTCTTGTTTTCACGAACGAAGTCCCAGAACTCCCTCAAAATTCCGCGCGAACGCTGATTCTCGATCTCGTCGATACTTCGGTTCTCTTGATCTTGCTTGGCCATATTGGTTGAGAGTTTTTTGTCAGTACTGTCTAAAATAGGAAGCTAGATCCCGTTTTGCTTGGCTGTCGACCCAATAGCTGGGGCGGTCTTTATCTACTGGGGTCAAGGGCGATTGACGCTTGCATAGCCTCATTGCCAAGGCCACTGGCAAGATGGCCAAGTAGTACATCAAAACCAGGGAGATCAAGCTGAGGCACCACTCGATGGCAGTGCTGATGGTGTGCCAAACGATGTGGATTGTCCTTCCCGCTTTTTCGGAAAGGAAAGATAGAATTAGCCCGAGCAATGCCGAGCCGGAAAGGAGGTAGAAGGGGACCCAACTGAGCGATCCCCGGACCCAATAGGCTATTTCAGAGAGGGCCACTCCAGAAAGCGAAAGACCAATAAGCAGAGTTATCGCGAATCTGCGAATACTTCGTTTGTCGGGACTTGTATCGATATCTCTAAAAGCGATCATAAACGGAAACTGTCGCAGCCCGGCTTGACCCTATCTTGCCGCTTCTTAAAGCGGTCTTGGGGCAATCGTTAGTCAAGCTGGAAGGATTCTGCATGGCGTTTGTATTTTTCTATGAGCTCGCGCGGCTGAGATTCCTTTCGGAGGATAAAGTTTTCGATCACGAGCGTGTCCATTTCTGTGGCGCAAAAGCAACGCAGCGCGTCGCGAGGAGTGTTGACGATGGGCTCACCTCGAACATTGAAACTGGTGTTTATGAGGAGGCTGCAACCGGTTGCTTCCCTGAAGGATTGCAACAGGCGATAGTATCTTTGGTTGCGAACTTTATCTACCGTTTGGACTCGGGCGGAAAAGTCTAAGTGGGTGATTGCTGGTAGGTCTGAGCGGCGCACTTGTACTCGATCATTGAGGTTAGAGCTTTCCATGGCAGCTTTTTCCTTCTGGTTGAGCGTTCTTCGAATCGAATCGTTTACAGGGGCGACTAAAAGCATGTAGGGCGAATCGTCTTTGAGGTCGAAGTAACGTTGAGCGTCTTCTTTAAGAACACTAGGGGCGAATGGACGAAATGACTCCCTGTATTTGATTTTCAGATTCAATCTGGATTGCATTTCGTCGGATCGAGGGTCGCCAAGGATGCTTCGTGCCCCGAGTGCTCGCGGTCCGAATTCCATGCGGTCTTGGAACCACCCCACTGCTTTGCCTTGGGCGATGTCCTCGACTGCCGCTTGGAGGAGTTCATTTTCCTTGGTATGGTGCTCGAAGATAGCCCCTTCCGTATTTAGAGCTTCTTCGATCTCATCTGGTGAATAGCTCGGACCGAGTAGGGATCCTTCCATCGAATCCAGAGGAGCAATGTCTCTTTCTCGATTCAGGAGCTGATAGTAGGCGAATAAAGCGGCACCAAGCGATCCACCGGCATCGCCTGAGGCTGGCTGAATCCATATCTTATCGAATAATCCTGATCTGAGAAGCTTTCCGTTGGCCACGCAATTCAGAGCGACGCCGCCCGCTAAGCAAAGCTGATTGGAGCCGGTTAGTTTTTTGGCGTATTGGCAAATACCGACGATAAGTTTCTCTGCGACTACTTGGATGCTAGCCGCCAGATCCATATGCTCCTGTGTTATCCTTTCTTCAAGACGCCGTCTTGGGAAGCCGAATAGGTTTTGAAAAGCGTCTCCAACCATTTCTAGCGTATGGGGATAGGTGAAGTATCGCATATCGAGGGCGAAGGAGCCGTCCGGTTTTTGGTCGATAAGCTTCTCCTCGATCAGAGAAACGTATCTGGGACGGCCGTAGGGGGCGAGGCCCATTAGTTTGTATTCGCCGCTGTTGACCCGAAAACCGAGAAAGTAAGTGAAGGCGCTGTAGAGCAATCCGATGGAGTGGGGGAATTTAAGGCTCTTAAGCATCTCGATTCGGTTGCCATCTCCGAAAGCGACACTAGTCGTGTCCCATTCGCCCACTCCATCCAAGGTGACAATCGCGGCTTTTTCGAAAGGGCTAGGAAAGAATGCGCTAGCCGCGTGGGACATGTGGTGATCGATAAAAAGTATGGGCTTGTTGAAGCCCTTGCCGAGAGCTTTGCGAATGGCTCTAGGGTGATGGAGCTTGGTCCTCAACCACTGTGGCATGGCGGCGCAAAAAGAACGAAATCCCTTCGGAGCATAGCTCAAATAAGTCTCGATCAACCGATCGAACTTCAGGAAGGGTTTCTCGTAGAATGCGACGTAGTCGACTTCGTTGGCGGTAGTATTCGAATGATTGAGACAGAAGTTAATGGCATGCACGGGGAATCGCTCATCATGCTTTTCCCTGGTGAATCGCTCTTCCTGAGCGGCGGCTTCGATCTTCCCCTCGCGAACGATAGTAGCCGCGCTGTCGTGATAAAAAGCCGATATTCCGAGGATTGTTCTTGGCATCGAGATTGATGGCGGGCCGTTGATGAGCAGCTACTCGCCTAGGGCTCGGGACAACGGGCGTCAAAAGAAAAGGTGCGCCCGTGATTTCCGGGGTTAGCTTGCAGCTATGGACCGTATTGAATTCCGCTAAGATAGTTCGACGGGCTCGGCGATCTCGTTGCCTGCTCGGTCAATCAAAGGAGGCAGTTCCCCCTCCTGGCCGCAAAGCTGGCGCAACTCTTTGATATGGTCTTTCCCGACTTGCCGCGGATCCTTGCCGTACTTTTTGCAAAGGCCGGCGGCGTAGCCAGTAGCGACGCCCATCTGTCCGCAGGTATTCATGACCCGCGGTCCGCCTAGACCGATGTGGGTGCAACTGAAGCAGCGCCCGGCCATTTGCAGGTTAGGTACGTCCTTGGCGTACAGAGATCGGTAGGGAATATAGTAATACGTATTCTTGATGGCCTGGAAAATCGCTTCGGATTTGAAATCGACCGGATAACCGAGCAGCTTTTGCTGGTAGTGAACGTCGATCTTCCGCTTTTCGATGACTACTGAATCCGGAAATTCAATAGAGTCCCGAGCGTCCACGCCCGAATAGATATGATCACCTACGATGCGACGTGACTCGCGCTTGCCCACCAGGAAGGAAATCCAGTCCAATTCCAGATTGGCGTTTTGGCGACGCTTGATGGCGTTGTCGTAGGACCCGTAGATTGCTCGGAACATATGGTCGCGAATCGTCTCCGCATCGTAGACCTGGTGAAGGTCATTGTGTGAATATTCCCACTGCCATTCACCTTCCGTAGCCACGTAATTCTTTGCGACGGGCTTGGCCCATGGGACAGCGGGGAATTTGACCCGCTTGTTAGTCGCTCGCGTGTACCACATGACACTCGATCCCATTACCCGATTGTCGGGTTTTTCTGGAGACCATAGTTCGCCATGCTCTTCCCACTCTTCATCAAACTCGTGCTTGGACTCGCGACCGTAGCGGTACTCGCAGCCCGACATGTGGCCGAGCCAACCATCGCCGGTGCTATCCAAAAATTGGGTACCAGTGAATCGCTTTAAAGTCCCGTTAGCAGTTTCCATCGCTTGCACTGCGTGGATACGGCCATCCTTCATCTCCAAGGAATTCATGGTGTGGCTCAAGAAGTAGTCGACGTTCTTGAGAGCCATCATGTTCTTCATCCGTTTTTTGTCGGCCTCCAAGGCTAACGGATCCGAGTTAGGGTAGTGAGGCGTATCGATTTTATCTAGAATCTTGCTAGCCCGCCCATGGATGCCTTCGGTGTGGACACGGATCTCGCCGCTGGCGTTGCCTCCGAGCACGGGGCGATTGTGGATCATGGCTACTTTCACCCCTTGCGAATCAGCCGCTGTGGCCGCCGCGCAACCGGAAATGCCGCCTCCTACTATAATCAGATCGTAATGGCCTTGCTCGACAGCGGTCGAAGGCAAGCCCACTTTATCGCGACGCCATTGCGGCAAGGTTTCGCGGTCAATGGGCGGCTTATCATTGGAATCGAGACTGAAATAAATGGCGGAGCAACGACCCTCGAATCCAGTCAAATCCCTCAGCGATACGGTAGTGTTTACCTGGCCGGATCCAACTTCGACCGTCCCGCCGGATTGCCAGGTCCAGTTTGGCTTCGTTCCGAAAGTTTCACTCAGGGTCTGATCTCCAAGAAGTATCTGGAAACTGCCGGGGGATTCCCAATCGCCTGGACACCAATCTTTGGTCAATGCCCAGGTATGATAGCGGCCAGCTTTAGGAAACTTGATCTTGCTTGAGGCATTCTCGACCGGCTTGCCGAGTCCATGTGCCAGCAAGTAGCTGAATCCAAGATGAGGCTCGAACTGGTTGTCCAGCATCCAGCCCCCTAGGTTTCCGAAGTGGGCCGTTTCTACGAGAACGGATTTGCGGTCGGTAGATATAGCCGTTTTGCCGAACAGTGGATGCGAAGCCAGTAAGGATGCTGAGGCCAAGCTCATGCGATTAATGAAGTCTCTTCTGTGTAGGGTCATTGGTCGTTTCTCTCCAGGTTTCTAGGAAATTCCAGGGCGGTAAGGAGCTCGATTTGCGTGAAATCGAAACGCTCCTGAGTGTTCGCGAATAGGGCAAATTTTCGAGCCCTTTTTACGTCAATGGTTGACTTTGGGTGGTGGAGTTTGGAAGTCGGTTCGGTTACAGAAGAAATGCGGGCTGGAAGCCGGCGCCAATCACGGAGAGTGGCATCGAAAAAAGAGGTATCAAAGATCCACAGGACCTAAAAAGACCGCTCAGTTGTGATACAGCTATAGGTCAACGATTGACCTAATAAATTCTCGTCTTTTTGACGAAATTGTTTGAAAGTGCACCGTATAACAGGCGTGTAAACACCCCTGGCTCCTATCTCTGGAGCTTGAAAGTACCTGAAAAAATAACCCCCTAACAACCTACAAATGAATAAGAAGCATTCCATAGTGCGAAGAATTCGTAGCCCTTTCATTGGACTACTGGCGTTTACCATAG
>Ga0310343_10001085_pt1 | contig 13700 bp, 17 predicted proteins | sample HC15DNA2025_MG_FD_203519 | JGI IMG/M metagenome (GOLD analysis project Ga0310343, IMG submission 203519) | Marine microbial communities from station ALOHA, North Pacific Subtropical Gyre - HC15-DNA-20-25_MG | ecosystem: Environmental > Aquatic > Marine > Oceanic | place: Pacific Ocean: North... | reverse complement strand
GATTGCGAGGATGCACCGAAGACAATCGAACAACTGCGGGAAGAAAATCAACAACTACGGTTGAACTTGCACTCCTTGGAGAATCGAATTTCAGGGTGTGAACCATCTGTCCGCAATTTCCTCTTTGGTTACACACACTGAATACAAATAATCCATAAAAATCTAAAAAAATCTAAAAAAATCTAAAAAAATCCATAAAAATCTAAAAAAATCTATAAAAATCTATAAAAAATTTTTTATTAGATTTTAGATATTTAAATAAAATAATGTTTAAAAAATTGAAATTTTTTTACTTTTTTTGAGTAAAAGGTAGAACCCCCAAAGATACAATATGTCTCTCGAATTTTCCAACACCTTTATGAATATTTGCGCCGAATATGCGCTGAACATTCAAACCGAGCAGTCTGACCACAACAGAGTCGTTGTAGATATGGTGGAATTTGAAGAAATCCGGAAAAGCGCCTACCCCTACGATTCCCAAGATTTCGCGGACTACATGAACACCGTGTTTGAAACACTATCCAATGAAGACGCGAAAATATTTTCAACTGTTATGGGGGTTCCCATATATCCACATCATGCGGAACCTACCCACGAACGCAGTGCTTTTCTACAATACTTTCAAGAAATATACGACGATATTTGTAGTCAAGGATATTCGCCAATGAAGATTAGCGAAAATGAAGATGACTCCGAAGACGACACAGACACCGATTCAGACGAAGAAACCGATGAAGATACAGACGTGATTCATCATGACACCGAACATCCTCTTCATATTACAAACACCGAATCCGAAAATGGTCGTGTGAGGTGGATTACATGCCTCAACGGAAATCGGTACGAAGTAACTACCAACAATATCATTCTCCTTAATGGGAATAATGTGGTGGGGAGTTATGACCAGGAACGCTTACACGCTTTCTTTGAGTATGATCACGATGATGAGCCAATCAACGCAGAAGATTTAGATGAAATACGGACACTGTTACAATTTGACGACGAAGAAAATGAAATACAATTGCCTGATCAAGAATAAAAAAATAAAATAAAAATAAAAAAAATGAAAAATAAAAAACGAAAAACGAAAAATAAAAAACGAAAAACGAAAAAATAAAATAAAAAATAAAAAATAAAAAACGAAAAAATAAAATAAAAAGTTCAAATGAACTCTTTTTTTATAACTAAAATTGATTTCACTCACTATGATAATGATATTGATAACTAGAATATTATGTATATTTTTATGATTACCCTTTCCATGATTATGAGTTTTGGATTTATTACGGGAGCTCTTTTGAAGAAAACCCACGATCACATCCCATTTCCAGAATTATTTATCAAAATATGGGTATATTTGAGTTTATTTGGCTTTTTGATAGCTTGGAAAACAAATTATTCCGAAATCTTTTTGTGGATGAATTGTGTTATTCTTGGCTGGATCCATCATGATCAAATATTTTAGTTTATTTTTAGAAAAAAACTTCATCCAAATAAAATTGAACCATCTTTGCTTTTTTTTTGCTGGGAGCAACAAACGTGGTCTATTATGGCCGAAGTCATTGACCTTTCACCCAACTCTGCCTTCCTTTTACAAGATAAAAAAAAACCAAATAATCGAAAGCTGTTTATAAAACCTCCTTACAAGATAAATCCCATTCAACAAGAGTACGACGGTTTATTTGAGAATCAAAAACAATTCGGAAAAACCATCGCCCAATTGTTTTTGAATCTATCCGTTCTCAACGTACTTGCCGTAGCTCCCACTCAATCTGGAAAAACGGGCTCTATGGTGGCGTCGATATACGAGTTTTTCCAACACAAAAATTTGCGCCTTCCCAAAGAGCATATATTCATTTTTACAGGACATTCGTCGTTGGAATGGTTGACCCAAACCAAGGCGAGATTTCCAACGTGGCTACATCCCCATATTTATCATCGAAATCATTTGAATTCTATTATCCACGAATTAGCAGGAATGAAAAATGTGCTAATTATTATTGACGAATGTCACATTGCTTCAAAAACAAACCAAACCTTAGATCGCTTATTTAATGAATGTAAATACGATGATATTTCAAATTTATATAAAAACAACATAAAATTCATCCAATTTACAGCTACCCCAGAACAATTACAAGAAACCTTTTCCGAAAAATTGGGAAATGCTCATGAAATATCATTAATGGGCGTTCCTGAAAGTTATTTATCGATTGAAAAATTACAAGACAACAATCGCATTTTAAGTGCCAGTGACTTATGCGGTGTTGAAGATAGTTCAACCAACAATGTGAATCCCGGCGTGTATGAAAATATAAGAGAATTACTACCCTATATTGCCGAACTTCCTCCTTCTTACCACATTATTCGTACGCCGCGGGCCGGATTTCACGAAGTAGTGATGAAGAACTTCAAACATGTGTTTCAGGACACGGATTACGTCTTTATCTCGGAGCCCAAAATGAAACCTGGCAAATTCGATGAAATGCTTCAAACAGCACCAAATGTTCATCATTTTATCTTCATCAAAGATAAATTGCGATGCGCAAAAACATTACATCATGAGTATCTTGGGATTTTATATGATCGCGTCACTCAAAAACCAAATCATTCTACTATTGTACAAGGGTTATTGGGACGCTTAACGGGGTATCACTGCAATAAAAAGGCGGTTGTATTCACGACTTATACAGAAGACATGTAGATTTAGATTATTCTAGTATTTTTTTATTGACTCTTGGTACACTTCCTCGTATGTTTTATGATGTAATTCATTTAAATAGCTATATTGAAATTCTGTAACATTTATTAGGTTCAAAGATGTTTTGGTTAAATCCGGATTTATATAAAACGTATATAACGCAAGCCCAATTTCTTTCCAAGTACAACCATAGGGACATAGATTTAATTTTAGTTCTAATTCTATAATTTCTTCGTTAATAATTTCAAATTTTTGTTTGCCACATTGAATATATACGTTTGACATTACAATATATAAAAATAACACTTTATATATTGTTTCATATAAATAAAAAAAGTTTTAATGTATGGTTTTTTATTATATTCCAATAAAGTAGTATTTTTCTTTTTTTAATTAATTATTTTCTGTTTATGCGTTTTCTTTTGTGAGTTTATCAATGTGTGCTTCCCATGCCGCATATGTAACGAGATCCTCGTGATCTGTTGCGAATTTGTCTTCGTATTTCACACGACGCGCATTTGCGGTGGCACGGTTGCGCCGTGCTTTCCAATACTTGTTGTTGCCGTAAGAGGTATGCGCAATTGCTGTTTTCGATTTAGGCTCTTTTCCAAAATGAGTTTTCTTGAAACGACGCTCGCTGCGAGTGTAATGGGTAATATTGTCTTTCATAATGCGGGTTGATGTATGCCGTCATGGGTCATAGAATTTGTTTCAATTTTTTTGATTCTCATCATAAATTCAATCCCGTCACATTATTTATTGTATCTAACATAGATCTTGCTAATAGTATTGTAATTTCAGTTGGATTGCGAATGACATCAAATAAAATATCTTTAACTATATTTAAAATAACATATCGTCTTTTTTTACCATTTGGTGCTGTCACTAATTCTTGTAAACGGTTAGGTTTCAATATATTCGCAGTTTGTATTGACTTATCATGTAATGAAGATTGTTTTTGTAAAAGAACTAATTTATTATGAAGTTTGGATACATCTTTCGTAGTGAGATTATTCGGAATATGGTTACCTAGCGCATTAAAAAAATTTTCATTTTCATTTTCATTTTCATTTTCATTTTCATTTTCATTTTCATTTTCAACAAAATCTGATTTTTTTGGAAATGTGTTAACTGCATTATGAATCATGTGATTCATCTTATTGGAATTATTATCTTTTGTCCAATTATAATTTTCCCAAAACTTGAAATATTTATTATTAGGAATCGGTATGAGGGAACGTTTATACCACTTATTAACTTTATTATAAAATTTTTTAAACTCTGTTTCGCTGAGCATACCATCATTATTTATGTTAGCCTGATTCAAAAATTTGTCCAACTTGTTTGAATCCTCTAATTTATATACTATATCTTTGGGTAATATTTTTTTTAAATTTTCTCCTATGCTTAGGTATTCCTTACTGATTTTATTTTGTGTGTTCAATCCGTTAGCTATTTGTTGCCTGTATGCTTTACGAAAAAGCGAGTTATTGGGTTTATTATAAATAGCACCGCCTTTAACTCGCTTTTGTGTTTTCGAATATGTCTTTTTTCTACGAGTGATTCGTTTTTTACGTTTCTTATTTATAGATTTATTTCTTCTTTTTATACTACGATTCATTATATATATGTAAGAATAATTTATACGCTATTTTTATTTGAATATATAGAAATCATTATAACCCCACATAATACAAGAAAAATTCCTATTCCGGTATACATATTAATTGGTGAATTAAAAAAATACATACTTAATAATAACACAAATACAACGTTGAAATTAACGATTGTTGCAGAATAGGCGGGATTTGGAGCCACCATATGTGCCATAGATGAAAAATAAACGGTTATGATTGCCAAAATGCTTACGGCAAATAATACGCACAATAAAAGAGGGTTCTTTTTAAACATTGTCAGATTTATTTTTCGAGGTTTACATAATAAATAGATAAGCAATAAAATATTAATACATAAAAATGAAAGAAATATGTAAAATTCTAGATATTTTTTGTCACCAATTATATTAACATAATGTATTATAATGATTTTGAGCGATATGGCCAATGCTGCTATAAAAGAAAATAAAATCCATTCATACATATATATATATATATATACCTATCATAATAAAAAAATGATATGGTAAACTATTATATATTAATCATCATTTCCTGTCAATAATTGTGTAAAGTGTAATAAAATTATTCCCAATAAATGGTTTGCTTCATCTCTGGAAAATAAGGGAGGACTGTCAGAATTGTAACCAGGAGGACACATCAACGTTTCAATATCGGTACTTATAAAATTATCAAAGTTGCTTAAATATTCATTGTTCATAATGCGTGATTTGTATTCTTGTAAATTATAGGTTTCAATAAATGTTTCCATGTTATTATATTCATTTTCTTCGTCACTGTTTTCTTCTTCATCATCATGTTCAGGTAAAACAATTTGTTCGTTGCTATCATTTATCCATTGAGAAATGGATGTTCCCATTTCATTTCCAAAATTCATCAACAAATCCACAAATTCACCAATGATTTCTCCTTTTTGATCATCATTATATGTTTTCCAATTGGCGTTGCATAATTTCATAATTCTTTTTATACATGGTTTTATATTTTCTTCTTTTTGTTTATACACACCATTTTCAACAAATGTGCGAATCATTCTTTGATTCAAATCAGGCAATTGTGGCGTTTTTTTACACACTTCCACGCGACAAAGGGGACACGTATTGTTAGACTGAACCGCATTTTCCAATAAACAAGAAGCATGATATTCGTGTCCACAACTTAAAATACATTTGTCGGTTTCTTTTATAAGTTCCATACAAATAACACATGAATTATAAGGTTTTTTATCGATTTTAAATATTTCTTCATCGGCGCATTTTTCCAGTGTACACATGTGTTATCTTATATTATTATAAGAATCATAATATAATCTTTGTTTCAATTTTATTATGATTCAACACTTGGGATTGGGGCTAATCCTAATTTAATTGTTCCTAATGAGGCAACATTATATTTAACAATAAGCGGAAGATCATTTGCTAAATACATTTCTATATGATTACACAAGTTTGTACATTTAATGAAATAATTTAAATTTTTCAATGAAAATTCTCCTTGGATTACGGAATTGTCTTTTTGGGTAAAACCCATACCATCGCTTTCAGAGCGAACAATTTCCGCGTTTGCAAATGTTCCATCACATTTGAAAATTAGTTGATTTTGAACTGATTTAATTTCTAATTTATCTGAAATATTATTTAAATCACGAATGATTTTTTGAAAATCACTCGATGGCATATGAATAATAGATGAAAACGTAACATCAGGAACACTAAGCTCTTCTTGGTCTGGCTCAATCAATTTAAGTTTTTGAATTTTACATTGTTTAATGTTTTTATTTTCAAATTTCAAATTCAAATATTCCACAATGCCTTGATTGTAATCCTTACTTTCAATATAAATACTCAACGTTTCATCATTATCAATGGAATTAATCAATTTGAAAAAATGTAACATATTTACGCCAACAATAATTTTTTCTTTATTGCATTCATAATACTCAAAATTTTCCGCATGTAAATGCATATTTACCAAAATGGTTTGAGATTTATCCATATTAATAATACGTATTCCATCTTTTTGAAAGCATATATTTGTTTCTAATAAAATATCTTTTAAAGCGACCATAAGTGTGCGAAATGGTGCAATTTGCACAGTTTTTATCATTAAAATATTTTCTTTCCCAAATGAACTCATTGCGTTTAATTTATGTTATCATCGGTTTCATTCTTTAAATGAAAATAAATAAATAGTATAAAATAAAAAAAGAATAATATATATGAATGATTATCTTATTATTGGAGGAGGAATAAGTGGATTATATTGTGTCCAAGAATTGTATAAAAAAGACAAAAGCAGTAATATTTTAATCATAGACGACCGCTCTTATTGGGGTGGAAGATTACACACACATAAAAGACCTCACTATGAAATAGGTGGAGCTCGTTTTAACGATAACCACATAAACCTTTTGTCTTTATTAAAACAATATCATTGTAAGAAAGTACCGATTCCAAATAACAGTCTATTTATACATAAATCAAAAGATAATGTAATTACTCCTTTTCATAATGTAAATGATACATTAAATGATATTTTATCAAATATTGTAAAAAAATCAAAAAGTTATTCTAAAAAGAAAATTCAAAATTATACATTAGCTGAATGGATTCATTATTTATCCAAAGATAAAGAGCTCAGTAAAAAAATAAAAGATATTTTTGGATATGACTCTGAAATAAATGAAATGAATGCCTATGATGCACTACGATCATTTCAAAATGATTTTATATCTACCCAATTTTATGTTGTAAAAGAAGGTTTTAGCGAATTATGTAATAGAATCTATTTAAAACATAAAGACAAACCCCGTTTGTCTTTTTTAAACAAAACTCGTGTGACTCATGTTAAGAAAAAAGATTCTTATTATGAAGTTACCACAAATATATCTAGAACATTTCATAGTAAAAAAGTTATATTTGCATTGAAAGCCCTTCAATTAAAATCATTTCCATTGTTGAAATCAATATATCCATATTTGTCTTTTATTTATAGTGCGCCTTTATTGCGCATTTATGCCAAATATCCAAAAAATAAAGAAGGAAAGGTATGGTTTGACTCTATGCCCAAAATAATAACAAATTCTATATTACGACAATTGATACCAATTGATCCTCAAAGTGGATTAATTATGATTTCATATACAGATGGTCATGATATATATCCTTTTTGGGAAAACAAAAAAACAAAAACATTGAAATCGAATGAACAAATTTCACAAATGATTGAAGATGAATTATCTGTGTTATTTCCAGATATACGTATTCCAAAACCATCTTATTTTAAATGTCACATGTGGGACATTGGTTGTCATCACTGGAAACCAGGTTGTGATTCTAAACAATTATCTGAAAATATAAAGAATCCATTGCCTAACATATACGTTGTTGGTGAAGCTTTTTCTCAAAAACAAGCATGGGTTGAAGGAGCATTGGAAACCGTAAAACAAATTATAGATGAATTATAGATTATATTCGTTGGAATATCTCTATAAGAATCCATACATATTATAATGTATTTTTATATATTTCCAAAGATAAATAAACACTATACTTATTTATCTTTTTATTCTTCTTTATTATTTATTCCATTGGGATTTATAGTAAAGGATGTGTCTATTCTTCCAAGATTATTTGGAAAATTATTAATATGTATTGGAGCTATTTCAAGTTTTAACCATTTAAGAACATATGAATCACCTGTCAAATATAATGATATATTTCGTTATATTGATATAGGTTTGGCAAATATTTTAGGATTATGTATCTTTTTTATATTTGAAAAAACACTAGGTTCTCTTCTTTATTATTTATGCTGTTTTATTCTCTATATATCTATTCCATTAGGATTCATTCATAATAAAAGATTAAAAACAATCCTTCATTCTATTTTTCATATATTGATTATACTATACATACTGTTTCATGTTGTTTATGAAGATTATAAACATGAATTTATCATTTCAAGATATTATACAGGATAATGGAAAAAAAATAATTTAGTAATATATCTATGAAAATCCATTCTTTATTTTTTTTTGTATTTGGCATTTTTCAAATACAAGGATTTATTTTTCCCCCTCAAAAATATCGTAAATTGAGAATATTTGAGCCCGAACATTCTAGTCCAAAAGAAACAAATTGTATTTTATTTTTTACAGGAGGTAGTAACGCAATATCCCCGTCCATATACAGTGATTTTTTCAAAAGTTGTAATGAAAAAAACATTGCTGTATATATACCTTGTTTTCAGTATAAACATGTTGCTTGTTTGATTCGCATTTTACATAATAAATATAAAAAAGTTATTGCCATTGGTCATTCATCCGGTTGTACAACCTTATTGAATCAAATACAAAATCAGGAATATATACAAGATGTGGTTCTCATGGATCCTGTAAATACGAATATTTTCAAAAAAGAAACTTTTTCTATTCCATATGTGAAAACATTATTCTTTATTCACGCGGCAAAATCATATAAAATAAATCATGACCCATATGGATTGCCCTTTATACCATTTTTAAAAATAAATAAACACCAATTAGATGGACAAAATATTTCACGTATTATTGAAATCACAGCAACAAATTACGGTCATTCAGATATATTAAATCCTATTTTCAGCAATATTATGCATTTTACACGTATTACTGTTGGTAATAAAAATCGAACGAATGCGCAATTATATGGATATCATGAACAACTTAGTGAAACGATTTTATATTTTATGGAGGAAGAGAAAACACATTGTCCCACATCCCTCCCACAAAACATATGGGATGAATAAAATAAAAAATGTGTTCTGGTTTATAAAATACAATTCCTCGGTAATAAAAATTAGAATATTCACTTATAATCGGCGTTTCAATGGATGCTTTCACCAAAGATGAATCATAATACAATTTATCATATATACCATTTTTGTAAAAAATAGCATCGCTATATGAAATAAGATCATCATGAATGTGCGATTTGACTTGTTTATCATCATGATGATGCCATGGTATTGTTTTAAGATGTAAGTCAATTTCATCTTTTACACTAATACAATCAATGGAAGATTGTGAAAAACGCACGTCTTCTTTTTGTTTAAAAATATGAATGGGATCCATGGATAATTCATTGGATACATAATCTAAAATAAGTGTTCCATAATCATACGTTTCTGTTATTTTGTTCCATTTTTTAATATAAGTATTTACTTCAAGACGGGTAATGTCTTGATTATTGTTAAAAAAAATAGGACTTGAACAATTATATACATTTATACTCAAATATGGAGATGCTTCTTTTTCTTGTGAAAGCATTTTAATTGGAACAATTTCCATAGTAGAATCATAGTTGTGGATATATTCATTTAAATCGCATGTTTCTTGTTTTGTTAATTTATAATTAATATACGTACTTTGGGGTCGTATTGTAAATGGAACATGTAAGGTTGTTTTTGTAATTGCATTATATGACATAAGAGGCATTCCTGTAAGAATTCCGTTATATACGAAACGCAATAGATTAAATTTCATAATAATATAATATTATGAAATGAAATGTTTAAATATAATCCTTATAAACTTGATTCTACAATATTGTAATATTGTTGTAAAATATGCGAACCCATATCATCTCCATATTGAGCCAATTTTATGGACAATAAAATAATGGATTTTTTTGTTTCATGACTTAATAAATCATTGTCTAATACATCTTGAATAAACGCATGATTTGAACTTAATATATCATGCCCCACCGTATCGAATTTGGGAAGTAATTCAGACATTTTTAAAACGATATGTTTGCCCATTTCTTGTTTAGTATGTTCCGAAAAAGGGAAAAATGTTAATGAATGTTCCATATTCTTAGGTATTATCATAGCATTTGACATAAAATAGGAAAGATGTGTACCTAATAACAAAATAAAAAATTTAACGTACATATATTTATTGTATATTTTTAAAAATGTAATATAAAATTATATCCATCCATAATATATAATGCAATTTTTCAAGATTTTATCGCTTTTTACAGGTCTTTCTTTTACAAGTGGATATAAAATGGTTCCACAATATAGTGCTCCTAAACGAAGTTTATATTTTTTCCCTGCATCTTTCAAACAAAATGTTCCATCCGAATTATATCATACCTTTTTAGATAATTTAAATAAGCAATATGATGTTACCATTTATAATCCTCAGGAAAAACCATTTGATTTTAATAAAGTATATAGCAATGAAATTCTTTTATTGTCTCATTCTTCCGGTGTAAACAATATGATTGATATTTATAATGAAATACCGGTTACTATTCATAAAAAAGCAATTATGATAGAACCACTTGATTTAAAAGTACCTTTTGTTCTAGATCCCCAATTACCTAGAACCTATACATTTGATTTGGATGAAATGGAAAAATCAATGAAAAGTATGATGGAGTTAAATGTAATGGACAAAATTAAAGATACTATATGGAAAAAGAATGAAGATTCATTACAATCATTTAATGATACTGTCCTTGTGTTGACACATAAAGAATCCAATCATTGGAACATGTTTCCTGTCATACCTCCAATTCGGTTTTTAAAAAAAGATTTACAACATTTACAAAATACTACTATTATTGAAGAAGAAATAGACGACTTCAGTCATTTTGATATTTTAGACCGTCCATGGGCAAACGCATTAAACAAAGTTGTTCCTATTTCGAAGCGTGATAATGAAAAAACAAATATGTATTATGATAAAGTAGTTCCAAGAATAATTGAGTTTTACAATGATTAAATAATATAGACTCTATATAATGGCTTTTTTGACTCACTCCAAAATATTTATATATAATCATCGAAAGAATCCTATTTTTAATAAAAAACGCATATACATGAATACGAATCCTATATTAAATGGATTAGACATCGGTATACCATTAAATATTATAAGTGATGTATTTACTTATAATCATTATGGATATGATATTACAAACATTAAAGTATTTATTTTGCAGTTTTTGATTGGATATTATACATATGGAAAAGATAGATATAAAGATGCCCTAGAATATGAACAATTTCCAGTTGAAACAAATAAACAAGATTTATATAACTCTATATTACAAAATAAAAATACATATAAAGTTTCGTTTGATACAACATTTTATGTAATTCTTGCTTTCTTATTTTCCAGTATAGACATATATAACGCATTGCCTATTATTTTTTTGTTATGTAGTACAGAATATTATAAAGAGTTGAAACAATACAACGCTATCTACAAACCATTTTATGTATCTTTGATGTGGACATTTACAACCATTATTTTACCATGTGTCATACACGATCAAAATTATGAAGTTCTTTATCATGTAGATCATTATATTTCTTGTGCGCTTCTTTTATTTGCTTCAACCAATTTAGCAGATATAAAAGACGTAAATGAAGATAAAATGAACGAAATACAAACATTTCCAGTACAATTTGGAGAAGAAAATACAATGAAAATCGTATTTGCTTGTTTGGCATTGTCTTCATTATTGTTTGGGATAAATCCGCATTATATTGATAGACCAATTATTAATAGTTTATTTGAATTACAAAATGCTATTTTATCTGTTGTTTCTTATTATGTATATATAGTTAAAATTCGAAACTAGATGAACCAAATGCTTCTTCTTTATAAGATTTATCTGCCAATGCATAATCGCTAACTCTTGATTCAAAAAAGTTGGTTTTACTTTCCAATGAAATCATTTCCATGAAATCAAATGGATTTGTTGCGTTGTAAATTTTTTCTATACCCAATTGTAATGCAAGACGATCGCCAACATATTCAATATAAGTAGACATGAGTTCAGCATTCATTCCAATTAATTTACATGGCAATGATTCGCAAATAAATTCCTTTTCAATATCAACAGCTTCCGTAATAATTTCTATTATTTTTTTTTTGATTAATTTTTTTTCTAATTTATTATACAATAAAATGGCAAATTCTGTATGAAGGGCTTCATCTCGCGAGATTAACTCATTACTAAACGTTAATCCTGGCATGATTCCTCTTTTTTTCAACCAAAAAATAGAACAAAAACTGCCACTAAAAAAAATGCCTTCCACGCAAGCAAATGCGATGAGTCGAGTCGCAAATGTAGACCGTTTATCATTAATCCATTTTTGCGCCCATTTTGCTTTTTTTTGAACACAGTCAAAATGTTCCATCGCATGAAACAGTTTAATCTTTTCTTCTTTATCTTTGATGTATGTATCAATTAAAAGAGAATAGGTTTCCGAATGTATGTTTTCCATCGCAATTTGAAATCCATAAAATGCACGTGCTTCTGCCAATTGTACGTCTCCCATAAAACGTAATCCCAAATTTTCAAGGACAATTCCATCGGATGCCGCAAAAAAAGCCAATATCATTTTAATGAAAAATTGTTCATCTTTTGTCATTTGTTCCCAGTGGGACAAATCTTTTGATAAATCAATTTCTTCGGCGCGCCAAAAACAATCCATTTGTTTTTTATACATTTTCCAAATACTCTCATCTTTTATTGGAAACATAACATATCTTGTATCATCTTCGGTAAGGAGTGGTTCAATAATTGTGCGGGACATTTTCTTCTAAATAATATACCTTAATATTTTTTTATATGACTAAAAAATATAGTTAAAACAAATTTAAATACTTTTTCTATATAATTCTTATGAATGATGTAAATAAATCAAACGTTGAAGATAGTAAAGAGGTTTCAAATGATGAAGAAATAGAGCTCATGGAGATTTTATTGGATTTAAAAGCGAAGTTGGTACAAAATCCAACAGATGAAGTGTTAAAAAATAATATAGCTGAATTACAAAAACTTTTAAAACTATAAAATGTATTTCTAGTATATATACCAATATGGGTAAACGTTCAAAAAAAAAGACAAAATCATCAAAATTAAATTTGCTGAATCATATGATGCATTCATCTTTTACATTGGTTTTGATTGTATTTTGTGCTCTTGTATATGTGTTAAATTTATGGCATAAACAAGAAAACGATTCGTTATTTTTATTTATTGTATTTTCATTTATCATTTATACTCGAACCAATCATGTAGTCTATATATTGGGATTGCCGATTATAATCGTTCAACTATTAATTAGCATGCGTCGTGTATTTTTAAATGAACCATTTAGTGATACAACAGATGCCAGTTTAAATATAATATGTGGAAGTCATTTTAATAATAATTTGATGATGAGTGAAGCAGACGAAATACGTATATGTAAAGATACTTTAAAGGGTACATCAGATAGTAGTTTTGAGAGTTGGTTAATTGAAGAATCTGTTGGAAGCGGAACAGGAAGTGGTGGAAGCGGAACAGGAGATG
>Ga0310343_10001081_pt1 | contig 13746 bp, 9 predicted proteins | sample HC15DNA2025_MG_FD_203519 | JGI IMG/M metagenome (GOLD analysis project Ga0310343, IMG submission 203519) | Marine microbial communities from station ALOHA, North Pacific Subtropical Gyre - HC15-DNA-20-25_MG | ecosystem: Environmental > Aquatic > Marine > Oceanic | place: Pacific Ocean: North... | reverse complement strand
GCATCCTTCTTACGGAACGGCGCGAGCATGTCTTTCATCACTTCGCGCATGAGACCCTGCTGGTCCTTGCTCATGTCCGCCGTGCGCAAGCCGGGCAAACCTTCTTTCTTGCCGGTCAACTGAACCGTCTTAGCGCCCTTCTCGCCGCGTGAACGGCCAAGCAAAGCGGTCTTCCGCTGCTTGCCATCGAGCGCTTGGAACAACTCGTTCGGGCGTTTGGCCTGAAACCAGTAGGCATTGCCCTTGTGATCAGCCTTTTCATTGAAGCCATCCGCGGCGTGGCCGTAAAAAATCGGCCCGCCAAATGCAGCACCCTCAAGGGAATCGCCATCGCAACGCCGGGTCACATGCCGGCCGGTTAACACGAATTCGAATTTGCCCGTACCGGGTTCACCAAAGATAGCAATTGCACTGTCCTCGAAACCACCGGGCGAATCTTCCTTCACCTGCTTGTAAACGACATCGCGATACTCGTCGCTGTGCAGGCCGTTGAAAATCTGTTTACAGAGGTCAACCTGGTCATCCTCCATATCGCCAACGGCGGACTTGGTGATGTGCCAGTTGTTGTCAATGGCGTTCCGCAGGGGATGTTCCCACGGAAAACAAATTCCTTTGCGCTGCTTGTCATTCAGGCTCTTGTACAGCTGTGTGACCAGCGTCTCCGGTTCGGAGGCCTTCGTTTTGGCGAACACGGACGGGGCCGCGACCACTGCAGCTGCGCCCAAACCGGCAGCCTTGAGGAATTCGCGTCGGGAGGTCTCGCAACAATCGAGCACCTCAATACGGGGGTGTGCACTCATGGGAAGACCCTACGCCGACCGCCGCCCGTGGCAATGCGATTTTATCAGCCGATTACGTCCAGAATCGGCTCCCCGGTGGCAATGGGCAACGGTCGATCCTGCGTATCATGCACTTCCGTAGCCGGATCGATGCCCAGCAAATGATACATGGTAGCGGAAAGATCCCCGAGAGTGACCGGTTTATCGTCCGGATACATCGCGTGTTTATCCGACGCCCCGTAGACATACCCACCCTTAACCCCGCCGCCCGCGAGCAGCACGGAGTAACACTGAGGCCAATGATCCCGGCTTTTGTTGGCGTTGATTTTCGGGGTCCGGCCAAATTCCCCCATCCAGACCACTAACGTTTCCTTGAGCAGGCCGCGGTCATCAAGATCGTTCAGGAACGTCGGCAGTGTCTGTTCGGTGATCGGGAAATGATATTTTTCAACGATGGGAAACATCCGCGTGTTATCGAACCCGTGCGTATCCCACCCGCCTTCGGTCGTGCTACGACCGCCGATGGATTTGGAAAAATATACCGTCACAAACTTCGCCCCGTGCTCCACCAACCGCCGGGCCAACAGGCAACCCTGCCCATAGGTGCTCCGGCCATACGCCTCCCGAACCGGCGCGGCTTCGCGTGACAAGTCGAAGGCCGCTTTCAATTTGGGCGACGACAACATGGACAATGATTTTTGATACAGCGCATCCACACCTCGCGCTTCCACAGAGGCCTCAAGAATGCCGGCCTGTCGATCAATCAGGCTCTGTAGTCCACGCCGATCCGCCAAGCGATCCAGTGAAAGATTATTGGGCAGGGTTAATTCCGGCAGCGCGAAATCATTCGCATTTGGATCTGCCTGAAAGAAAAACGGATCATGCCGCTTCCCCAGAAAACTGGCACCCTGTCCGGGAGTAATCGAGCCATCGGCGATAACGTGCGGATACGATATAAAGGTTGGCATCGCACCGTCCGAGGGAGCTAATTTATCAACCACCGAACCATACGCCGGATACAAGGCCAACGACTCACGCAGGCGCTGATCATCACTCGGCGGCGCATGCCCAGTTAGGGCGTAGTAACCGGCCGAGTTATGATTTTTCATGGTATGATGTACCGACCGAATCACAGACACCTTATCCATGATCTTCGCCGTCTTCGGCAGTTTCTCACATACCTGAATGCCGTCCGCACTGGAGGAAATCGGATTGAACGGCCCACGAATGCTGCTCGGCGCATCAGGCTTCATGTCGAACATGTCGATATGGCTCGGGCCGCCATATTGAAACAGAAAGATCACCGATTTAGCCCGGGCCTTGGGGCCTTTCGTAGCCTTTTCCACCGCCCGCAACACATTGGGCATAGTCAACCCAAGCAATCCCAGCCCGCCCACTTTCAGCAGAGTTCGACGATTTGAATTCAATCCTACCATCGGAACAAAAACTCCTTCGTGTTCAGCAGCGACCACACAACATCCTCCCAAGCCTCCCGATCGCCGTCTTTTCCTTTCAAAAAATCCTTCACCTGTTTCATCTCCACCGGCTTTGGCTCACGGGAAATAATACGCATAAACGATTCGCGAATCCGTCCTTCGACCGGTCGATCTGATTTCATGATCACAGCAACATGATTACTCGTTTCAGTGATCAAATCATTCATCACCGGACTGGACCACATGACGAATGATTGCCGCAACGTATTCGCCTTGCTGCGTTCGCAGTCGCAGGCGATCAGGCGTTCGGGCTTCCCAAATGTGCCCAGTAACACATCCGCCGATGTCGGCTTATCGCCGCGCCGTCGGCCCGGCGCCAGTCCGCCGGCAATTTGACCGGCGCGTGTGCCCAGCGGGTGATTGGAATATTTCGGCCATGCGCCAACACTCATGGCAATGGAATCGAGCAGCTGTTCAGCCTCAATCCGCCGGGGAATGGTCCGAGCATAGTTCGCCTCGTCATCCACATTTCCCGAATTTGGCAAATGCGTCAGTTGATAGGTGTGCGAGGCCATGATGCGACGGATCAATTGTCGCAGATCAAACCCACCACCGGCAAAGTCGTCCGCGAGATCCTCGAGCAACTCCGGGTGACTGGCCGGATTGGTCGGCCGTAAATCGTCAACCGGATTCACCAACCCTCGCCCCATGAGGTGATACCACACACGATTCACTTGAACGCGGGCAAAGAACGGATTATCCCCCGAAGCCAACCACTCCGCCAGAGCATCCAATTGATCCGCCTGCGCCGGCACAGTCTCTCCACCCAACAGTCGATGCCGGGCCGATTTCCCACTGCGGGGATTTGTCACCGTATCCGTCTTCGCCATCACAATTTGCTCCCCGATAAACTCATTTTTATCCAGACGATCCACCCGTTCTTCCTGAATCATCTTATAATTCACCCCGGCAAACATGGCGGTCCAATCGTAGTAATCCCCCTGCGTCCAGCGATCGAACGGATGATTGTGGCACTGCGCGCACTTGAGCCGAACGCCAAGAAATACCTGCGCAGCGTTCTCGGCCCGGATCACCGGCGAGCGGTTGGCCCGATAAAAATTAGCCGGTGGATTACGGTAGGTGCTCCCACGAGCCCGAACAATGTCCGCAGCAAATTCATTCAACGGCCGATTCTCAATCAGCGACCGGCGGATCCATTCGTGAAAGACATGCACACCCTTGCGATCGAGTTGCTTTTCCTCACTCCGAAGCAGATCACCCCATTTCAATGCCCAGAAATCCGCAAACTCAGGCCGCGCCAACAATTGGTCCACCAACCGCATCCGTTTTTCGGCTGCGTTACTCTTCACAAACGCCTCCACGGCTTCCGGCGGCGGAATGAATCCGAGCAAATCCAGATACGCACGCCGAATAAAGGCGTTATCACTGCACAAGCCGGAGGGGTTCAAACGCAAGTCCTTCAGTTTCCGAAAAACATGCCGATCCACAAAGTTAACCTCTGGCGGATTCGACCATTCGAAATCATTCCGATCCGGAATAAACGCCAACGTCACCGGCACCTGCCGTTCCAGAAAGCGCACCAACACCGTGACCTCTCCAAATACAAGCCGCTCCACTTTACCCGCCGCCGTCACCTTAGCATTTTCATTCGATGGAAAATAAACCGCACGCGACGTCACATCCTGTACACTCCCATCAGAAAACGTAGCCTTCACCCGAATCTGGACTGTGGATTCCGGAGACCGAATGACCTGCCTCACTGGGGACACCTTCAACCCCGCCACAGCTGGCGCCTCCTCAATATCCTCCGGCATACCCGCGGCGATCCAATCTCGAAGCACGTTGTATTCGGCCGACCCCGTCGCGAAACGTTTCCCGCCTTTGTGCGCGATCTGCTGTGTGGCCTTGCGTAGCATCAGGCTCTTTTCCGGCTCCAACAAATTAGTGCGGCGCCCCAGTTGATCTTTGGACAGCACGGCATAATCACCCCAAAGATCCTCGCCGCGCAGCGAAAGCTGGAATCCGCCCTTCCCCTTGGCATTGCCATGGCACGTCCCCTGATTGCAACCAGCCTTGGCCAGCACAGCCATCACTTCATTGCGAAACGAGGGGCCATCCGCGCGCACAAACGGCGCGAGAGAAAGCAAAACCAACATGATTCGGACGTGGACCATGAATAAATAACGCTCGCCAGCAGGCCCTTGAAAACTAGCATTCCACTTCAGTTCAGACGAGCCAATTTCCATCATGCTGCGACTCATATTAACCCTCACCCTCATCTTCTGCCCCTCGGCCTTTTCCCAGGATACTCCGGCCAAACCGCCACCGGCAAAATCCGTCCGCGATCTGACTGCCGAGGCCCGTAAATCACTGGTCACCGTCAGTCACGGCGGACGCGGGAACACACGTGAGGGCACCGGCACGGGGTTCGCCATCAGTAAGGATCTAATTGCCACGTGCCTGCACGTCATCGGCGAAGCACGCGCCATCAAGGCCCGCACTTGGGATGGCAAAGAATTGACTGTGCTTGCCGTGCACGCCTCCGACCGCAAACGGGATCTCGCGATCCTCAAGATCAAGGGCAGCAACCTCACCCCGCTTCCACTAGGGGATTCCGCAAAGCTGCTTCAAGGCGAATCGGTCATCGCATTGGGCAACCCCATGGGCCTGACCGGCAGTGTGGTGGAAGGCGTCCTCTCCGCCCGACGTGAAATGGAGTTGGGCGAAATGCTTCAGCTTGCCATTCCCGTGGAGCCCGGCAACAGCGGCGGCCCCATCCTCGACCGCCAAGGCCGTGTGCATGGCATCATGACGATGAAATCCACCGTCACCGCCAACCTCGGCTTTGCCATGCCGGTGAATCTCCTGAAACCATTGATCACCACACCGAACCCTGTCCCGATGGATCGTTGGCTAACCATAGGCGCGCTGAACGGCAAGGAATGGGAACCTTTAATGGGCGCCCAATGGCGCCAACGCGCCGGGCGGATCACCGTGAAGGAGAGTGGCTCTGGGTTTGGCGGACGCTCCCTGTGCCTTTCCAACCTCAAAGTGCCCGCGTTGCCCTACGAATTAGAAGTGATGGTGAAACTGGATGATGAGGCTGGCGCGGCTGGGCTGGTATTCAGCGCAGATGGCAAAGAAAAGCATTACGGGTTTTATCCCACCGGCGGCAAGTTGCGGCTTACCCGCTTTGATGGTCCCTCTGTGTTTACTTGGACAATTCTCAAGGACGCCGACAGCTCGCATTACAAACCCGGCGAATGGAATACACTCAAGGTTCGCCATGAACCCGGCACCATTCACTGCTTCGTCAACGAACAGAAAGTCTTCACGGTCAAGGATGACGGACTGAAAAATGGCCGTGTGGGCCTGACGAAATTCCGGGAAACCGAAGCAGAATTTCGCAAGTTCCGTCACGGCGCCAAACTGGCCAGTCTCACGCCTCCGGCCGAACTGCTTGAAAAACTGGAACAGGAAATCAACACCCTGAAACCCTCCGATGAATTCTCCAAGGAGGAAATCAACCGGCTCAAGCCACATGCCGGCATTAATCAAAACCTCCTGCGCAAACGGGCCGAAATGCTCGAAACCCAAGCCCGCCAACTGCGCTGGCTGGCCGCCACAGTCCATGAGCGCGCCACGCAGGATGCCCTCACCAAGGAACTCGACCAGGATGAGCCGAAGATCGATCTTCTCCGAGCCGCCCTCTTAATTGCCCGACTCGACAACGGGGAGATCGAGATTGAGCATTACCTGAAAACTGTCGGCAGCATGGCCGCCACCATTCAATCAGCCCTCAAACCCAAGGCCACTGAAAAGGATAAACTCGAAGCGGTTGGCCGGTATATGTTCGAACAAAGCGGTTTCCATGGCAGCCGGGGCGATTACTACAATCGGGCCAACAGCTACCTAAACGAGGTGATCGATGACCGCGAAGGCATCCCCATCACGCTCGCAGTGTTGTATATGGAAATCGCCAATCGCCTTGGTATTCCTTTGCAAGGCCTCCCCCTGCCCGGCCATTTTGCCGTGGGTAAAATTGACGATGGCAAACCCACTTCGATCATTGATGTTTATGACGGAGCCAAAGTGATCTCCCGTAAAGAGGCCGAGGAATTGGTGTTCAACACTTCGGGCGTCCGACTGCGTGACGAACATTTTCAACCTGCGACCAAAAAGGATATGATTGTGCGCATGCTTCGCAACTTGATTGGCATTAGTAATGCCACTGAAGAACCAGCCACATTGGTCCGTTATCTGGACACGCTACTTTTGCTCGAGCCCAATTCCCCACAGGAACGCCTCAACCGCGCGTTGATGCACATGAAGCAAAAGAAGAACGTCAAGGCCAAGGAAGACGTGCGGTGGCTACTGGAAAACAACCCGGCCGGTTTCAATCGCGAACGTCTGCTGGACTTGTTGCGCCGACTTTGATTATTTGCGCGCCTCGGGCGTGATGGTCAGCTCAACCTTCTTATCCTTGCGCTGCACCACCACCTTGGTTGCCTGACCGATCTTGATGTCGTTGAGCGCTGCGGTGTAATCGTAAATGTTATTGATCTTCTTGGCGCCAAGCTGAATGACGATGTCGCCGCCCTTGATTCCCGCTTTAGCGGCTGGCCCGCCGGGCCGCACGTCATTGATCAGCAACCCTTTCACCTCGGACGCATAATCGGGGATGACCCCCGTGTAAGCCTTCATGGAATTACGCGTGCCTGTGCCGCGATTCCCGCGCTCCACTTTCACGTAATCAGGCCGCTCCATGTCACCAACCAAATCCATCATCAGACGCCCGGTAAACTTGGTGATCCGTTCCAACCCCTCGTAGTTCAGCGTGTCCGGATCATCGGTTGGCTTATGGTAATCCTTGTGCAAACCCGTAAAGAGCGCGATGGATGGCACACCTTTCGGATAAATCGAAGTGATGTCAGTAGGTTGATAGGGATCATTGTTCAACTTCAGGCTGAACCCGGCCGCCACATTGCGTTTCTCAACCATCTTCTTCCAGACACTAGATGAACCCATGCCCTGCATGATTAGCTGATTGTTTTTCATACGCCCCACCATGTCCAGATTGATGTAGGAAACAACCTGTTTGAACGGAATTAATGGATTCTTTGCGTATTGGGCAGACCCGAGCAACCCGAGTTCTTCACCGGTCCACCAACAAAAGATCACACCGCGGTTGAATTTCTCCGGGTTATGCTTTCGGGCCTCAGCCATCCAGGCAGCCAGTTCAAGCAAGACCACCGTTCCGGAAGTGTTGTCATCTGCTCCATTGTGAATCAGGCCAGGATCCCCGCCCTTGGGCTGAAGTGAGCCGTCATTGTAACCAAGATGATCATAGTGTGCGCCGATCATCACATACTCCGGATTATCAGTTGGCACACCAGGCGGCAGCAAAGCGATCACATTATTGTCCTCTCGTTGGACCTGCTTCACAGCGGTGGTGACTCGTAATTTAACACCGGGCAAATCAAAGCTAAACGGCTTGTGTGGGTTTTCCTTATCAAGCTCCGCCTGAACCTTAGCGAGGTCATCCTTTCCGCCAGCGGACAACAGGGCATTGGCCAGCTTATGCGTACCGGAGAGCGCTACCACTCCCGTACTTGCAGCTCCCCGATCCAGATTCACGGGGATCAACTTGTTGGAATTGTTTGATTTCGGGCCAGCCACAATGATGACGCCCTTGGCACCCTGAGTGCCAGCTACCTTGGCCTTATACTGAAGAGCTGCACTGCGCATGAGTTTTTGGCGGCGTTCTTCAGAAACATCTTCAGGAACATATCGCAACATTAGAACGAATTTATTGGTGCAGTTCAGCCCCGCGTAGGAGTCATAGCCTTCCCCAAGATCCCCTGCGACAGCAAGTCCGTATCCCCCGAAAACCACATCAGCTTCCACGGTATTATTGACCGAAAAAGAAAGCGGGCTGAAATCTTTCCCGACTACCAAAGACGTCTCTTTTCCGTCCTTTCCAATGATTACCAGTTCGTTCTTATCCTTTTCCACCTCGACGCCGAATTTGAACGACATCGGATTTAAGAATGTACCCTCTTTGTCTGCGGGCTTTAGGCCTTGGACTTTCATCTGAGAAACAATGTAATCAGCCGCCTTCCGGATACCTGGTGAACTAGTAAGACGTCCTTCAAATTCGTCCGAAGCAAGAAACTCCACCTGTGCCCTAATATCAGCCTCGGTGATTTCATGGCTTAACTTGGCCTGATCTAGTTTCTTTTGAGCGGGCGGCAGATCAGGCTGGGGCACATCAATTTTCTTCGCCTTACCTAATGCGATCAACGCTGCCTCATGATCCCAACGACCGATAAAGAGTTGCGACTTACCAGTCTCCGTTCGATTGGAGGTCCACAACAACTGTTTGCCGTCCGGGGAAAACACCGGCAATCCATCAAAACCATCGGTAAAGGTAGCACGAACCGGTTCCCGCGTGCCTAAAACATCCACCAAATACACCTCGAAATTTGAGAACCCCAATTTATTGGAAGCAAAGGCCACATACTCGCCACTCGGATGATAATACGGTGCCCAAGACATGGCCTTGAAATCAGTCAGACGTCGGACATCGCCACCATCCAGATTCATCGTGTACACATCAGCGGTGTCGCCTTTCTCAGAAAAGTGCCGCCAAATGATCCGCTTGCCATCCGGTGAGAAAAACGGTCCCCCGTCATACCCCGGCATAAAGGTCAGTCGCTTTTGACCCGTGCCATCGGCATTCATGATGTAGATCTCGCCAAAGTACGCGATGTCGTACTTCAACTTCACCTTCTCCTTGTCCGTGAAATCCTCGCGACCATACGCATCCCGAATGGAGCAAAACACAATCTTACTGCCATCAGGCGAATACGCACCTTCAGCATCGTAACCGAGAGCATTGGTTAAACGTTTCAGCTTCTTACCTTCCGGGCCAGCACTGAATATATCCATACGCTCATCGTAATCCCACGAGTAACGTCGAGTCTTCCCGGAGGCCCGAAAATCCAACTCGGCCTTTTGTTTATTTACTGACTCCGGATCCACATGCGTGCTGGCAAATAACACCTCATCACTGCCCGGCCGGAAAAAGGCGCACGTCGTCTTGCCCGTGCCGGGAGACACACGTAACACGTCGCCGGTCTCCAAACTCATGGTGTAAATCTGGTAGAACGGATTCCCCTTCTCTCGTTCGCTTTGGAAGATGATGTTTTTGCCGTCCGGCGAGAAATACCCTTCACCACTTCGGCGCCCCTCCAAAGTTAATTGTCGCACGCGGGACAAATATTGATCCTCGCCTTTATCGTTCTCCGCGGAGGCAATATTAAACCAACTCAGGCCCAACAGGCCCGCCAGAATGATATGTGATTTCATGCTTTGAAAATATGACGTCCGGCTACTTTTTGATCTTCAAAATCTTACCGTACATGTGTCCGCCCACTTTGCCGTGTTTCCAGGTTCCGGCGTATTTACCGTCATCGATCACGATGTGAGCACTGAATGTTCCAAGCAATGGGATCTTGAGATTGTCCATTTCGATCACCGGCGTCTTGCCCGCCCACTTGATCGGCACCGGCACTGGCAAGGTCACGTCCTTGTTTCCGTATTTGATGCGGGCAGTGAAAAACCACAGATCGCCTTCGCCGGCCTTCTTGACTTTCAGAATCGTGTACTCCTCCTCAGCCGGTTGGCCAGGACGCCCATCAATGGTAAACACACCCTTGAACACCGTGCCGGTCAACTGCGCTTCCAACTGCGCGTCCCGGTTCTTTTCATCCGCCTGCAGAATGCACGTGAGCATCACACAGGCCACCATGGCGACCATGAATTTCATGGCTCCATCATCCGCACCCTGAGGCAAGGCGCAAGCCGAATCATTGTCACTTGGCAGGCCCAATCTCTGGCTATAGATTCCTCACATGACCCGATACGTCATCCTGCAACTCCTTGCCTTCAACGCTCTTCCGGTGTTCACCGAAGAACAATGGCCCCGATTCCGCGGTCCGCAAGGCCATGGCGTCAGCGCGGCGGCCATCCCCGTCAAATGGACTGATGCCCAGTTCAAATGGAAAACCCCACTGCCGGCCACCGGACACGGATCTCCCATTGTTTGGGGCGACAACGTCTTTCTCCTGTGCGCCGATGAAGAAACCGGTGCCCGCAGTGCCGTCGCAGTTCACGCCCATTCCGGCAAGATCCTGTGGACGCTCGATTACCCCGCCCAACATCATCGGCACCACAAGGAAAACAGCTTTGCCTCCAGCACCCCCGCAGCTGATGCCGATCGCGTGTATTTTGCCTGGGGTACTCCTAAGAGCCTCCAGCTCACCGCCCTGTCCCACGCCGGCAAACAACTCTGGCAAAGCGACCTCGGCCCCGTCAAAGGCGGCCACGGCTTCGGCGCCTCACCCATTGTGTACGGCGATCTAATTATCCTTAACAACGATCAGGACGGCGACAGCTCCCTCATTGCCGTCCAGAAGGCCACCGGCAAAATCGCTTGGCAAACCCCGCGCAAGAGCAAGCGCCTCACGTATAGCACCCCCATCCCCTACAAGGCATCCGGCCGGGATGAGGAACTAATCTTCACCAACTGGACCCACGGCATCACTGGCATCGACCCCAAAACCGGTAAGGTGAAATGGGAAAATGTCGTGTTCAACCTTAACTCACCAGAACGCGCCATCGGCTCCCCGATTGTTGCGGGCGATCTTGTCATAGGCACTTGCGGTTTTGTTACCAAACTCAAACACGTTGTCGCCCTCCGCCCGAAAGGCAATCAAATGGAAGAGGTCTGGCGCATAGAGAAGAGTGTGCCCCACATCCCCACACCCCTGTTGATCGGCGAAAACCTCTTCCTCTGGAATGACCAAGGTATTGTCTCCTGCGTAGAAGTTGCCACCGGCAAGGTTCACTGGAACGAACGCGCCGTCCGCAGTGGCCGTTTTTTCGGCAGCCCAGTGGCCGCTGCCGGCAATATTTTCTGTATCGATTCAAACGGCAAAACCATCGTGATGCGCGGAGACGGAAAATTCGAAATCCTTGCCATCAATGATCTTGATGAACGCTGCAACTCCACTCCTGCCATCGCGCATCAACGCATGTACATTCGCACCTATGGTCACTTGATTGCCGTGGGCCAATAATCCATCCACATAAACCGCCGACAATTTATCGTCACCAACACCGCTGGCACGGCCTTCGTTCAAAGACAATAAAAAAAGGCTCCAGCAAAACTGCTGAAGCCAAATTTTGGTGGAGCCGAACAGAATCGAACTGATGACCCCCACAATGCCATTGTGGTGCTCTACCAACTGAGCTACGACCCCACGAGGGGGCGGAGTATGCTGAGGAAGCTCCCGATCGTCAACCCTCTTTCGCGGCACTGAGAAGCCTATTCTAAACCAAGTGCCTGACGACCTTCTTCGGAGATCATGCTTTGATGCCAGGGCGGATCCCAAACGATTTCCACATCGGCCTGTGACACTCCACCAAGCGCGAGAATCTTGTTTTGGGCATCCGCCGCAATGCTCGGGCCCATTCCGCAGCCCTGTGCGGTAAGCGTCATTTGCACCCGAACTTTCACCTCATTTTCATCAGGTAACACCGAGGTGTCATATACCAATCCCAAATCCACAATGTTCACAGGGATCTCTGGATCATACACATTCTTCAATGCCTCATGCACCCGCTCAGCGGTTACCTCGCCTCCGGATTCGGCAACCGTTTCTTCCACCTCTTTTCCGAGCGCATCCGCATCAGACGGATTCACCCGATACAATCCGCCCCCGGCACGCACGGTGTAAGTGCCGCCGAGGCTATGGGTAATATCCACCGGCGTACCGGCCGCCAAGGTCATGCGATCCCCGCCGGGAATCACCGTTACTTCACAATCACGCGTTAGCTCTACAGTTTCCATTATGCAATAATTTCGTGGACCACATGGCCGTGCACATCGGTCAAACGAAAATCACGGCCGGCATGGCGAAAGGTCAATTTCTCATGATCAAACCCCATCAGATGCAACAATGTCGCGTGCAGATCATGCACATGCATCGGGTTATCCTCGGCCTTAAATCCAAATTCATCCGTGGCGCCGTACGCCATCCCGCCGCGCACGCCGCCGCCAGCCAGCCACATGGAGAAGCCGTGGTGATTATGATCACGCCCATTCACCTTGCCGGCATTGGAGCCCGCCTTGGGCAACTCCACCACGGGGGTGCGGCCGAACTCCCCACCCCACATTACAATGGTGTCCTCGAGCAGGCCGCGTTCCTTGAGATCCGTCAACAAAGCTCCAATCGCCTGATCGCATTCCTTGGCCAACTGTCGATGGCGAATCTCCAAATCATCATGATTATCCCAGGGCTGCGAGTTGCCGTGCCACACCTGCACATAACGAACTCCGCGCTCAACCAAACGGCGGGCGATCAAAATCTGCCGGGCCTGCGTGGTTTTGCCGTAGCGCTCACGGACATGCTCCGGTTCACGCGAAATATCAAAGGCATCAGTCGCCTCCATTTGCATGCGATAAGCCAACTCAAAGGAATGAATACGCGCTTCCAGTTGCGATTCATTTTGGCGCGCCTTGGCATGGCGCTCATTGATCCGTCGCAGCAAATCCAGCTGACGCCGCTGCTGTTCCAGCGAAAGGCGTGGATTGCGGATGTGTGCAATCAAATCCTCGACCTTGGTTTTACGGGTGTCTACGTACGTACCCTGGAATGATCCCGGAAGGAATCCGCACTGCCAGTTCTGCGATTCCTGAATCGGATAACCGGGGCACATCGCGATGAAGCCGGGGAGGTTTTGATTCTCAGTGCCCAAACCGTAGGTCAGCCACGAGCCCATACTGGGTCGCACCTGCAACGATTCGCCACAGTTCATCAACATCAACGACGGTTCGTGATTCGGCACATCCGCGCGCATCGAACGTAGCACACAAATCTCATCGGCGTGCTTGGCGGTGTGAGGAAAGATCTCACTGACCGGCAATCCACTTTGACCGTGCTGGGCGAACTTGAAAGGACTGGGCAAGGCCGCACCGGTTTTGCGTTCGGTCGGCAGATTGCGCATAGGCAGCATCTTGCCGGCGTACCGGGCCAACTCCGGCTTAGGATCAAAGGTGTCCACATGAGACGGCCCTCCGTTCATGAACAGGTGAATGATCCGCTTGGCACGCGGCCGGAAATGCGGCGAACGAGGGGACAACGGATTACCCGTCGTTGTCTGCGCCATGGCGCCGAGCCCCAGCGCGCCCATCCCTATGCCCGAGCGCATGAGAAAATCGCGCCGGGTATATTCGAGATGCTTTAAGGATGGCTCGTGATGCGCCACGCACCCAGTATCGGAAACCGACCGCCAAAGTCGATCCTCAATGGCCGACAAAATAGCTGAGGTTCTCCAACTCAATAGCGAGGTTCACGTTATTGACCGTCACCTCATCCGGCACCTGCAGCACAGTGGGGGCGAAATTCATGATCCCCGTCACGCCGGCTTCCACCAAATCATTG
>Ga0310343_10001080_pt1 | contig 13747 bp, 8 predicted proteins | sample HC15DNA2025_MG_FD_203519 | JGI IMG/M metagenome (GOLD analysis project Ga0310343, IMG submission 203519) | Marine microbial communities from station ALOHA, North Pacific Subtropical Gyre - HC15-DNA-20-25_MG | ecosystem: Environmental > Aquatic > Marine > Oceanic | place: Pacific Ocean: North... | reverse complement strand
AAGAAGAAGAAGAAGAAGAAGAAGAAGAAGAAGAAGAAGAAGAAGAGGAAGGAAAAGAAGGAGAACAACAACAACAACAAATAAAGACTGAAATACAATCGCACGAAGTGAACGTGGAATATAATTCAGACCGAGACCACGAGGAGATTTTGGACAAAATAGCAGACGGTCAGATGAGTTTACCGTTCAAAGAACAGGGCGATGTGGTGAAAGCGCAGTTGTTATGTTTACAGGGCGGCTACGATGTCGTCAAAGTGAAAGTTCGATTGACGATTGAACCATATAAACCAACTCCGAAAATCTTTCGCTTAACCAGACAGAACAATACCGGAACGACGACGTTGTGCGAAGGATTGTATTCTTTGTTAAAAGGATGTGATTTAGACTCCATCGAAGAGTTGATTCTAGGCGAAGGGGTGGTCAGAATCTTAGGCGACATACGAGAGCGTTTTAAGAATGTCATTTCAGTCGATCTCTCCAATTCGCAGTTAACAGAGTTGCCGGTGGAAATCACTCAATTCTTCCCTCGCTTGGAAGTGTTAAAGCTGAACAATAATAAATTGATCGATTTACCAAGTTTAGTCAACTTGAAAAAACTGAGAGAATTACACTGCGACAACAATCAACTGACCAAAATACGAACAGATTTAAGAGAGAACAAAATGCTCCAAGTGATTTCTTTAAAAGGAAACAAACTGACGAAACCAGTGATGGATATGAAAGCATTATCGAAAGTGCACACGTTTCATTTGTACGGAAATCCAGTTGAATATTTACCAGAAATGCATCACTGCAAAGCTTTGAGGTGTTTGTCCTTGGTAAATGTTGTCGTGAGCGCGAACGACGATTTAACGGAAGTGGGCGTGCAAATCGGGGACACGACGTCAACTTACATCCCTCAGGCGATTTCAGGCAAAGCCGCACAGAAAGGAAAAGCGTTTTCGGATTTTTTTACTCTCGTGTTTAGACACTCGAGTTGTCAACACTTGCTCATCGCCACTGCTTTAGCAAAGATTGCGCAAGAAGATCCAATGAATTGTGTCGAAATTGGTGCGACAGAAGGCGCGTTGCAGCAAATGCTCACAATGCTCTTGACTTCTGACGTGAACGTCATTCGTGAAGCGACGCATATCATCGCAGCTTTGAGTCAACTTCCTGATATTGCGCAAAAACTCATAGACTCGAAAGTATCGCAAAGGATACAAAGCTTGATGGCAGTAAGTTTGTTTGTTTGTTTTCCGTCTCTCCAACCTTATTGTGATACTTTACTTTATTGGTGGTTATTTAAAATAAAAATTGACCTCTAAAAAATCCCTATTCATTCAAACAGGATTCTAATTCTGCGGTAAAAATATGTGGATGTAATATTCTAGCATCTTTGGCGTTTGCTTCGGGAAAATTATCAAAGGTATGCAAATCGTCGAATTTTTTAAAGTTTTTGTTCTTAATTAATTATATTTTTGGCGAAAAATCTTACGAAAAACCGAAAAACCTATCATTCCCCAACCAAAAAACAGAGTATATACGATGAAACATTAATTGACTTACTCATACATATAATTAAGGTTCGTTTATTATATAAAATGTCTTTCCCAAAAATAATTTTATTTATTTTTTATTTTTTTATAGAGCGATAATTCTGAATTAAAATCTTCTGGCTTATTAGCCCTGGGAAATTTGGGCTTCGAATCAATCAACAGACGTTCAATGTTGAAAATGAGAGGTATACGAAGTTTACTAGCAGAATTAGCTTTGAACTTCCCAGAAAATGAAAATTCGGAATTAATTAAAAAATATGCGACTCGAGCGCTCGCTATTTTTGGAGAGAATGAAATTGTCAGACAAGCTATCAATCGGCGTCCGATTGTTGGTAAAGGTGTGCGAATCTTATGTATGGACGGAGGAGGGATGCGCGGTATTTGTACGGTGGAAATGCTAAGACGTATAGAGGTATGAATAATTTTTTTTACAAAAAACAATTTTCGGTCAAAGCACCGAGACATGAAGCCATTCTGACAATTTTGCAATCGGTCTTAGGATGGCACGGGTAAACCAATTCATGAGCTATTTGACTTGATCTGCGGTACGAGTACCGGCGGTATATTGGTAAGTTATGCACTCAAAATATCGTGCGAATAACATGTTTGCTGAAAAATATTTTTTTCTTGTTTTCTATTTTTGTAGTTTGCGCGTTCCTCTCCAACTCTTCACTATGAAACTAATTTGTGAAACTTTTATTTTATTATAAGGCATGCGCTGTGGGAGTTCGGAAACATGATTTAAACAGATGCGATGAAATCTATACCGAATTAGGTACTAGAATATTCTCAAAACTGGAAGATAGACAAGAGGGCGAGACGTCATGGAAAGATCGGTTCGATAACTTGTACCGAGATGGGCAGCAGAAGTGGAGAGTCGCTGTCCACGGATCGAAACATGACGCGAACTTGTTTGAAAGCTTACTCCAACAAGAATCTGAAATAGACGGCAAACAAGAACCGTTTATTGAATCGTCTTTACGAGGTGGTCCGAAAGTTTTTGTCGTCGGTACTATTGTATCAAAATACCCTTCGTCTCCATACATCTTCCGAAACTATCAGTATCCGGAGACGGCTGAGAACGAAAACCATGGGAGATACACAATGCCTGGCTCCTGTAAACACTTGATGTGGCACTGTTTGAGAGCTTCGAGCGCTGCCCCATATTATTTAGCGGATTTTTCGCTAGGTGATGAGAAATGGCAAGATGGTGCCGTTACTTGTAACAATCCGGCGATGATGGGCATCATGGAGGCGAGACGCTTGTGGCCAGACCGGCAGATTGAGTGTGTGGTTTCTGTAGGGACTGGAGAGGTTCCGCGGGTTAAACGAAATGCTTCGGCGTTGCACAGATTCATCGACGATTCTAAAATCGTGCTCGAATCCTCTTGCAACGTAGAACGAGTAGATGAGGCGCTAGGAACACTTTTACCTTTGATTCCAGAGACAAAGTACTTCCGTTTCAATCCGGTCGATTCAAGGTGCGATATAGAATTAGACGAAATCGATAAACAAGCACTGAAGAAGTTGAGAGAAGCTACGGATGAGTATGTAAAATCCGAAAACGAGCGATTCGGCGAGCTATGCCAATTATTGCAACCGGACGCTTTGGACGAAGAAACAGCAGCTGTGATTGCCACGGAACTCGGCTCTAAAAAAGGGGTGTTAGTCATCGAGGGACAGAGATACGAGAACGAATTTGCGGCAAAGACTGAAGTCATAGAAGAGTTTTGTGCTTTGCGGTCCATCCCGTTCGCTCGAATCGATACATCTTCGAGTTACAATCCTGAGAACGGATACTCTTTGGGTACAAATGGAGTTACGAACAACAAAATTAACAACAACAATAGTCACAACGAAGCGAAGGACAATAATATTAAAAACGATAGCAGCACTAGTAAAACAAACATGACAGGGGAAAAAGAATTTTCGGACAAGAACGTAGCAATTCAGAATCTCAATGCTCAGTTCAAAAGAGTTGGTACAAACGCAGGTGTCATTCATTTGAACTGCGTTTCAGATCTGGAAGGGATCGTGTTGCGCTGGCAACACGACATCACGGCTATTGCAGAGCCTTCAGCCGTGGCAAATTTGTTTATAGAGTGTGCGAAATATCCATCGAAAGAGTCGCAAAGATTCACTTCTCTGTATGAAATGTGTTCCTCAGTTCCCTCCGTCGAGGTGGAAGGTGTTTTACACACGTTCATTGGGAAACACTTGCAGTCAGATTCCAACGACGGGCAACTTGGCGCGTATCTCTTCAAAAGAACTATTCCTATGGAGTATTTATCAGAATACACGGCGAGTGAACTTATTGGTATGTGGAACGATAAAATTATCGTCAGTCAAGCCTCTATTAGTGCAGAATTGGTCGAAGCGTTGTTAGATGCTGGGGCGAAAGCAATCGTGGCGCCTTCGAATGAAGATCCAGACAACTTTATATCTGCCAGTGGAGACGGGGACGATATCTTTCAGTTCTTTGCAGCGTTTTACCACGCATTATACGTTGTTGGCGCAGATGCACCTGCGGCAACTTCTGCTGCGTGTATGATTCAACCCTCTTGTAATTACTTCCGATGTCATGTACGGGTCCGAGGGAGAACGGTCGAACTGAAACCGGGCGAAGAAGTAAGAAAAGTGGCGACACCGAAGAAAGCGGTGCCGTCAAACTAGGGAACAGAATAAGTTTTGTAATAGTAAGCTGACTTTTATACCCCGACCGTGTCTTATATAAATAACAAACACCTCTCTAATTCTACTATGGATGATGAATAAGTATGATCATAAATGAATTTTTGCCTGCATGCGTCCGTTTGTTCTTTTGTTTATAACGCGCCGACGGCTGCCTCTCTCCCTCTTTTCAACGCTTTTTCATCAATCACCTTGACGGATTCAACCCACCCGAAGGATTGCAAAATCTTGTATGTCACAACCTTAGCGGCATCTTGAATGAATGCCCACATTATCACATACAACCAACAGTACACGGCTAGATCCCACTCGATTCCTTGCATCCCATTTCCGAACGGCCAATAGACCGCCAAAAACGTAGAGCACGTAGTGGCGAGGACAAACGCGCCAACTAAAACTATCGACGGCATTCTCGACCACATCCACCCTTTCGTTCTAGAGTTGAACACCGAGAAGTAATCCGACAGTGAAATTTTCAAGTACATGAGCGTTTGGATTTCTCCGTAAGTCATAGCTGGTAATCCCATGGATCGCCACATGCTGTCTGGAGACTGCGAATCCAAGGACAATTCTAACAATACGATTGAACCAATCAAGGCAACCATACCGACAGCGGAAGAGACAATATATAAAATATTCAAATCCCACTTCTCTGGCTTTACGGAAGCATCGACGTGATCGTATGCTACAGAAATAATGGTACCATCATTCAAGATGGTAATAGTGACCAAAGCGATGACTGGAATCGCAAAGTACGACGGCCAATCCGCGTTATACTCGTTCGGATGATAAAAGATACAGGAGATGAAGAAGAAGAACAACAACTGTTCCGTGCACGCGACGCGGTAAATCACAAAGTTCTTCATTCTTTGGAAGATCTTCCGGGATGTCACAATGGCGGTGACGATGGTGGATAAACCCGGTTGTGTTAAGACAATATCGGCGGCAGCTTGCGCTGCAGAAGTCGCCCCTTGAACGGCGATACCTACATCAGACCGTTTTAACGCTGGCGCATCGTTCACACCATCACCAGTCATGCCAACCAAGTAACCTTGTTGACGCAACGCCTCAATGATGAGATATTTGTGTTCCGGGAAGACTTGGGCGAAACCATCCGCTTGGCGGCACATTTCCCCGTAGTCTCTGCCCAACGTCGTCGACGCTTCGAGTTCTTGCGCGGTGAGCAAAGGAAGCTTCTCGGCACCTAAAACGTTCGTTCCCATACCTAATGTGCGGCACGTTTCAACTGCTATTGCTCGGTGATCGCCAGTGATCATTTTCACTGAGACGCCAAATTCATTTGCACAATCGATGGTGTGTTTCGTATCTGGACGAGGTGGATCTAAAAAGGTAAGAATACCTATGAATTCGAATTTCCGTTCCGTGATGTCGCCATTTTTAGTTCTAGCAACGGCCAACGACCGAATACCTCTGTGTGCAAGCTCTAAAACTTTTTCTTCAACGTCTTTACCGATTTTATCTTTATTCACGCTCATCTCCAAAAGCACGTGCGGAGCACCCTTAGTAACGACAAACTTCTCACCGGTGGTTTCATTTTTCACCGTGGCTTCGGTTCTTTTGATGATTGGATCGAATGGGACGTAATCGGTGTGCTCGTATGGGTCCAACATGATGCGATCGACTGAGTTCAACACCAAAGTATCCAACGCGTCCTTCGGCGGCTCCCACCATTTTGCGGCCAAAGCGGCCATTTTCAACACTTCTTCTCTCGTAACGTCTGGAACAAACGTTGGCAAATAGTCTTGCAACATCATCTTGTTCAACGTCAATGTTCCCGTCTTGTCTGAACACAAGATGGTCATACCTGCGAGTTCTTCCACGGATGAAAGGCGAGCTACTATGGCCTTCTCCGCGGCTAATTCGTGGCATCCCAACGCCAACGTCGTTGTGCACACGACTCTTAACGCGATTGGAATCGAAGCGACTAAAAGAACGACGTTGAACGCGAGTGTTTGCCAGAAATCAACACCAATCATGTTCAAGTAAATAAACACCAATGCGCAAATAAATACTCCCAATGCAACTAAGATGTACATGATCTCTCTCAACACCTTTTCAAAGTGTCCGAGCTCGTCTACACCTTGCACTAAATCCGCAGTTTTACCGAAAAACGTTTGCGACCCAGTCGCAGTAACCGTAGCTTCGATTTCGCCTCGCGTGACTGTCGAACCCATCTTCGCCTCAGAGCCTTCAAACATAGCCACTGGTAAACTCTCCCCAGTCAAAGCAGCCTGGTCGACTTGAATCGGTTTTCCCTCTCGTAACTTGCAGTCCGCTGGAATAGCTCCACCGGCACCTAAGGCGATCACATCTCCTGGAACTAACAGAGTTGCGTTGATTGTGTATATTTTATTTTCTCTCTTAACGATCGCTTCTGGTTTCAACGAATCTCTCAGAGCTGCAATGGAATCACCGGCTTTTAACTCCTCGATAAACCCAACCAAAACGTTCAACAATTGCAAAACAATCAATACTAAGACGTCGACCACGTCGTCCGGTGAGCTGTGCACGTACGCTTCTAAACTTTCGATAAGGATCGCAGCCCAAATCATCAACGGCATCGGCTGGACGAATTCAAGTGCGAGTTTCACCCAAACGTTTTCCTCTTTTCTCGAGAGTTCATTCGTGCCAAACAGCTGCAATCGTCTCTCCGCCTCGACTTCAGTCAAGCCTTCTTCGGGAGTGTTCAACAGGGTAGCTTTATCCACGCCCATGTAATACTGATCGTTGGTTAAAGGACCGTCAGATCCACCAGAATCGCTGCTTTCGTCGCTTCTGGTGCCGTACTGCGACTCTGGACCCGATTTCCCCGCGGTTAATAGCGGTTTCGTGCCATCGTTTTGCCCTCCAGACTCGATGTCCTCCCCGTACGCTTTCTTCGTCGGCGACATGTTTTCTTTTACTTACGTCCGATCGACGAGAGAAAGAAAGCACGGGCGATCGAGCGGTACGAGAGGCGCGAAAGACCAACGTCCACCCGCACCGCGGCCTTTTCACGTGGGACCACGCCTCGCGCTCGAGAAGAAAATCTATCGATACTAAAAAGGCGATTCGATTTTCGATTCGATCCGCGCGCACGTGCTCTATCGCGAGGCGATCTCTGCCCCGCTCTCTCTCTCTCTCTCTTTCACACCCGATGAATAAATAAAGGCGATGAAGAAAAGGCGCGCAAACTAATGAAGAAGATTGATTATATATTATCGGCTTCTCGTCGTAGTGAAAAAACGACGACCTCTCTGTTTTTTGTGACCTTTTGATAATTCATGAGCATTATTGGAGGAAAAATTTTGAGACGATGATTTTTGGGTGTTGACGATTTTGACATTTTTAGGGCACAGAAGAAAGGACGGAGCACACACTAAATAGTTTTGGGACGAATTTGACGACAAGGAGAAGAACAAGACGACAAAAAAAACAAGAGCGACGCCAGCCATTCATATTCATGGCACTTCGACGAACACTCCACGCGTCGTCGTTGTCGAGACAGACGTCGTCGCGCGTGTCCTTGGTGTCCTCGGGTCGCGGCGACGAGACGTTCTCGTTGGTTCGATCGGTCGTTTCTACCGTTCTCGGTTCGTCGTCGTCGTCGGAGGAGGAAGACACATTTCGTCCTCGTCGCCTTTTTGTGTCCCCATCGGTGTCGAAAGAAGTGACGGAAGAAAACGGACGACAAAAACAACTACGACAGAGAATGCTACAGCGACGATACAGTAGCACGAGTGGCTGTAATATTAGTAACAACAAATTTAGCAACAACAGATATAATAGCAGAATATCCTCCTCCTTGTTGACGAGTCAAGTGCGTGGATATGCGTTTTGGAGTAGCAACGACAACAACAACAACAACAACAACAACAACAACAACAACAACGAGAGTCCTTCCTCTTCCTCTTCGACAACAAATGAGCTCGAGAATGGTAGCAGTAGCATGAGTAGTAGCGATGGAGGAGGAGAATCCGTATCGTCAATAGTAACAGATCTTAGCAGCAATACTCCTCCAGGCGCTGAACTTGTCGGTGAAGTCGCACAAATAGCCGGCGAGTCGTGGTACACCACCGCCGGCTTGATGTACGTCATGGAATACTTTCACCTCGTGACTGGATTAGAGTGGTACCAAGCGATTGTTGCATCAACTATAGTCATGAGAACGTTACAACTACCATTTACCGTAATGCAAATGCGGAATACGGCGAGAATGCAATTGGCTCGACCGGAAATGGAGCGACTTCAAGAACGTGCGAAAGAAATGCAAGTGCAAAATGACCCAGAGGCAGCACAGAGACATTTGAGCGAAGTGACGGCCATTTGGAAGAAATACGACTGCCATCCGGTGAAATCGTTGGCTCCTTTGTTGGTATCTGCGCCTGTATTTATATCCTTCTACTTTGCCATCTCGAGAATGGCAGACGGGATTGGATCATTCAAAGATGGAGGCACGCTTTGGTTTACTGATTTGTCCGCATCGGACCCAACGATGGTGATGCCTCTGTTGACGTCCGCCTTATTTTTAGCCTCAGTTGAGTTAGGCGCCGTAGAAGGCATGAACAACAATCAACAAGGCGTGACCATGAAGTGGGCTCTCAGAGGATTAGCCGTAGCTCTGGTACCGATGACGTGGAATTTTACACAAGGCGTGTTTTGTTACTGGATCACAAGTAACACGTATTCCCTCTTCCAAGCGGCGTTATTCAAATCGACGATGATGAAACGCATAGCGGGCATTCCCGATACTTCCCACTTGGTGAACTTAGATTCTAACACGTTGAATCAAAAAGTTAAGCTGGAAAAAATACACGAAAAGTGGGGCGAGAAGCCGATGTTACACTCGCAACGACCGCCGAAGAATAAAGGCGCGAATGGGAAGAGAATGTGTTCTTCTTCATCCTTGGGACAACAAGAACACGTCGCGGTTCAATATTTACCTTCGAACGCGCTCGTTAGTAAAGAAAGAAAAGATACGTTATGATAATACTAATCGTAGTTCTTTGGTTGTAAAGCAGGAGAGAAAATATTGGATTTTACATCTTTGGAAATATCTGTTGGTATATTTTTGCGACTTCTCCATCTCTTCGCTCTTCTTCGGTTCCAAAGTTTTTCGAATAACCTCGTATCTCTCCAAACTCTTCATAAAAAAACAACGCTCTTCGTAAGAATGTCAGCCTTTACAGCGTTAAACGCCCAAGCGTTTCGCATGCGATCGTCTTCATTCACTGAATCATCCAGCGCTTCTTCGGCGGGATTGAGAGGAGCGCGCGCTTTGTCGACGAAACACAGTGTTAAAATCTATCGTTGCGTATCTCTCTCCTCGTCTCAACAACAACGTTCAACGTCTTCTTGGTCAAGAGAAGAGAGCAGCAACACTAGTACCACGAGTGGACGACAACAACTGGTAGAAGTGTTACAGAAGAGTACCCGCAATAGTAAGAAAAGAGGATCGGGGGTCATCGTCGGTGTCCGCAACAGCAGTAATAGTAGAAATTATTATTCGTTGACTAATAACGAGAACGATCACTCCTCAACATCATCATCAGAAGAAAGAAAGAAAGTATACACTCCCCAAAAGAACTGGTGGGGTACTGGGTCATACACGAACTCCGTGTTTAGTAAGAAAGTTGTCACGAGAGCGGCTACGAATAACTTCTCCGCATATGCATCTTCTGACAACAACAACAACAACAACAGCAACAATGAAATTTTTAAAGGGAATGCATTTTTGAACCTCTTCCTCGGACCGCCACTAAAGATTCTTGGCGCTTTATGGAAAAGATTGGCAAAGCCGTTGCAAGATTTTGGCTTTGGTAGAACTCGGATTGTGGAGGGTGGAGTAGGTTTGTTCATCGTTGGAGGGGTAATGTTGGGTGCTTTGATCACGGGATGGATCGTTGGCATCTTTAACAATGCCAGGAAGAACTCGTACCAAGCGTTTATTGAATTCCCGCTCGCATGTGGGATTCAAGTCGGAACAAACGTAAGAATCAGAGGCGTAAAAGCAGGAACGGTTTTATCTGTGCAACCGGCTTTGGACAAAGTGACGGTTTTAGTGGAAATGGACGATAAGAAAGTGCCAATCCCAAGAAATTCAACTATTGATGCGAATCAATCAGGATTAATTGCAGAGACTATTATTGATATTACCCCGAAATTGCCCATCCCACAAGCGCAATGGGGTCCATTGGATGCCGGGTGTGAAGGAGAAGGTGTTGTTGTGTGCGATCGAGGACGTATTCAAGGGAGACCGGGGGTGTCTATGGACGATTTAGTTGGCATTTGCACGCGCTTAGCGAGAGAAATGGAACAACAAGACGGAATTCGAAAGATGTTTCAAGTCACTGATGGGGCCCAAGATTTGATGCAGGTTTTAGAACCATTGTTAACCGAAGCCGCTTTGATTGCTAGAGATCTTCGACCGATGATGCAAGGCGTCAAAGATCAAGGAACATTGGAAACTATCGAATTATTAGCTGGACACGCGTCAGCAACAGTTCAAGATATTCGGGAGTTGCGACAAACAATTTTAACCGAGGAAAATCAAGACATGTTGAGACAATCCATCTCAACCTTGACGAAGACGTTGCAACACGTAGAAAAGGTATCCGGAGACATTTCGAGTGTCTCTGGTGACCCGGGCACTCGAGCCAATTTGCGACACTTGATACAATCACTTTCGCGACTGGTAGACGCTTAGACATTTTTTATCCCCTATGATACGCAAACACGTTGTACAAACAAATGCTATTCTTCGAATACGCTAACATCTAAATATTCTAAAGTTTTATATTTTCTTCCTCTAGCAATCGCTTCTTCAGCGTTTCTAGAGCTTCACGGGTTAACAAGGGATGCTCCTCTACCTTTTCTTCTTCAACGTCTTCACTCTTTCTCCTGTGTTCGAATCTTAACCGCCGTGCTTCCGTGCTGGAAATTGCAACTATTCCGTGCTTTGTTATCAATGAATCTGCATCATTCTCCTCTTTCGTCTCCTCTTTGTTAAATATCTTCAACGACCTAACCGCTCCTCTCACTCGTCCAAACTCGAATCCTTCTCTGAAACCTTTTTTATATCCTTCGTTGAATCCTTTCTGCACCGTGGCGGTTCTCCCGACGTCTAAACCGTCGCGATAGCCGGCGTTGAAAAACCTCTCTCGTCGAGTCTCTGACTCTTGCTGGAGAAGATTTCTATTTCTATTGTTATTCACGTTCACTTCTCCGACGTTATCCTCCTCCCCTTCGTCATCTGCCCAGACGTCTGCCGTTCCGCCTCCAATTGGCATCTTTTGTTTTCTTTCAGAAGAGAGTTATGAAGAGAAATTCACACATCAGAACTATTTATTTATAAGTGTACACATACGGACTAAATATAATTCATTCGTTTACAGATCACACTAAATATGGACTATCTAAAACAGCATACCCAGCCGCAACGCCACCTTCGTCGCTCGAAGCTGCTTTCGTTCTCAACAAGCTTCCACCATGTTCGTTCATAACTCGCACAGTCTTACTATTCACGTCGCCGATGCGCAAGTACGAACCATAAATTCCTAACTCGCTCAAGCTTTCGATTTCGGACGCTAAGCCTTTCCTCAACATCGTCACCTGGTGACTAGGAGGGAAAATTCGTTGCATTAAGATGTACGCCGGTAAATCTATCGTATCGTTTTCTAACTTCATTTTCAGTTCTTTTCCATACAAGTTGTTCCCACCGCCTTCGCGTTGCGGCTTTAACACGTAATCCGCCGGGTTAGATAATCCGAGATGGATTGTTTTTTGCATGTTTTCTTCGCCTTCGAAGGAGAACAAACCTGCAAATACTTTACGCATATCACTCGCGTCGTTTGGCATAAACTTTTCGAGCACGCCTTCTTCCGCTAAAGCTTGTTGAATCTTCTTCGAACCAGCCAAGTGCATGGCGACTGAAGGCGACTTCAAGGAGCTCGATTTCTCCAACAACATCTTCGCTTCCCATTGTGCGTCACTCGGAAAATCGCTCGATGAGTATCCGGCGCGGAAATATATAACGCTACACAACTCGCAGTCAATGGAGAAGAGGTTTGTTTTCTCATCTAATCTGCCGTTTTCATTGATTTCTCGAAGCGTCTTACGAATCGTCTTCACGCCAATTGTTTCGAATACTTTCTGAGAGATCAGCCTCTGATCGAATATGTTCGTTTCATCTTCTTGAACTACCATTAAAATGGACGCGTTTTCATATTTCATGCACTTCCAACCTTCGCAAAGGGTTTTCGCCGCTTGATTGAGGGAGTCATTCCTCGGCATGTTTTCTTTCTTCAAATTCACGTTGTCTTTCGAATATTCCGCCAAATGTTGATGCAACAACGTCACTTTCGAGCCTAACCCCATAAAAGACGTACTCACCGTGTTCACTTCGACTTGCAATGGTATTCCAGATCGCGTGTCGAGCATATAATCCGTTCGCAAAATACCCAACTCTTTATCTAATCTCCCATTCCCGCGTTTACCGCACGCCTCATAAATTTTCCAGAGCCTCCCCGTAAACTCTGGGTCGTTCAATGCAGCTTCTTTCAGAGTCTCTCGCATAAAGCCGTCGTCTTCGGACACTTTATCGTACAACTCGGCAAATTTTGGCGTTATTTCTTTCGCAAATTCAAACACGTCTCTCGGAAATGGAGTCGGGTACAACGCGATTGGCGCATGAAACATTTGCCCAGCCGTCTCCGTCCCAGAAGCGACGACTAAACCGTGTTGAAACGCCCACGAGATAGCTTCTTCAGCGATTCGTCGAATTTTCGGATCGTTTACTTCATCTTTCACGAGCATACTGCTGCTACTGTTTTGCTCCCTCGTGCTATTCGTCGTTACGTTCTGACGTATTCTACTCCTTCTTCCCTCATGAAAAACTATGGAAGAGTTTGTTGCCGCAGTTTTCGACGACGAGTACGCGCGAAGAGTACCACCAAAGTCTTCTCTTCCTCCTCCTCGCCTTCTTCTTCTTCTTCTTCTTCTTCTTGCTCTCGATGACGACAAAGGCGAAGTCGTTTTTGAAGGTCTCGTCGAGGAGGTAGCTGGGATGACGCCGCACGCGCTGCGAGAAGAAAAGGACGTCGCGCAAAGCGTCGTCATTTTTAACGAGAAGAAGAAGCCTTTGAGAGAAAGAGAGACGTTTTTAGGGTATCATTTGATAATGAAAGTCGAAGGACATTATTTATTATTTTTGCCCGTTTGCTTTGAATCAATCAACATCACACGTGCCGCGCGCACACATAAACACATATTTTCTTGCTTGTAAAGAGCGAAGAAAGCGGAAAAAGAAGAGAGGAGGAGAACAGACGCGCCATCGCACGCGCAGATACGTTCAAATCTCGCGCGCACACGACACGCGAAGAACGAAAGAGAAGGTCCCGACGTTGAACATTTTCAAAAAGTCAAAAGTAAAAATGAATTTCGACGATGTTCCCGTCGTGCGTAACGAGAAGAAGTTCGACGACATCGTCCAAGCGGCTTTAAAAGGAGGGGACCCGCAA
>Ga0310343_10001079_pt1 | contig 13757 bp, 7 predicted proteins | sample HC15DNA2025_MG_FD_203519 | JGI IMG/M metagenome (GOLD analysis project Ga0310343, IMG submission 203519) | Marine microbial communities from station ALOHA, North Pacific Subtropical Gyre - HC15-DNA-20-25_MG | ecosystem: Environmental > Aquatic > Marine > Oceanic | place: Pacific Ocean: North... | reverse complement strand
ACAACAACTATCTAAATTTAGTAATACATTAAATGAGTTCTTAGACACAACTGCTAAAACTATAGGTAAAGCATACATTGATAACAAACGTCAAGAAGGCATAGAACTTCACAGAAGGTATGAAGCTGGAGATCCAGAGGCTATAGCAGAGGTAGAAGGTAGCATACAACAGATAGAAGAGATAAACGAAAAAGTTAATTCTATGTCTAAAAAAATTAACGAATCTACGGAGGCGTTTTTAGATAGACAGAATCAAGAAAACATATCACTAAGAGATAAACTAAAAGCACTTAATGTTAGAAAAATGGGTGCTAATATACGTTGGGGTTTTGTAAGAGCTCAACTACAGGAAGCAGCTCAAGGCTACAAAGCACATCTTATTGATGAGTTAAAAAACAACGAAAGTACATTTATAACTAAAGATAAGACTGAGTATAAGATAAATGATTACTATACAATTTTAAACTCAGATCACAAAGAAGAGATTGAAAACTATATAGAAGATCAGTACATTGCAAACAACAACCCGTTTGGTGCTTCAGATGTAGTTAGAAACTCTTATCTTACTGCAAGTGTTGTAAAATCTACAGCAGAGTTTAGAAATGCAGAGTTTAAGCAAGAGTTAGCTAGACAAGGAGAAACAGAGCAAAGTGATAGAATAAATAAACTAATTACTGCAGCTGAGAACTTTGGCCCAGAACTAGAAGAAGTAGATGGTAAGTTTATTGATGTCAAGCTTTTAGCTGTTGTAAACTCTATTGATGACCTACTAATCAATGGCCCTGGAAGTGAGGCTTTAATTGGTTCTACTGTTAGTAGATTTAAAGCTAACAAGACAAGGCTTATTGAAGGTATAAAAAGTGCTTTATCTGCCCTTGACCCAGACACAGCAGCTGACTATGTAGAGTTTTTAAAAGGCTATAGTAGTTTTGAGATGGCTGGTATGACTGGTAATTTAGAAACTTTGATGGCAGGAGACTTAGATCTTGACCAGTTACTAATTGAGCATAATGACAAGGCTAGACGAAATCAACAGAAAATAGATCAAAGTTTAAAAAAGGAGGTTGATTTAGAAGTTAAAAACGCTCAAAATTTATATTATGATAATGTAATAAACGAAGATACTGGTGCTCCATATTCTAGAGCTGACATTAAAGACATGGGTATAGCTATGTTAAAGGAAGAGCGTTATGATGATCCAGCTTTAAGAGTCAAAATAATGGGTCTTGTAAACTTTGAACCAACAGAACTTAATAATAAAGAATCTCGTAAAAAGTATAATGAGCTAGTAGCAAAAAATGGATATGTTACACGTGAAGATTTAGTACAGTTTGACCCAACATTTAGAACTCTTATAATAGAAGATTCTAAAAACAATGGTGGTAGGTATAAATATAAAAACAATCATATCTGGTCAGATATAGGTAAGGATAACTGGAATACATTAATAAAAAACTCATTAACAGATTCTGGTATAAATGAAACTGTTACAAGTAAAATTCAAAAAAGTCTTACAGAAAATGGTGATAAAGTTAAAATTAATGCAGCTTTAGATGGTACAAGAGCATATGTAATAAAATTGACTGGTGCAAACTATCTTAATGGTGATACTCCAGAAGTAGCTTTACAAAAGGCTATAGCACAAGCTGCTGGAGAAGCAACAGCAGAGCAAGGTATTTTTGCTACAGATGCAGAAGGTTTTGTTAGTCAGTTAATGAACCCTGTTGTTTTAGCTCAGAATGAACAAATAGGTAGCATACTAGCAGACGGTACAGCAGCTAGAAACAAACTAGATGTACTACAGCAATATGCACCTGACGGAGATCACATTAGAAACGAAATTATTATACCTAAAAATAGTACTCTACTTACACCTAAGTATGATGAAGGTACTAATAAAATTAGTCAGTTACCAAGATCACTTATGCAAATAGCAGAGTTTAGTGAAACAGGATATACAGCTATTGATGTTTTAAACTTACAAAGAGCAAAACATGGACTTGATTCTATTCCTTTATCAGACTTTTCTCCAGAACTACAAGCATTACATACTGCTGTAAAGGATAAATACAAACATTTAGCTAAGGTGTTTTCTAGTGATGCTGAAGGTTTCTCAAGAGCTATAGATGAACTAGGTGCTGTTGATCTTAACACACTTACTAACTCTATTGTAGTCAACATTGAAAGTCCTATATTTGAAGGCGATCTAGAATCAGTACTAGCAAGAGAAGGTATTGAGGTATCAGAGTATGAAAATGATGCTCTTGTACGTGAAAAGGTACATCGTTTACAAGTCAACCATTTACTTAAACAAGCAGTTAGTCAAACCAATGACAAGAATCAAGCTATACTTATGGTAGCTACTGGTATGAGATTTGGTGAAGGTTCTATGAATGATTATGGTGAAGGTAGTATATATGATAATGTAGACAATGATAAGGCTGACTACGCCTTTGATGTACTTGATGGTTACTACTCAGGTGATACAAGTAAACTTCTTGGTAAATATAACAAAGATAGTCTTGGTGTATCTAACTCTAGAGACATAACTAAGTTTGAAGAAAAGTATAAACTTGAACCTAATCTTGTATTAGAAAACTTACTTGATATTGATGATGTAGACTTTAAAGACTTTGACAGAAATACATCTATACACAAGTTACTACAAGATATGGAGCCACCTAAGTTTATTGAACTTAAGAGTGATGGTTTGTTTGGCAGTAGTTTTAAACGCAATCCTCTTTGGGATAAATGGAATAAGAAGCAAAGATTGTGGGCTAACCTTAACAGGGTAAATCAAAAAATACTAAACGGTACAGCTATCTCACCAATAACCGATAGAGTTGACTACAACAACCTTGTTAACATGCTTATAGCTCAAGAAAAATATGACGGTAACAAAGATATTGTCTATCAAGATTCACCTATTTTTCAATGGAGAGATGAGTGGAATGAGCAAAATGCTGACAAATTAGAAAATGCAACTAAGAAAAACATAGATAAACTTAGGAGACAAAGAGATATATACATTATGACTAACATTAGAAAGTATTTAGGACTTGACTCATGAGCGACAGTTTTAGACCAATCTCCTCATATGAAAACCCAACTGACGAACAGTATGAAGAACTTAATGAGTTAGGTAAAGAGTTTCTTGAGGAGAGAAAACTTGACAAAGCAATAGAAGCTGAACAACAACAACAGGAACAAGACCAAGGCTTAATAGCTGACGGCCCAAGCAGGGCTTTACAAGAGATCGTATCAGTACCCTTGGGAGGTGCTATAGACGCTGCAGAAAGTATAGGATCATTCTTAGACCTTAGTGGTGACACTCTTAGTTTAGCAGCTGGTAGCTTGTTTGGTTTTGGTACAAGAGAAGAAGATAACCCTTTTAGTGAAAGATACGAAAAAGGTAACTGGATAGATATACCCGATCAGTTTACACCTGAGACAAAAACAGGTCTTGGTAAACTTATGCGGGGTATGACAGAGTTTGGTATTCTAGCGGTATTGACTGCTAAGGCAGGAGCTGCTGCAAAGGCAGGTATAGCTGCTAGTGGTGCTATGAAAGGTCTAGGTGCTGGTACAAAACTAGCAGGAGCTGCACAACGATTTAAGGCTGGTAGTAGACCTATACAGTTTTTAACAAGCCCTAAAGCACAGAAGTTTGCTAAAGTAGCAGCTGAGGGTGGTATGGCTGACTTTATTATGAATGATAGTGAAGAAGCCAACATAGCCAACCTTGTAGACCAGTATGCACCTATCATACCATTTAGTGAGGCGTTGTCTGTAAATGAAGAAGATAACCCTTGGTTTGCTAGAATCAAATCAGTTACAGCTGGAGCTGGTGTAAACATAGTAGGACATGCCTTAGTAGGTTTTTTAAAAGGTAAGTTTGCTGCTACTAAAAAAGCAAAAGAACTTATAGAAGAACAAAAACTACTACAAGGCACAGGAGATCAAAAACTCTTACCTAGATCTAAAGATCTTATAGGAGATAACTTTGTTATCAAAGACTTTTATGATGAAGCTATAGCTACAGCTAACGCTGAAGGTAATAGAGTCATGTACAACTACATTCGTAAGAATGACTATGAGGACATGATAGATGCCAAAAAAGAGGCAGACAGAGCTTACGCTGAGGGTAAAGGTTTTAGAAACTCTGAAGATGTAGACAACTTAGATTTGTATTTAAGAAAGTACTTAGAAGAAGAGGACTATGAAGAAGTACAAAGATTGTTTGCAGGTGAAAAAATAAAAGGTGATATTACAATTAAAGATGAGGCATTAGGTGACTTTACAGTAAAAGAGCAAGATCGTATAGTTGACACTCGTGGTAAGGGTACATACTATCATGGTACTGCTAGTGAAATAGATAAACTAGAGGGGCCATATGACAGTGATGCTTACTATGGTGAAGCTAAACCAGGATTATTTGGGTACGGTTTTTACACCACAGACGATATAATTACTGCTAATAAATACAAAAAGAAAAACATTAAGAGCACTAGAGCAGAACTAACTGACCCTCTAGTATATAAAACAAGACAAAAGCAAGACGTAAAATTTTATGATCTTGATGAAGATATGAGTCCGATTATATACAAAGAGTTAGATGATTATGTTAAAGAAAGTACATTACCAGACGGTAGTTTAAGATCTGATAGTGCTGCAGTTGTTGCTGACACTTTTGCATCTTTAGGTAGAGAAAATGTAACTCTAGGTGAATTTATTAGAGAAAGTAGAGAACTTGCTAATTATAATTATGATATGTATTCATATGAGCATGCAGAAGGTATACTACAAATAATTGAAGATCGTCTAAAAAAAGAAGGTTTTGGTGGTTATACTCATCAAGGTGGTTTATATGCTGGTAAAGGTAAACGTAAGCATCAAGTACGTATATACTGGGATCCTGGAAATCAATTAGAACTAGGTAAAACAAGCACAGAAGATGTAACCTTACAAGATTATCTTGACTTAGCATTTAGAAAAGGTAGAGCTGCTAATGATCCTTGGCTACCAGAACAAGGCATGAGTGCTAAACAAGAACGAGCTAACAGGTTACGTACACCTGACCCACAAGTTAATCCTCAAAAGTTTAGTCAAACCGAAAGAGCTAGTTACCGTGCATCAACTGATACTGACAACCCATATACAGAGTATGTTAATGAAGCTACTAAAAACTTTAAACGTGATGGTAGACCAGTAGGATCTACTAACATGTCTACTAATGCTCATGTACGTAGAATGACTAATGATGATGCTGGCTTACGTAAGTTTGCTACAGAAATCATGGACAACATTACTGAGCAAGCATTTAGGCAGATTGACAATGCTATGCCATTTAATGAGATAAGAGAGATGCAAATTGCTGCAGCTCAAGAAATTATTGACATTATAGGTATAGGTGGTAAAGAAGGTCAGGAGGCTTTGAAACGGTATTTAAATGCAGATATTGGTACAAAGACACTGGACGTTAGTGATATAGCAGGACGTAAGAACTTTATATTCTGGGATTTTGACGGTGACAAGATTATAACTATCACACCTCAAATGAAGAACGCTATGACACTAGCTACACACTACATGTTAAAGAAAGCGTCTGACATAGCTACAGGTGTTACAGTATTACCAAAAGGTGCTAACGCTACCCAACAAGCAATGGACATACTTGACCATTTACAGATTGGTATGATCGAGATGAAGAAAGTTGCATACATGACAGGTAATGCGTTAGAGGTACAGAAAGGTAGAGGTATATTTCCACAAGCAGCCCAAGCAAAATTAGGTAAAAAATTAAAAGAGATTATAGAAGAAGAAAAGACATTTACACAAAATATGAAAGAGCTAATTAAGAATGGCAACAAACGCCAAGTCAAAATGTTAGCTGACATATATTCTATATCAGATGGTCGTGTAACGTCATTATCTATGATACAGAACTATCTCAAAGCACGTCTAGGTTTAGGCGGTATGATTAATGGTCAGAAGATACCATCACAAATTATGAGAGAAATAGCCTCTGTATATTATAACTCTATACTTAGTTCACCTAAAACACCTATAAGAGCTGTCGTAGGTACTAACTTAATTACTGTACTAAGACCCTTTATGATGTATGCGGGTGCTATGTTTGGTGGCCCTGCTGCCAGAGCACAACAGGCTGTAGCAGCTGCAACTATAGATGCTATTGGTAAGGCATACGCAGAAAGTTGGAAAGTATTTAAGTACAACTGGAAGCAAGGTGTACACAACAAAAAAATGTCATACCAAGGTAGATTTGATTTACCAACAGATTTACAAAACTTTAAACGATTAGGTGCATATGCTGAAGAGTTTGGTACACCAACTGAAAAGATGATGTATAAAGGTCTAAACACTCTTGTTGATCTAAACACAAGTCCTTTGATGCGTTACTCACAAAACATTATGGGTGCAGGTGATGCTGCAGCTAGAACTGTTATAGGTCGTTTTACAGCTCGTCTTAGAGCTGCACAAGAAGGTGTAGAAAAAGGTATACCTTTAGATCAGTTGACTGACTATGCAAAAGCCCAAGAGCAAAGGTTTGCAGATAAAATATTTAAGATGGGTGACGGCAACATGATGGTGGTAACTGACCAAGCAGCGTTGATGGCTGGTAGAGAAGCTACTATGACACGAGATGTTGAAGGTTGGATGAAAGCATTTGAGACTTTACAAAACAACCCTGTGGGTATGTTGTTCTTTCCATTTGTTAGAACAGGTTATAATGCTATACGTCTTACTACTCAACACACACCTTTAGAACTATTTAGTAAAAGGTATCGTGACATCATGGCTGGTCAGAACATTGAGAAGTATGGTCTTACCGCAGCTGACTTACCAGCTGAACAAGCCTTGATGAAAGGTAGAATAGCAGTTGGTAGTAGTATTGTAGCTATGGCTAGTATCGGAGCTGCAATGGGTAATATATATGGTGACTTACCTCGTGATAAAGAAATGAGAGACCTTTGGAGACAAGAAGGTATAAAACCACATACAATGCGTATTGGTAATGTCTTAGTGTCTTACAGAGATGTAGAACCATTTAACTCTATTATTGCAACAGCAGCTAATGTATTTAACTATCAGCATGCTCTAGACGAAGATATAAAAACAGAGCTACTAGAAACTTTAACATTTATGGCAGCTGCTGCAGTAGTAGACAAGTCTATGCTTGCGGGTGTTGATGACCTAGCCTCAGTGTTAGACCCCGAAGGTCTAGCTAACAAAGGTGGTAGACTACTAGCTAAGTCAACTCGTTCAATTTTACCATACTCAGGTTTGATTGGTAGTATCGGTGATTTACTAGATGCTAACCAAAAAGAAGCTAACGGTATACTAGAAATGCTAGTAAGACGTGACGCTATGTTTAAATCGTTAGTACCTCCTAAGTACGACATGTTGGCAAAAGATAGATCTGGTGTAAAGTTTGAACCGCCAGGAAGTCAACCATTGTTACGTGCATTTAACTTCTTGTCACCTGTAGCTATTACAAATACATCTGGAGATTCTGTAAAAACAACCTTATATGAAATGGGTTACAACTTACCAGAAGTCACTAAAACATACAAAGGTCTACGCCTTACATCTAAGGAAAGATCTATGATGCAAAAGTATATTTCTATGAGTAGCCTACGTTCAGACTTAGAAAAAGTATTTGCTTCTAAAGAATTTAAAGATGGCTTTGCAGAGTTTAAGAGACTAAAGTTACGTAGACGCAATGGCTATAGAGTAGAGGATCAAGAGTTTTATAAGATGGTACAAAAGGCATTTAGAAAAGCTAGGAAAGAAGCGTACCTAAAGATGGTAGGAGAGAACCCTACGTTTGAAGATAAATTAAAAGAAGCCAAAACTAAGAAAAACTTAGGTGGTAGAGGCAGATATGATGAAATAGATAACTTATTAAATTTACCAAAATAACATTGATTATCAATGGCAGTTACAACTAAAAAAACTTTCGCTGCCACGACTAATGCAACTACAACTGTATTTAGTCCTGTCAGCATACAACTTCATAACCAAGATGATCTAGATGTTTATGTTACATTGTCGGGTGGAACTAGAGTTTTACAGCTACGCCAGTCTACTGGTAGTACTGCAACTTCTAGTCACCCACAGGTAAACAACACAGACGGATTATATTTTCCTGCAGTTTCTGTAGGGACACAATTATATAACTACCAACTTTCCAGCGATAACAACACCATTACATTTAACTCTGCACTACCGCAAGGTGCAGTAGTATTCTGTGAACGTAGAACAAGAGATGCTAGTGGCACATATACAAATTTTGCTAGTGGCAGTACTATAAGAGCTAGAGATCTTAACGACTCATCTGAACAATCAAACTTTACTGCACAAGATGCTAGAAACAAAGCATTAGAAATAGAAGGAGCACTGTTTAATGGAAGTGCTATAACATCTAATTTTATTACTTCAGAAAAAATAGTAGATGGTTCTATTGTCGATGCTGATATAAACGCAAGTGCAAATATACAAGGTTCTAAATTAGCTAATGACTCTGTAAGTTTAGATAAATTAGGTAGTGGTACGCTTCCTAGTGACATTACAGTAGACGCTAATAATATACCAACTGGTACATTTGATGGTAGATACTATACAGAAACTGAATTAGATAATGGTCAGTTAAATAATCAATATTACACAAAAACTGAACTTGATCCTTCCCCTTCTGGGACAAACGTATTAGATACTAGGTATTACACAAAAAACAATTTAGATACTGGAAGTCTTGATAGTAGATATTTTACAGAAGCAGAGCTTACATCAGGTACTGCTCTTGATGGTAGATACTACACAGAAACAGAACTATTTACTGATGGCGTTCTTGATAGTAGATACCTTAGTCAATCGGCTGCGGATGCTAGATATTTCAATATATCTTCTGGAGACACTATTAAAGATGGTGATGCATTTCCAGACAACGATACAACTATTGCTACAACAGCAGCTATTAATGACAGGATTATTGATTTAATTGATGATGTCGGTGGTTTTGTACCGATAGCAAACGAAACAAGTTTTCCTACAGCAAACCCAGATGCAAACAACGGTACTGGTACTATTGTTTCTGTTAAAACAACATCAACTACTTTAACTCCAAGCGGAACTACGGTTACTATTGCTAATGGTGCTGGAACTGGTAATACAGTTACAATTACAGGAGTAACAGATCCTATACCTCAAGACTTTGGGTTTTTAGTAGAAACAACTACTACATTACATACATATAGCTTTCACAGATTAGTACCAAAGGCAACAGAAGTCACAACTGTAGCTGGTAACATAGGAAGTATAAATTCAGTTAATACTAATTCTTCTAATGTAAATACAGTTGCAAGTGATATTGCCAACGTAAATGCTGTTGCAAATGACATTACTAACGTAAACACTGTTAGTTCAAACCTTGTAAATATAAATGCTGTAGCTAATTCTTTAGGGACTGCACAGACATATACTGTAACTGTATCTGGTGGTGTCTTTTATATAAATGGTGCAGCTAACCCTTCTTTAACTTTAACTAGAGGGTATACATACACATTTGACCAATCTGATAGTACTAACAATAACCATCCACTAGCATTTAGAGATAGTAGTAATGCTTCATATACGACAGGTGTAACAGTAAATGGAACAGCAGGTCAATCTGGAGCTTCAGTAATTTTTGCTGTACCATCAAGTGCACCAAACTCGTTGTTATATTACTGTACTCAACACGGTAATAGTATGGGTAATACTATATCAATTATTGATGATAATATAGGTATAGTTGCTGGTTCTATAGGAAACGTAAATACTACTGCTGGTAGCATAACCAACGTAAATAATGTTGGTAATTCGATAACAAACGTAAATACAGTTGCAAGTAATATTGGTACTGTTAATGACTTTGCAGCTAGATATAGTTCAGGTGCTACTAACCCAACTACTAATCTAGATACAGGAGATTTATTCTTTAACACTACTGCTAACGAGTTAAAAGTTTATAACGGTACTTCTTGGCAAGGTGGTGTTACAGCACAAAACCAACTTTATAATGATAACAGTGTTGACACACATTTAAATCAAAGTAATCCTACAGCAGGTTATGTACTTAGTTGGAATGGTAGTGATTATGCGTGGGTAGATAATGCAGGATATACAGACTCTGACGTTAATACACATTTAAATCAAAGCACTGCTACTTCTAACCAAGTTATGTCTTGGAATGGAACAGACTATGCATGGGTCGATCAAAGTTCTGGTTTAGTAGGAGGTGGAAACGAGCAATTATTTGTTGAAGCAGAAAATGAAGTAAATAATAATTTTACAACTACAACAAATAAAAACTATGTATCTGCTTCTCCATTAACAGTTGCATCTGGAGTCACCGTAACTATAGTTGCTGGTTCAACTATGGCTTTTGTTTAACAATTTAAAATTATGTCAAAAATAAAAGTAGATACTATACAATCTACACAACACGCAACTTCAACTATAGGTCTTACAAGTACTGGTGCAACTATAAATGGTGATTGCAATGCTACAACTTTTACAGGATCTGGAGCAAACTTAACATCCTTACCATCAGCCAATTTAACAGGTGCTTTACCTGCTATTGATGGTTCAGCTTTAACTTCTTTAACATCAGCAAACTTAACTGGTGCTATACCAGCCAACCTCTTGACTAATGCAGGTGGTGGTGCCTATGAATTTGTTAAAAAAATACAACCAAGTGTAGCTACCACAACAATTACAGAACATGGTCTAGATTATGACAGTGTATATAAACTTGTAATAAAATACGTTTTAGGGACATTTAATAATTATTTAAAATTTTACCCTCATTTAGATAATAGTACGACAAGTTTTACACCAGATGGGTCAGGCTATGATACTTGTAAACAACGTCAAATAGATATTAACGGTGTTTCTTCTCAGATAGAAAGTACTGACCATTGGAGTTTTGGTCAGACTCAAGTTGGCTATGAGTTTGGCGGTTCTATAGATTTTTGGACGGGTTATCGTCCTTGGATTATTGGAAATGTAAGGTATCTTTATAATGATGGTTTCGTTCAGTTGTACGGAAGAAAAGGTCGTGTAGCTAACACTAACAATGATCCAAACCAAACATTCACATATGCAAAAATGAATGGTTTTACATTAAATCTTAATGGGTGGGATTTCACAACTGATACTGAACTTTTGCTGTATAAACATAAGGAGTCCTAATGAACAAATTAATAAATGGGGTAGTAGTCCCCTTAACTGCTGAAGAAATTGCGGAGGTAGAAGCATTAAGGGCTGTTGCACCTTCAGAAACAGATATTAAATGGATGCAAGTAAGGAATGAAAGAAATCGTTTATTGTCAGAAACAGATTGGGTGGTTACAAAAGCATCTGATACAGGAGTTGCATTAAGTGATGAATGGAAAACCTATCGTCAAGAATTAAGAGATTTACCAGCCACACAAACTGATGTAGATAATATCACTTATCCAACAAAACCTAATTAAATAATATGTCAAAAATAAGAGTGCAGGAGATTGAGCATACAGCAAGCTCAAACACAAACCCTGCGATAGCACTTAATGCTAATAATAATGTTACTTTTGATGCTGGAGTAACAGCTGCATCCTTTACAGGGAATGGAGCAAACTTAACAAATGTACCAGCACCAAGTACCTATGATGCTGCAAATTTAACAGGAGTTTTACCAGCTATTGACGGTTCAGCATTAACTGGTACAGCAGACGCAACCAAATTACCACTTACAGGTGGTACATTAACAGGCTCAGTTACTTTTGAAGATGCAATAAATGAAAATGTTTACACCATTACAGATGGAGCAAGTGTTGATTTAGATCCTGACAATGGAATGATTCAGCAATGGACATTAGGAGCTAATAGAACAGCAACAGAAAGTTTGTCTACTGGACAATCAGTGATGTTAATGGTTTCAGCTGGAAGTTATACCTTAACTTTCCCAACAATAACTTGGGTTGGTGGTTCAGCACCTACTCTAGCTACAAGTGGTTATACAGTTATAGAACTATGGAAAACAGCTAGTACTTTATACGGTGCAACAGTTGGAGATGTTGCATAATGAGACCGCATAATTTACGAGCTGCTGCTGGTAACTCAGGTGGTATTGTTAAAACTAATATGAGGTACTACGATTGGGGAGATAGTAATTCTTGGGATCCTAATCATAGTACACAACCAAATTATATGTGGGCTTTGAATCCTGACGGATCAATAAAAGATGGTTATCAGAATACCAATGGATCATGGTGGATGAATATGAGTTCAGGTTATACTTATCAGTCAGCATATGGTGGTTATCTAGAATTAACTCAATACCCGATTGCTGGTAATATGTATAACCCTAATATGGGTAGACGAAGTCGTCTGGATTTTGAAATGCAAAATATTGGAACTGATCCTTTTGCACTTGAGTTTATTCATTCAGTTTACTTACCTGCATCAAATAGTAATCCACAGGATTTATGGAATGAACAATCAAGTTTTTATTCATTTAGTCCTACATTTGTGTGGCATAATTATTATGTATCACTAGGATATTTCAAAATGAATATTAGCGGTATTGATAGATGGGTATTAGGTGAATACGGATTATCTGGTTCTGGAAATGCAACAAGTGGTAATCTAGCTAATTATAACTATCTTGCAGTCGAAAGTACTCCTCAAGAATTTTATTCAAATTATTATAATGTTTGGGAACATATTGTAGTTACAAGAGAAAATACAGGTACAAATGGTATGAAATTTTATAGAAATGGCAGTCTGTTAGGTCAAAAAACAAATAGTATTGATTATTCGTTTAATCCATCAGGTTTAAGTGGTGGATGGAGTAGAGGAATGTATAAACTGGTAGCCAATATAGGTCTTCACAGAATTTATAATGGCACTGCTTTAACTGCATCAGATGTAGCAACTCACTATGCAATTGCAAAAACAAGATTCACCAACTTACCCTAATTAATATTATGAAATTATGAATTACGCAATTATTAATGGTACTAATGTTACAGACACTGGTACACTACAAAAATTATTTCCAACTACATGCTTTTCTAGTGCTGGTGCTAATGCAGATTTTTTAACTGAAAATAATGTAGTAGAACTTGTACAAACTCTTGATTATACAACACCAACACAAAAATTAACTACTGTAAGTCCTTATTATGTACAAGGCGAAAATAAGGCTTATAACGTAAGAGTTGACAGTACAACTTCAGATGAACAGGCTTATTTTACAAACTTAGAATGGAGTAATGTAAGAGCAATAAGAAACTCTATACTTGAAAAAACAGACTGGAGAGCATCTACTGATCGTACATTATCTGATGCTTGGAGGGATTATCGTCAAGCACTTAGGGACGTACCTTCTCAACCCGATCCTTTTAACATTACTTGGCCTACAGAACCTAGCTAATGCCTATAAAAGCACCTATTGAAATACCAGTTATACAGATTCCACCTATTGAAGAGATAGAAACAATATCTATACCTCTTCCCACAGCTGAAGTACCTTTCTATACTCCGTTGGTTATACCTCCTAGTGATTTACAAGCAACAGAGCAAATAGAAATACAGACAGATACATCTATTGATAACTATGAGATAGATGCTAAAGCAACTGAAGGTACTTCTACTAAACCAAGCACCCAACCTGGAATGAGAACAGTTAATTTGTTTTCTACAAATGT
>Ga0310343_10001078_pt1 | contig 13765 bp, 8 predicted proteins | sample HC15DNA2025_MG_FD_203519 | JGI IMG/M metagenome (GOLD analysis project Ga0310343, IMG submission 203519) | Marine microbial communities from station ALOHA, North Pacific Subtropical Gyre - HC15-DNA-20-25_MG | ecosystem: Environmental > Aquatic > Marine > Oceanic | place: Pacific Ocean: North... | reverse complement strand
CGGAAAAAGCTCTTTCGAGATTTGGGCCACTGAGCGATATTGCCTTTATTGCCAAGGCTCCAAAGGACAGCTCTACCGCACAGAAGTCCATCATCAGCAATGGCCCCTTCAAGTCGCCAGCGTAGATATTCTGGACAATACGCTCCTCGACGACTTCGAGATTGGAGAGATGCATCCTTCCGTACTTTATTCGGAAAGCATCGATGTGGTTGCTTACTGGCCGGAGCCAATTGGATAGCTCGAGCGTCCTAGGCTAGCAATACCGCTTCAAACGTGAGCCTTTTCAAGCGAAGAGCTTGCGAATCACGTTACCGGTATTGATCGTTGGACGTTCCAGCCTACCACCTGTCTTGAACTCAAGTGCCATATGGTCCAACCCGATCGCGTGCAGGATGGAGGCATGAATGTCGTGCACATGAGCCTTGTCGCTAACGGCCCATAGGCCTAAATCATCCGTCGAACCAATTGTTTGACCACCTTGAACACCGCCGCCCGCCATCCACATGGTGAATCCAAATGGATTGTGATCGCGGCCATTGCCCTTTTCGCTCATTGGCGTCCTACCGAATTCCCCACCCCAAATGACAAGCGTATCGTCTAGCATGCCGCGTTGCTTTAGATCGCTCAGCAAACCGGAAATCGGTTGATCCACTGATCGGCAAAGGTCCGTACTCCGTTTTTCATGGTTAGCATGCGTATCCCAGGCGCTTCCCGAACCACTGTAAACCTGCACGAAGCGAACCCCACGCTCAACCAGACGGCGAGCTAGCAGGCATTGTCTCCCATAGCCCTCGGTTTCTTTTTGGTCGAGCCCGTACAGCGATTTAGTAGCATCGCTCTCCTGCGAGAGATCCACTGCTTCCGGGGCCTCCGATTGCATGCGGTATGCCATTTCGTAAGCATTGATGCGGGCCTCCAATTCGTCATCGAAAGCATTCTTTTCCGAGTGCTTGCGGTTCAACTTCGCCAGCATGTCCAGCTTTTTGCGCTGACGGGAATCCGTCATCCCCTCCGGTGGAACCAGATTCTGAATCGGGGTCGAACCATTCTGGAAAAGCGTCCCTTGATAGGTCGCCGGCATGAATCCCGTTCCCCAGTTGCGTACGCCTCCCAAGGGCATCTTTTCACGGTCCGTCAGCACGACATAGGACGGGAGGTTATCGTTGAGTGAACCAAGCCCGTAAACAGTCCAGGCCCCAAGCGAAGGGCGACCACCTAAGATCGAACCTGTATTCATTTGGCAGACCGATCCAACATGATTGAGCCCATCCGCCCAGCAGGATCGAACAACTGCCAGATCATCCACGTGTTTGGCAATATGAGGAAACCAATCCGATACCCACAATCCGCTTTGACCATGCTGTTTCCATTTGCGGGGAGAACCGAGCAAGGCCGATCCTTGTTCGCCCATAGCTGTAATCGGCTCCTTAAAACTCTTGGGAAGCGCCTCTCCATTCAGTTCGTTGAGCAAGGGCTTGGGATCAAAAAGGTCTAGGTGACTCGGACCACCTTCCATAAAAAGGAAGATCACTTGCTTTGCCGCTCCCGAATGGTGCCCCACTTTGGCTCTGAGAGGATTGGGCGGGGCCGCAAAAGCCTTTTCCAAGCCTAGCATTCCCGCCAGCGCTAGACCCGAAAAGCCGCCACCGGCTCGCATAATGAAGTCCCTCCTGGAAACGGGGGTTTCTCTGTGCGGCATCATATCATTTCGACGGTCTCGATAGAACTTCACTAAACTGCACCTCGGATTAATTGATATATATAAATTCGTTCGTATTCAGCAATACGTGACAGAGATCGACCCAACATTCCAGCGAGTTTGGCTCTTCTATAAAGCTCTGAGCCAATTGAATCTCATCCACTTCCGGCGTCCGGCCTAGAGCAATTTCGTAAGCAGAGACAATCCGCTTCTCGACGCCGTCTGATTCGATTTTCAACAGTCGCTCAGCAAACGATTCCGCTCGGGCGAGTGGCCATTCCCCGTTCATAAGCGACAAGGCCTGCAGAGGGGTTGTCGTCACGTCACGCATGTGACAGCTATTATGCAAATCGGGAGTATCGAACTTGTTCATCATGGTCCGAAGCTTGTTTCGCTTATTCAAGACGTAAATGGAACGCCGGGCCGAATCTTCTTCAGAAACCCCAGGACCCCCCATCACCAAATCCATATCGCCACCCACGAATAGCATCGAGTCCCGCAGTTGTTCCGCATCCATTCGTCTAACCGGCATACGCCAAAGCAAGCGGTTATCCGCGTCGACCCGTTCCGCGAGCTCATTATGATTGACCGATCCCTGACGATAGGTTGACGAGGTCATGATCAAACGGTGCATGGCTTTTAGGCTCCAACCTTCTTCCACAAATCGCCTAGCCAGCCAATCTAGCAATTCGGGATGGCTCGGCCGGTCACCCAAAGAACCGAAATCATTACTAGACGCTACGATCCCCCGCCCGAAATGCCACTGCCATAAGCGATTAACCATTACGCGAGTAGTTAGTTGGTTAGACCCTTCGGTTAGCCAATCGGCCAAAGTCCCTCGCCTGCCAGTTGTATTCGGATTCTCGGGTACCGGCTCTATCTCGGGGTCTTCCAAACCGAGAATCGCCAAATAACCCGGATCAACTTCGGCCTTCTTTCCTTTGGATTCCACAAATACTTTTGGAGCTCTCATACCGACATCACGAACTGAAGCCACTCGCTCCCGCTCCATTGGTCGGAAATAATCGTATTCGGAAAGTTGATACGTTAGCTCTTTCCACTCTTCTAAATCCTCTTTAGCTATATTCTTCTCCAGGTCCTTGTTCGACCGCCAGCCGATCATTTTCTCGGCGAAGCGAGCTAGCTGCTCTTCGTAAGGAGTGCGTTCATCTTTAAGCACGATATCCTGCACATAGGGCGGTAGTTTTGCGAAAGCGGCATCCCAACCTATGTTCAAAGAAGCCGATTCGATAATCTCGATCTCCGCTCTCAGTTCCACGGTCGCCTCTTCCCATCGAGACAACTGCTTCTGGTAAGCCTCTTCAACATCCTTGCCGCCCAAGTAAACTTCCTCCCAAGGCGACAAAGCAGCGAAGAAGGATTGCAGTTTATAATAGTCCTTCTGGGAGATCGGATCGAATTTGTGGTCATGGCAACGAGCACACTTCATGCTCAACCCGAGAAATACATCGCCCGACACATCGGTCATATCATCCAGAATCGCCGCCCAGTGGCGCCCCATATCCGGCTGATTGTCTTCGTAAGGCCACAACCTTAAATAGCCGGTCGCCATTTTCGCAGCATCACTATGTGGATACAATTCATCGCCCGCTATCTGCTCCTCTACGAAGCGCGAATAAGGCTTATCCTCATTAAATGAATCGATGACATAGTCCCGATAACGCCAAGCATTGGGCCTAAGTTGATCCGCTTTGTATCCATCCGAGTCGGCATAGCGAACTAAGTCCAGCCAATGCCTGGCATACCGCTCGCCATAGCGCGGCGAATCGAGCAGCCGATCGATCAGTCGCTCATAGGCATCGGAATGGGGGTCATTTACGAAGTCGGCCACCTCATCCGGAGTCGGCGGCAGACCGATCAAATCAAATGAGGCTCTGCGAATAAGCGTTTGCCTATCGGCTTCTGATGTGGGTTCGAGGCCCGATTTCTCAAGTTTCGAAAGAATGAACGCGTCAATCGGGTTGCGTACCCATTCTTCCGTCTCGACTTCCGGCGTATTCGGATTGGAAAGCGGCTGAAAGGCCCATAAAGCTTCTTCCTCCTGCGCAACTTCCTCTGCTTGAACAAGTTGAACAGGCACTGAAAGGAAAGCCAAACTCGCGAGCCAGGGGGCTACACTGGGTAGAGCCATTCTGTCGGGGATAAAACTCAAAATTTGGGGATATATGGGTCGTCGACGAAACACACGAATATTCCCACAAAACCGTGTTTTCGTCAAGTTTCCCTGATCAGACATGTCCAAGCTGATCAGTTGCTTGTCATTGCGTACGAATCTGCACCGATCCGCGTAGGCAGCGTGCGGGAGCGCCATACTCGCCCTTTGCTCTGCCAAAATCTGTTCAATTCTTTGCCTAGCAAATTCTCAGATTGGCCCATCTATTCTGCCTAGATTTAATCCTATACGTGATAACATGGGAGGGAGGTTCTAACACGGCTGCAAGATCTGCCGCTCTGGAGAGGCTTGATTATTTCTGCCCTCGTGCCGGCCTGGTATACCATAAATGTCGCAACTATGATTATGGGCAGAATGGAGATGCGTATGTCTCCGGTTTATCACCTTATATTCGAATCGGTCTTTTGACCGAAGCCGAGTGCGCCCGGGCCGCGCTATCGAAACACTCCGAGCACCAATGCCGCAAATTCCTGGAAGAACTTTTCTGGAGGGTCTACTGGAAAGGATACCTGGAAAACCATCGAGCTATTTGGGATCAGTATAAACGTGATCTAAATCTTGTTCTTGAGGACGACTCCCTAACTCGAGATATCGCCAATGCGGAGAGCGGCAGAACCGGAATTGACTGTTTCGACAGCTGGGCGAAGGAGCTCGTTGAAACCGGTTATCTGCACAACCACGCTCGCATGTGGTTTGCCAGCATTTGGATTTTCACCCTAAAACTGCCATGGCAGACTGGAGCCCATTTCTTCCTGTCCCATCTTCTCGATGGCGACGTAGCAACCAATACGCTCAGCTGGAGATGGGTGGCTGGCTTGCACACAAAGGGGAAAGCCTATTTGGCCCGCCGTAGCAATATTGCGAAATACACCGAAAATCGCTTTGCTCCGACTCAACTCGCTTCCAAAGCCGTGCCGATCACTGAAGACCCACCACCCCAAACGTTGTCGCCTCGCATCCAAGCCGCTCCCATCGAAATCGATCGCGCATCAAAATACGGATTCCTCTTTACCGACGACGATGCTAGCATACCAAACTTCGGTGACAATAGGCCTCAAACCGCCCTAGCGCTTTTTCCCGAGACCCGATACACTCGTGCCGGCATCAGCCAAAGCGTCGTCGACTTCAGACGTTCGTCGATGGCTGATACCGTTGGTCGGCTCGAGAACCTGGGAATCTCGACAGTCCTTGTCTTTCAAAATCACGCGAATGCCATTGTCGACTGGATTAGCAATCATCAGCTTGATACGATCGCCTGTCATCAGCCTTACATTGGAGATTGGAATGATGAGTGGAACGAGATCGAGGCTAGCATAGCCTCTAGCGGATCCAAACTTCGCTTGTTTCGAAGATGGTGGGAAGCCGATCTATTTCCTCACGCTCAAAAAGGCTTCTTCCCGTTCAAAAAACGCCTGCCAGCCGTCTGGGAACGAATTCAATCCCCCCTCGTCGCAGGGCTTTCATATTAATAGTGTCTCATACAATACAGATTGTCTGGTTCAAACGGGATCTTCGGATATTCGACCACGCCGCATTGTCAAATGCTTGCAAACGCGGCCCTGTTATGCCATTATTCATTGTTGATCGTCAGATGCTACGAGCGCCTGATTATAGCTCGTTACACTATAATTTCGTTTCTGAAGCGCTCAATGAGCTTAGAGATTCGCTCCGCAAAATGGGGCTCCCCATCCTCGTTTTGGATGAAGATGTTGTTTCCGCTTTCACTCACTTGCTGTCGGTCTACGGGAAAATCGTCGTTCACTGCCACGAAGAAACAGGAAACGCCATTTCCTTCGAGCGAGATCGTTACGTACGAAATTGGGCGAGAGAGCAAGGTGTCGAATTAAACGAGTATCCGCAAAATGGTGTCATCCGAGGACTGCGAAATCGGGATGGGTGGTCACGAAAATGGAACGAGCGAATGGATGCTCAAATAATTCCAATCCCGGAACCCGCCAAGGCGCCCGAACTGCGAATACCCGGGGTTTCGTTGCCAAGTAGCTCAAACTTGGATCTTAACCAGGAATTTGGAAACGAAAATAAGCTTCTCGGAGGAGAGAAGGCAGCCCGCGAGCTACTCGATTCTTTTCTCGAGTCCCGCAGCAAAGACTACGAAAAACTCATGAGCAGTCCCATCTCCGCTCCTCACCATTGCTCTCGCCTAAGTCCCTATCTCGCCTGGGGGTGTATTTCATCTAAAGTCGTCGTCCAAGCGACGCGGGCTCGAGTCGCCGAACTGAAGGCCGAAAAAGGCGGGCGTTCTAGCGAAGGACCGCGGCTCAGGTCATTGACCTCATTCCATTCCCGAATGCATTGGCGATGCCACTTTACCCAAAAGCTCGAAATGGAGCCAAAAATCGAGTTCCGCTGCTTCAACCGAAGCCTTGATAATCTTCGCTCTGGAACACCCAACGCTAACCTGCTCGAAGCATGGCGATCAGGACAAACGGGATACCCTTTCGTCGATGCTTGCATGCGCTATCTCAGAGCCCGTGGATGGATTAACTTCAGGATGCGAGCGATGCTCGTCTCATTCGCCGCCTACGATCTCTGGATCGACTGGCGGTTCATCAAAGACTTTCTCGCCCAAACGTTCATCGACTACGAACCGGGCATTCACATTTCCCAATTGCAGATGCAAAGCGGTACAACGGGAATCAACACCCTACGCATCTACAATCCAGTAAAACAAGGAATGGATCATGATCCTAAGGCGACCTTTATTCGCCGATGGGTTCCGGAAATCGCCAGACTTTCAACTCCAGAAATACACGATTGGGGAACCGACACCTTTCTGCGACCGACAGCAGATTATCCCCATCCCATAGTTGACCACGCGGAGGCCGTCAGGTTAGCCAGACAACGATTTCGGGATATCAGGACGAGTGCGAACTACAAGAGCGATAGCGAGAAGGTTCGCCTACTTCATGGCAGTCGCAAGCCCTCAACAAGGAGACACCGACACCCCACTCACGGAAAGTCAAAGCCTTCAATAGCTACCTAGTGCCGAGTCATTTGTCCGTGGTTATTCAATTCGCCTCGTAGAGCACTAGAATCGAGTTCACTTCAGTCCGACAGATCCACGCTTATCAATTGCTTGTCATTGCGAACGAATATGTGCCGATCCGCATAGGCTGGATGCGACCATAGAATGTTGTCGTTGCGCCTTGGAAGGAAGGTTGTCGGATCGATCAACTTTGTCCTGGAAAGGCTCTGAAATCCGCTCGGTGAAAGGCTGCCAATCACGAGCTCCCCCTTTTCGGTAAACATCCAGGTCCGCTCCCGATTTTGCACGAAGAAAGCCGTAGCCCATCGACCCTCGTCCACCAAAGTCTGATCTTCCCAAACACGGTCCCCGTTCCGCAGATCGAGGCAGCGCATAGCCCCATAGCTATCGAGTCCGTAAACGTAGTCTCCTAGAATCACAGAGGTCATTATAATGCTATGCAACGCATCCGTGTGAATCTCGCTTCGCCCCTTCCGCTTCCAGAGTAAATCGACATCCATTTTATTCGCATCTAGTTTGTAGAGATAGGACCCGTCATAAAAAGAGGTCAGAAAAATCCGCCCGGTCGCCTTATCTACCACTGGATCAGCTACATTGATCACCCCTTTGGCTCGGTTGAATTTCTTTTTCCAGACTGGCTCGCCCGATTTCGGTTCTAAGGCCGCGAACCAATCGCCTGTCCACACCAGGAGTAATTGCTTCCCATTCTGTTCTATGAACTTTGGCGCCGAGTATGAAGCTCCTCCATCAAGAGAACGCCACACTTCATCACCCGTTTTCTTGTCGAAAGCCATAACCACGGCGTCCGGTTGTCCTCCAACCTGAACATAAACACGATCATCGTCGACCAAAGGCGAAGCAGTAATTCCCCATACCGGTATGGCGGCGTTGAAATCGTTCTCGAAATTACTTTTCCAAATCACTTCGCCGGTGGCCGCATCCAAGCAGTGCAGATGCCCCATGGTACCCAAAGCGTAGGCTTTGCCATCGGAGATAGCTACCGCTGCTCGAGGACCCAAAGGGTACCCAATATCCATATACTCGCAATCGTAAACATGCTTCCAGATTTCCGTGCCCGTAGCCTGATCCACGCAATGCACTTGCTCGACCTGCTTCGCCTTGTTTAGGTAGCTTGTCAAATAGACGCACCCATTGGCCACCGTGGGACCAGAATAGCCAGAACCGACCGGAGCACTCCATTTGGCCGGCAGCTTTTCGGAAGCGAATTCCGAAACGATTCCATTTTCCAGCCAAACGCCATCGCGCCCAGGACCTCGCCACTGTGGCCAATCGTCTGAACTAAAAGCCATCGGAGACGCTAGACCAACCACGCTTAAAGCACTAACCGAAAGGGTGAGGAATAAAAATAAACAATTCATCTGGGTCTATTGGTGAGCGAACGGAGCCCGATTACCTTAACTAAACGCCTACAAATCGAACCCTTTCCTTTCAATCTTATAGTAAATCCACTTTTCGACAATACCTAAATTAGACGGACGAAAACTTCTTGCTTCGGATCGCCTTAAGCACCCCATCCCAAAGACCCAATCGATTTTCTATCGCGATTTCCGCTGCTTCGATGGCCTCAGTAACCTTGCTAGGATCACCGTCGCATAGTTCGTTCAACAATCTCATCGCCATGGGTCCATGATGCCCCTCGTCCAGCTCAACATGCCTACTCAGGTAAAAGTGAAACGTCGGTGCCGACTCTTCCAAAACTTCTGACTTTTCCAGAATGTTTCTAAACATGCTCGGTATTACGCTTTCCCGGCCTAACGCGAAGGCCGCAGCCACTTTGTGAGGTTCGCCAGATTCTATTACTTCAAATGTCGCTTTCGTGAAGGCTCTGGATGGGCCAGGAAGGCAATCCATGTTTAACGCAGACGCTACGCCTCCTACTGTAACCGCTTCAAGAAACTGGATACAAGGTTTCGTATCAGCTCCCACCTCTGCCATCGAGCGCAAGTAAATTTCAAAGTGGCTTAGGTACTCTCCCTTGTTAAGACCTTCGTCGCACTCCTCTTCAAGAATGACTTCGTTTATAAACCTTCTAAGCGAACCATCACTATTCGGCATCCAAGGTTGTTGAGTCGGCGCTATATGCGCTTGCAGCCTTTTAGCGAGTGACATGAAATCCCATACAGAGTAGACGTGGTGCTCCATGAAGACCCTTAGATCCTCTAAATCGCTAAGAGCCGAGTAAAGCGCATGTCCATTTAAGCGACTCGTGATTTTTGCCAAGCTAGATGACGATATCCTATTCACCCCCCTATGATTGCTTGATCTTCCGCCTTCTCAAGATTTTTCCAATCTGCAAACACAGGTCCCCCTGTCTAAAAATGGTTCAAAGCCCTGAACTGCTCTCCTATTTTTCGAATCGCTAAAAATAGTCGATTTGACTCTCCGTTTTATTCTAATTTCCAGCTAGATATTTCGCTTCAACTTGGATGACCGTATTGTCCTCGATTTCAGTTTCCTCGCCACCTAAAAATGATCCTATCAGCAAGCTATCCCTCTCCACTTTCAATTCGTCATGTGGCGTGAATACAGATCCAAACCACTGGCTCTTACGCTTCAGCTCGAATTTATCATGAGACTCCCAGTAGACCCTAACCGCAAGCGATGGGCTGACATTCGGCATGGAAAGATAGTTTACGCCTTCAGTTACGACAAAAACTATCATTTCCCGATCGTCCTAAGTGTAAACATCGACGAACACCCGTACATCATCACTATCACATGAATTGAAAAACGGATACGATTAATTCGAGCAGCAAGGCAGGAAACAACCACGCCCAAATGAAGGGAGTCAAAATGATATTCAGAAACCGGGCATTCAATAAAAAGCGGAAGAGGTGGGTGGCCAGGGCCTGGTGCCGCTTTCTCGTTTCAGTATCAAAGAAGACCTTGCCCCTTTCACCTCATAGAAAAACGCCTCTTCGTTTTACTGCAGTTTAGCCATCAGGTACTTATACATAGCACTTCCAAGCGTATCGATTCGAGGAACACAAAAATATTCCTTAGTGTCAAAAAAGCGTGGCCCGAAAGCCACGCCTTGAAATTTCTAGGTTGAATTCGCTTAGCTATCGATCTCGATCTTCCAGGCCTTCGCATAGTCTCGTTTTACTAGCACGTCGAGATCGGAGCGGCCCTTGAACTGTAAACCTTTAGAATCCCATTCCAATTCCGTGTCTGGGTTTTGCTGAGCGATCACCCCAAGAAGCACCGTTTCTGTGAACGGCCCTGCTTGTCCAAAATGGGATTCGGCCTGCTCAATGCGGCCCGTCACTGCGTCATACCATTCCTTATACGGATCTTGGTCCCAAGCCCGAGCTATGGTCCTATCCGGCCAATCGAACCCATCGATATCATTGTTGGAATGAACAAACCAGCGGCTATGATTCCGATTGAAAATGAGCTTTCCAGCTTCCCCGATCACAACGCTACCGAATTGCTGGAATGGCATGCCACCTAAGACTTTTTCATCGGGATGGTTGTATTCCTGGCTGTGCTTGATTAGTGACCACGTATCCCGATCGAAGTCGGCATTCACGTAGCCATCGTACCAGTAATACTTGAAGCCTCGTTTCGAGGTGTACTGACCTGATGGGAATTCCCATACTACCTTGGAATTGATTGGCGGAGAGATTTTAGTCGCTCCTTCTTGTTGGGCTTTCACGCTCGTGGGAGCTCCAGGATCGACTGCCCAGTAGGCCATGTCCATGATATGGCAGGCCATATCTCCGAGAGCGCCCGTTCCATAATCCCACCAGCCGCGCCAGGCGAAAGGAGCAATATTTGCATTGTATCCAACTTCTGGAGCTGGGCCAACCCATTGCTCCCAGTCCAGCCAGGCTGGAACCTTTTCCTTGGCGGGCGGCCTAGCGAACCCTTGCGGCCAAATTGGTCGATTTGTCCAAGTATGGGCTTCTCGCACCTTGCCAATCGCCCCTGCCCGAATCAATTCCACACAACGTCGCATGTGATCGTTAGCATGAGCTTGGTTACCCATCTGCGTCTTCACGCCATGCTTTTCAGCCAGCTTGGTCAACATGCGGGCTTCCCAAACACCGTGGGTAAGCGGTTTTTGGCAATACACGTGTTTGCCCCGCTCCATGGCCATGGCGGATGCATGAAAGTGATGATGGTCAGGAGTCGAGACGATGACCGCATCCACTTTGTCGCTCATCTTCTCGAACATTTCCCGATAATCGGAGAAGAACTTCGCGTCCGGGTATTGACTGCGTGTTTCTACAACACCTTTGAGTCGCCGATTCTCCATATCCACAGACGACATTTTCGTCGAATCCGCGGTATCGACGAGCCCCACCACATCGAATCCAGCTTCTTCAGAATGAGTGATGTCAACGCGGCCCTTTCCTCCGATACCAATCCCGACGACTGTCGGCTTGGTCAAGCGTCCCCGAGCATGGCTCGGAAGGATGCTGAAACTAAAGGCGCTGCTAGCCATGGCGGTAGCGGACACTTTCCCGAACTGGCGGCGGGACATTCTAGTCATAGGAATGATTTTCTTCTCTTTCATCGGAGTAACGTTTCGAATTAGACGGCACTATCGCGCGCAACACTGCCACCTGTCAATTGGGTATTCCCGCCAAAATACAGGGCAAAACCGATCTAAAGCTAAATTCTTGCGACTTCTCCAGCGCTGATTCAATTTCACGCCGATGCCTCACTTGATCCCCCTACTCAATCTAAGGTTTTTTGGGGCACTGCTTTTCAGTGCTTCCCTGTTGAATATCGTCCGAAGTCAGACGGGGGAAACATCGACGCCCTGGGCGGATTGGATAGAGCATGACTACCCGTTTTTCTCATCCATCATAGATGCTCGAGAATCCGGTTTCGGGACAACAGCCGAAAACAATCTAACCCCTCGTGGAATCATTTTAAATCTGGGCAACGACTGCTGGGCTTGCTTCGACACCGACCTGCTTAGAGTCTCTGCAATCTGGACGGGTTCTGGCGTTACGCCAATCGCCTTAGCCCCTAAGTCCTATCATCCCTGGGGACGGAAGACTCAAGGGGGGCAATCAGAGCTGCCCAAACCGGATGGCGATCTCTGGCTGGTGAATGGAATCTATCCGGGCTGGCAAATGGGCGAGCGGCTGCAGCTTTCCGATCCCCGTTCACCAGCCCCGAGCTCGGAGGAAGTCGGACGCGGTCCTTTGTCCGAATCGTATGGACGCTTCCAGGCCTTGCAACTCGTCGAGAATGGAGTTGTCCTGGAATACGCAATACAAGGTACTCTTATTCGTGAGCATTGGGTTATATCAATGCGCCCAGATCACCCAATCATCGAACGCCATATCGAAGTCGAGCCCAGTAGCCGAACACTAACGCTTGTCACTGGCATTACACAGAATGCTTACCTGTCACTCAAGACTGGCCCTAGCAACGCCCGAGTCAAACTATCGCAAAAACAATCTCCCTGGATTGTCCGCATTCCCGCGAGTCAATCGAATACGCGATTCTCATTGGCACTATCGCTGAACTCAAGCCAACCGCATTATTTTCCGAAAGAAATCCCTAACCAGCCACCTGCACTTCGTTGGCCTCAAGTAGTAGAAACGAGCGGCTCTGTATCGAGCGATGACCGCGCCTACGTGGTCGACGACATCGTACTGCCCCACGACAATCCGTGGAAGCGCAATGTTCGACCGGGAGACATCCAATTTCTGCCGGATGGAACCGGTGTCATCCCCACTATCGATGGCGATATCTGGCTCGCCCGAGGGCTCGACGGCAAACTGGAAAAAATCCGTTGGAAGCGCTTTGCCTCAGGTCTTCACGAACCCATGACAGTCGCCATTCGCGAAGGGGAGATTTTCGCCTTCGACCGAAACGGTATCTGGAAAATTCTGGATACAGACGGAAACGGGGAAGCCGATCGACATGAGCTTTTTTCGAACGCATTCGGGCAAACCGCTGACATGCGCGAATTTCCAAGCGGGATCCGGCTAGCTCCAAATGGAGAGTTCATCATAGCGAAGGGTGGACAGCAGGCAGCTACGCTGGGCAAGCACAACGGAAGCGTACTCAGAATATCCACAGATGGACGTCAAGCGACCGTTATTGCGTATGGTCTACGGCAACCGAATATCGGCGTCAACCTTCGTACAGGATTGGTCACTTCCAGTGATCAGCAGGGGCAGTACATTCCGAGCACGCCTTTGCACATAATTCGCGACCGCCAGTTTTACGGCTACCTTTCTAAAGGTCTCCACGAACGGGAAAAGTACCCCGAGCCAATCGCCGATCCTTTAACCTGGATTCCTCATTCGGTTAACGCTTCCGCCACCTCCCAGGTCTGGCTTTTCGGAGCTCGCATGGGTGCTCTCAACGATAGTCTTGTCCATATCGGATTCAATCGTGCAGAACTCTTTCAAGTACTGCTGAATGATCGCGGTCCACAACCTCAAGCATCCGTTATTAGCATCACCTCTGAAATCGAATTCCCGCCCTTGCACGGGTCCATAAACCCCCTCGATGGACAGCTTTACATGGCGGGATTCCAAATTAGCGGCTGGGGAAATAACCGCGAACGACTGACCGGGCTCGGACGCGTACGTTACACAGGTAAAACCAACGCCTTGCCCACCGAAATATCGCCCCTAAAAAATGGCGTATTGCTGCGATTCGATGTCGAGCTCGATCCCGCTCTGGCAAACGATCCTGAAAGTTATTCTATGGCTTCCTGGGCCTATAAGCGCACCTATCGGTATGGGTCTGCCCAATACAAGTATAATGGCGAAACGGGTATTGATTGGATCACGCCGAGCAGCGCATATCTATCCAAAGATAAAAGAGCGGTATTCATTGCAGCACCCGACCTTCGAAAAACTATGCA
>Ga0310343_10001076_pt1 | contig 13778 bp, 14 predicted proteins | sample HC15DNA2025_MG_FD_203519 | JGI IMG/M metagenome (GOLD analysis project Ga0310343, IMG submission 203519) | Marine microbial communities from station ALOHA, North Pacific Subtropical Gyre - HC15-DNA-20-25_MG | ecosystem: Environmental > Aquatic > Marine > Oceanic | place: Pacific Ocean: North... | reverse complement strand
TCAATTAATGCTAATTCAATATCACCACTTTTAAAATAACTCATTCCTCTAGTAAAAATCTTATCAGCTTCAAAATTTCTATTTGTATTAATATAAAGAAAAAGCAATAAAATAGATAAAAAACATGCAATGGAAATTGATATTCTATTTACAATTTTTTTGTTTTCAACATAGTAGTTTTGTAATTTGTATAACAATTCCAATAAAAAATCATTTCTTATATCTTTTTGTTCATCATTATTTTTATTTAACATATTAACCCTTTCATTTCAAAAATTTTTGTGCCCCTGAGCCGATTCGAACGGCTGGCCTAACCCTTAGGAGGGGTTTGCTCTATCCAGCTGAGCTACAGAGGCAATTCACTTGATAGATTTCTGTTAATTAAATTCTTTACAGCATTTAATGGATCTAAATTTTCAAATAAAATTTTATATACACTTTCACATATTGGCAATTCAATTTTATATTTCTTTGAAAGTTTATATACAGCTTTAGATGTATTAATTCCCTCCGAAACCATACTCATTTTACCAATAATATCTTTGACCTTTTCCCCCTTACCAATTCTTTCACCTACAAACCTATTTCTACTATGATTACTAAAGCAAGTTACCATTAAATCACCAATTCCTGACAAACCATTAAAGGTTGACTCTTTTGCACCTAATTTAACAGCCAATTTTGTAATTTCTTTACAACCTCGAGTTACAATTGCTGCTTTAGAATTATCACCAAAACCCAAACCATCAGAAATACCTGATGCTATTGCTATAATATTTTTAAGAGAACCACCTAGTTCTACACCAATCATATCATCATTTCTATATACCCTTAAATTATTACCATTAAAAACTTTTTGAATTATTTTGCTAGTTTCATTACTATATGATGAAACAACAATAGCTGATGGAACTTCAAAGATTATTTCTTCAGCATGTGTTGGCCCAGATAATGTGGATATTAAATTTTTATTAATAAAATTTTTTTCAAATAATATTTGACTAATAGTTTTTAAAGATTCAGCTTCAATACCTTTGGATAAATTTAAAATTATTGCTTTAGATTTTATAGGTAGTAATGATTTGATATTTCTAATTTCATTTGATGGTACGGCAATACATATTATATCAGCTAATTCTATATTTTCTATATTTCCATTTTTTATTTCAATACGATTTATTTTTTTTGAAAAAGAAATTTTTTTAAGTTTTTCTTTATCCATCATGTATTTTGTTGTACTTACATTTCTACTACACAATGTAACCTTATGATTAAGAATGTTAAGATGATGAGCAATTGTTGTACCCCATGACCCAGAACCAATAATAAATATATTTTTTTTATCAGACATAAAATAAATTTAAAAGTTTATTAAATTTAATTGTTATTAATAAGAATATTAATAACATTTTAAATATAAAATGCCGGGGTGGCGAAACTGGTAGACGCGTCTGACTCAAAATCAGGTGATGGAAACATCGTGAAGGTTCAAGTCCTTTTCCCGGTACTAAATTATATACAAAGTTATTAACAAGTTATCAACAATTAATATTTTCATTTAATATCTAAAAATATTAGTTATTAGTTTTAGCAAAAGTTATAATATTGCAATTATTATATTTTTTTTAATTAAATATAAAAGTTTATTGAGAATAATATTTACTTAAACCAATACTTAAAGGAATTTTAGTTAATAACAAAATTACTTGACATATGTATATATAAGACTGTATTTTTAATTTGAGGTCTAATTTAGACCTCTCCCGCGAGGTAGGGGTAGCTCTTCTGACGTACCGAGGTCATAATGAAGTCTGCCCCTATATTTTTTTTAAGCAAAAAAAAAGTGCTTATAAAAGCACTTTTTTTGAAAGAATTAAGATATTGAATTTAATCCCTATTTCTTCTTCTTCTTGAATTAGAATCTTCTTCTTCACCTTCTTCAGGAGCGGGAGGTACTCTTTCATTAAGGCTAGAAACATCTGTCTCAAGAGTTACCAATCTTTGATCTAAATCACCTTGAAATCTGCGAGTTTGTCTTTTAAAGGATTCAAAATCAGTTTTAGCTTTATCTCTTTCATCTGTAGCTTTAGCGAAATTTTGTTCAGTATCTCTACTAAAATTATCTAAATCTAATTTTAAATTTTCAATAGATTGACCTAAAGAATCTGTAACATCAATAATTCTATTTACATTTGTTATTATATCTTTTTGGGCTTGTCTTAAATGTTTTCCACGACCTATGAACTGTAAATTTAAAGTTTTTAAATTATCACGGAACTCTTTATTAACATTATCAACATGTTTCGTTTGCAATTCAACTAATTCATCCATTCTTATGAACATGTTATCAGTTGTATTTTTAAAAAAAACTGCTGCTCCAATCCAAGCAACAACAATTAATATTAGAAATTTATCCCTATTATCCATTACCTCTCCCTTATTTCTTATCCAACTCTTCTAGTTTTTTTTCCCAAGCACTTAACTCTTTTTCATCAGAACTATCATCTGAAAGAGAAGTTGGTTCATTATTTGAACTTGTTTTAATTTCCTGAATTAACTTATTTCTTTCTTTATTATTTTCTTTTAAACTTTTCATTAAAGTTTGTACTTCGTTATTAAACTCATTGATGGTTTGTTCTAATCGGGTAAGTAATTCTTCCATCAAAACCACACCATAAGAACCACTTATGCCATCCATCAAATCATCTAATTTATCAGAAAGATATTTTTTTCTATCATCTGAATCTTGTAAGTTAACTGTCATTTATTAAAACCTAACTATTAAAAAATGATTAATACAATAATCACGTAATTTAGTTTAATTATTTTCGCTATGCAATTAAATGGATATTTTTTTTTTTTTCAATTATTTACCGTTAATTATTTAAATATAAATACTTTTCACTCTCAAAATATTTATATCCGATTTTATTCATATTTTTAATTATTGGATTAAAAATTTTTTTTTGAATATGTAAATTTAAATCATCTGAAGAATTTTTAATAACTTGATTTTGATTATTACCCAATGATATGTTTGATGATCTTTTAAAAATTTGTACTTCTGAATCAATCATTATTGTGATACGATCATTTGAAGAAACAAATAATTTATATGTTATAGGTCTCATAAACCTTTTAACCAATTTAGTTTTTGTAATGAAAGATTTATCAGTTTTGTCGAAAAATTCAATTTCATAATTAAGATATTCTAAAACATTTTGTATGTCATGCAGAGAAGTAACATTGTCTTTAATAATATTAAAACTTAATACCATAGGTGGAGGATTTGAACAAGAAAGAAAAAACAAAAATGATATATAAATATAAATTCTAATAATTATCAAGCAAGTTTTCTTCAAAAAGTTTTGTTGAATCAGAGTTAACTGAATTAATATCGTAATAATTTAAATTATAATAATATAGAGAAATAGGTTTTTTAAAATTTTCAAAAATTTTTGAAGTTTTTGATGATTCTGTAATATTATCTAAAACTAATTCAATATTTATATTTCCAAGTGACCATGAAGATCTATAATATATTCTATTAACTTTTGGAAAATCTGAAAAATTATATTCCCTATTGCTTCCTATTTCATTTTGGGAAGTTCTTAGAGGTGGACCATATTTTTGAAATAAAATTTTTTCTATTTGATAAAATTTGGTTATTAATGAATCTATGTCATTAAGGTTTAAAGTTGACAAATAATATATATCAACTTTCCAAAATTTTTCTTTACTGAAATAATAATTAAATTTTTTTGAATCGTTACCCAAATAATCATCATATGAAATCTTGGTACTGTCAGAAGAAAAATTTTTAAGTGTAGTATCAATATCAAATAATTCATAATTATAACCCCATTCAAAGTTATTATAAGACTTTTCAATGTTAAAATTTTTGATATCTTTTGAATCTTCAATTATGTTAATTGATGAATCTATTAATGATGAATCTTGGCTAAAAGCAAAATTACTTAAGATTAATATTATAGATATTTTCTTCATAAAATTATTTTTCCACTTTTTGTTTTTTTTTTGGCAAAATGATAGACATATAATTTAATAAATAATAACTAGCAAAAGTTAAAATAAAAGATTGTAAAAATCTTCCATACCCCATAGTCATACCAATTAAAATAACTATCCAATAAGGAGCTAATTTTTCAAATATTTTACTAAATGAATTAAGATTTTTAAATTTATCGTATGATAAATAGGAAACTACAATAAAAAAAGCAGCTGGAATTAAAAACGAATCAATTTCTACAGAAAAAATAATCAAAGATGTTGATATAATTGCAATTAATGAAAATAAACCAACCTTATCACGGGTAATTATTGAACTTTTACCTAACGATAAAACAACCACGCACAAAATTGTGAATAAAATTTTTATAGCAAAAGCAATAGTGGCTAACAAATAATTGACCTTATTTTATATTTTATAAAAAACCTGTTAAATTTTAATAATTCTTTGTAAGACTGACAAATAAAATAAACTATAATATTAATTTTCCAATTCTATCAAACCGTGGTAAACCAACATTAAAATTTAAGGAAAAATAAGCTATAATAGCTTCTCCTAAAATCAATCTTTCAGGAACAAAACCCCAATACCTAGAATCTGCACTATCATCTCTGTTATCACCCATCATCCAATAATAATTTTGTTCTACTTTATAAGAATTTATTTTTGATACAGGAATGTCGTTTATATATAAATAATCATTTATCGAAGAATCAAATTTAAAATTCCAGGGATTTAGTAAATATCCGTTCTTATTAGTATTAGAATAATATTTGTTGAACAGATTTTGAACTTTTTGTTCAGGAGATTTAGAAAAGGTAATTATTCTAAATAAAAAAAATAAGGGTGATAGTATTTTGCCAAACGAGCTAGAGGAAAAGGATAAATATCTTCTTGCAATATCATTTGGATCTTTTATTGTAAATAAAAATTCGTTTGATCTGTTTTCCATTTTTAATGAAACTTTATTACCGTCCATAATTATTAAAGGAATTAAAAACTTCCAATCAGTGTTTTCGTGAATGTCTATCAAATCATTTTTTGATGGTATTATAATTGGCCCCATATTGTCTTTATTCCAATTATTGCCAATAAAAATACCAGGATCTTCAATATTTTTTGGCAATATTTCTTTTTGAATAAATTTACCATTATTTGATAGGGGATAAATTTCATTGTTTATATATAAATCTTTATTATCTATTAATACTGTATCGCCTGGATCACCAACGCATCTTTTTACATATTTTTGAAAATTATCTCTAGGGTATTTAAAAATTGTAACATCACCTTTTTCGATTTTTTTGTATGATGGAAATCTTGTCCATGGAATATCAAAACCTATATCCGTATAGGGAATACCAATCCAATCAGGAGTTCTCATACCATAAACAAATTTATTGCCAATTAGGAAGTCACCAGTCATGATTGTGTTTTCCATAGAGCCTGTAGGAACAATATAAGCTTCTACTATGGTAGCCCTTAATGAAAGGGCAATAATTAATATTATAAATAAAGATTTTATTTCTTTTAAGATTTTTTTCATAGTTTAAAGTTAAAATAATTATCTATTATGTTTGAAAAAATTTTTTATTGGTGAAAAAGTTTTTCTATGAATCGGACATGGTTTAAATGAATTAAGTTTTTCAATATGTTTTTTTGTACCATATCCTTTATTTAGTTCAAAAAAATAATCACTATATTTTTTTGATAAATTTATCATTAGATCATCTCTATAAACTTTTGCGCAAATAGATGCAGCGCTTATAGCCAAAAATTTACTATCTCCTTTAATTATACCATTATTATGAATTTTTAAATTATGCAGATAAAAGCCATCTATTAAAATATAATCAGGTGTAACTTTTAACTTAGTTATAGCTTTTCTCATTGCTAAAAAAGAAGCATTATGAATGTTTATTTTATCAATTTCCAAAGATGAAACGGAAGCAATTGAATATTCAATTGATTTTTTTTTAATAATATCTAAAAGTTTTCTTCTATTTTTATCAGTTAATTTTTTTGAATCTTTTAAATTTTCAACTTTAGTATTTGGTGGAAAAATTACAGCAGATGCAATTACTGGGCCTGCTAAAGCTCCTCTTCCAACCTCATCTACACCAGCAACTAAAATTTTATTTTCCTTGAAGTAATTTTCTTTGATGATCTAAAATTATTTTATTTGCTAAAAGTTGATTATCATTATAATGAAGAACTACAATTCTTAATACAGTTTCAAAATCAATTAATGAGTTGTCAGGGTTGGAGTAAATATTATCAATCATTAATGCAATTTCATTTATTGTTGGAATTGAATCTGAAAAAAATTCGTTCAATCTTTTTACAGATTGTTCTTCTGAGAAAGACCTAGACCAAAATTTATCTTGTCTTTTCATTTTATTTGATTCTTGATTAATAATAGTTAATGATTTTTTAAGACCTAAATAATAACCTTTAACTAAAAATAATTTATTTTCTTCATTCAAATTAATCCATGTATCTCTATTTATTTCAGACTGAGAAAATAAAATACATAAAAAGCTTAGATTAAATAATATAATTTTCTTCATCATCAGATTTTCTTGATCTCCCTAAATTTTCTTTTAACTTTTTTGACATATTAATTAGGTCATTAAATTCATCATAATTTGCAGCAATAGGGAACCTTCTTCCAGTACCAAAAGACTTATCCCTCAATTTTAAAATAATATTTGATTGATTTCGTTTAAATTCAGAAGCAAAAATTGGTTTTTGAATATCAATTACGTCTTTCAAAGATATTTTATGTAAATAAAGAGCTTCTTGGAACTTATCGTTTTCATCAATATTTTCGGTAATTATTGCATCTCTGGCTCCATTGTTTGTAATTATAGAATCAATAGGTTCGCTAATTTTTTCATAATCAAATGGATCTACTTGATCTTTTTTTAATTCAGCTGAGGGTTCTTTATGTATTGAATTCAGAGGAATTATTATTTTATTCTCATGATTATAAAATTTATTTCCATTAATCCATTGTGCTAATTCATAAACTTCTGATTTATTAAGGTCTCCAATAGGTGATAATGCACCACACATGTCTCCATACAAAGTAGAATAACCAAGGGCCAATTCAGTTTTATTTGAAGTTGACAACAGTAAATTCCCGTATTTATTAGAAAAATACATCAAAATATTAGCTCTAATTCTTGATTGAATATTTTCATCTGCTAGAGAAGATAAATTATTTTCCTCATCATCATAAAGGTTAGGTAAATTGTTTTGATACACATCAACAATTTTATTAATAGGAACTTGTAATGTCTTAATTTTAAGAGATTTAGATAATTCTATTGCATCAAAAATACTGTGATCACTACTATATTTAGATGGCATAATTAGCCCTAGAATATTTTTACTACCTAATGCTTTAGCGGCAAAATATGCAGTAATTGCTGAATCTATACCTCCACTCAAACCAATTAATGCTTTTTTATTTTTTGTTTTTTTAAAAAAATCAATAATTCCAAGAATAATAGCATCATGATCATTCTTCATATGTAGGGATAGGTTAAATGGTTGATCTAATATTTGATCTCTTGATTCAGTTCCAAAATTTAATTTTGTATCAGCAATTAAAATATCTTCTTTAAATGAAGATCCAAACAACAAAGATTCGTTAAATTTCGACATTGCAAAAGAACTCCCATCAAAAATAATTTCATCTTGAGCTCCAACTAAATTACAATAAAAAAATGGAATACTTAATTTTGAAGATATGAATTGTAATCTAAAGTTAAAGATTCTCTCACGACTTTTATTTAAATCATATGGTGATGCAGAAATATTAATAATACATTCTGCTTTTCCTTTATTAATCTGATCTGAAGTAATTGTAGATAAATTCCACATATCCTCACATATTTGGAATCCAATTTTAGAACCTAAAATATCTACAACATGGTAATTATTTTTTTTATCTCCAGGTAAACCTGGTTGAAAGTATCTTTTTTCATCAAAAATATCATAATTTGGTAATTTCTGTTTATGATATTTATAAATGATTTCTTTATTTTGAATTACTACTAATGAATTATAAAGCAAGTTGTCTTCTTTAAGAATTGTACCAATAACAATCGGTATAGATCCTATTCCATTCTTAATTATTTCTAGTGAATTTTGATTGTATTCAATAAAGTTTGAATTTAGTAATAAATCTTGAGCAGGATATCCTGAAATAGCCATTTCTGGGAAAACGACTAATTCAGCATCCATTTCTAATGATCTTGCATAATTAGATAATATTAAATCTCTATTATACTTAAAGTCACCTAAGGTGGTGTTAATTTGACAAAGTGCTATTTTCATTTATTTAAAATCATTGAAAAATCTATGGATCCAATCTATTTATTGTTCTGGGAAAAGGAATTGATTCTCTTACATGTTGAATTCCACATATCCAGCATAAAAATCTTTCCACCCCTAGTCCAAAACCTGCGTGTTGAATTGAACCAAACTTTCTTAAGTCTAAATACCATTCAAAATCATTTTTTGAAAGATTATGTTCATTTATTTTTTCAACTAATTTATTATAATCAGTTTCTCTTTCACCCCCACCAATTATTTCACCATATCCTTCTGGTGCAATAAGGTCCATTCCCAAAGCTAATTTGTTATCTTTATCATCTAATTTCATGTAAAATGCTTTTATCGATGCTGGAAAACGATGAACAAAAACAGGGGAATTAAAATTTTTGGATAAAATTGTCTCATCAGTCGCCCCAAAATCATCACCCCAGGTCATTTTACCATTATTTTTATTAATAATTTCGACTGCTTCCGAATATGTTATTCGAGGAAATATTTGATTAGCTAAATTTTTAAGTTTATTAATATCTTTATTTAACAATTTAAATTCATTGCTACATTCTAAAATTATATTATTTAGTACATATTTTATTAATTTTTCTGCCCAATCCATATTTTCATTTAAATCACAAAATGCAATTTCTGGTTCAACCATCCAAAATTCTGTTAGGTGACGTCGAGTTTTAGATTTTTCTGCTCTAAAGGTTGGTCCAAAAGAATATACTTTATTAAAAGCCATCATATTAGCTTCATTATAAAGTTGACCACTTTGAGTCAAATATGCTTTTTTATCAAAATAATTGGTCTCAAATAAAGTGGATGTACCTTCGCATGAATTTGATGTAAAAATTGGTGTGTCAATATTTAAAAATCCATTATCATCAAAAAAATTCCTAATTAATTTTATCAAATGGGATCTAATTTTTAGTATTGAAAATTGTTTTTTTGATCTAATCCATAAATGTCTGTTATCCATCAAAAAATTTGTTCCATGTTCTTTCTTTGTAATTGGAAATTCATTAGCTATATGGTGTATAGTAAAATCAATTATTTCTAATTCACATTTATTTTCATCTTTGAAATGTTTTTTTACTTTACCTCTTACAGTTAAGGATGATTCTTGAGATAGTTTTGATAAGTCATCAAATTTGGATTCATTCTCTGAATTTTTTAAATAAATAGTTTCTAGATAGCCAGAACCATCTCTAATGATTGGAAATAAAATTTTCCCGCTTGACCTTAAATTAAATAACCAACCAGAAATTTGAATTTTTTGATTAACAAAATTTTTAATATCTTTAATATATATTTTTTTGATTTTTACCATATTGATGATATATCATTAATTATCGAATTTGAAATTTTTTTAACAGCATTAGTAATCGCAAATTTTCTTGGATCTCCAATTTCATCATTATCATCGTTGTCTATTTTACCATCAAAATCATTATCAATTCCATCAGAAGAGACATCATTTTCAAGATTATAAACCCCCCAATTTGAATAGTTTTTATTCATGAGGATTTGATTATTTACTAAATCAAACCAAATAATATTAATACCTATGGAAAATCGATATTCAGTCACTTCTTCATTAGTTGAATATGTGTATGGTGAGTCATTTATTGATATTATAGTTCCTCTTAATTCAGAATCTGCATTTTTTGAAATTTTTAAAATATTTTCATCTAAAAAAATATTTGTAATTTCATCTGTAATTTGTTCACCTACGCCAAATTCAGGAGTTTCATTTATTAGAAGAGGAATATTTACAGAATTTATATGTGATGGAATAGATCCTTTAAACGAATAAATCCCACAACTTAGTATAAATTGAATGAAAAAAAATAACATAAATAATTTTTTATTATAATTTATTTTATTCATTTTCATTATTTTTTTCAATGTTATACTGATTAATCTTTCTATATAAAGTTCTTTCACTTAAACCTAAAACTTTTGAAGTTTTTCTGCGATTATTATTAAATTTTTCAAGAGTTTTAATAATTAGTTCTTTCTCGAGTTCATTTATTCCAAGCTCACCAATCATATTATCATTAATTACTTTCTTTATATTATCAATATTATTTATTTGATTTAGATTATTTGGATCTGATAAAACCTTAATTTCATTATTTTTATTTTTTTCAATACTTTCTTTAATAGAGCTTATTTCTTGTCTTAAGACAAAAAGCTGCTGTAAAATTACTTCTCTTTCTGCTTGACTAGAGCTTTTGTCAAGTGGCACAGGAAGGGATTTATTATCATAATCATTTAATAAATTTTTTAAATGCTTTGAAATTATATCTGCAGAAATTTTATTTCCCTTTTCAAGAATTATAACACTTTCAACAAAGTTTTTTAACTCTCTTATGTTACCAGGCCAATCATATTGTTTCATTAAAGATATTGCATCTTTTGAAAAACCTCTAAAAAGTATATCATTAGATTTTGAAAATAAAAGTGAGAATCTATCAATCAAATCATGAAAATCTTCAAATCTAGATCTCAAATTAGGTACATTAATATTTACTGTTCTTAATCTGAAATATAAATCTCTTCTAAAATTACCATTATTTGACTCCTCCAATAAATTTTTATTTGTAGCAGCAACTACTCTGACGTCAACTTTTCTTGATTTTGAATCACCAACTTTCATAAACTCACCTGACTCTAGAACTCTTAATAATTTAACTTGAGTTCCTAAAGGCATTTCACCTATTTCATCTAGAAAAATAGTTCCACCGTTTGCTTCTTCAAAATATCCAGTTTTTTCTTCTGTCGCACCAGTAAATGAACCTTTTTTATGTCCAAATAATTCGCTTTCAATAATACCCTCAGGAATGGCACCACAATTAACTGTAACCAATGATTTGGTATATCTCCTACTGTATTTATGTATTGCTTTAGCAATAAGTTCTTTACCAGTACCGGATTCACCCGTAATTAGAACAGAAATATCTACAGGTGAAATTTGAATTATCATTTCTAAAACTTCTTCAATAGGTAAAGAATTTCCAATAATTCCAGTTTCTTTTTTTATTTTTTCTTTATCAAACATTATACGTTTTTAACATTGTTAATAAAATATTATCAAGTGATGAGAATTGAGGTTTCCAATTTAAAATTTGATAAGCATTTTTAGAACTTGCAATTAATTCTGCAGGATCCCCATGCCTCCTATCAACAAATTTAAAATTTAGTTTTTTTTCCGTTAATTCTATTGTTTTATCAACTATCTCTTTAACAGAATAACCTTTTCCGGTTGCCAAATTAACTTCAAAAGAATTATTATTTTTGGTTAGAAATTCAATAGATTTTATATGAGCATTTGCTAGATCTGTAACATGAATATAATCCCTTATACAAGTCCCATCTTTTGTGGGATAGTCATTTCCATAAATTTTTAAAAAATCACTATTAATTAATGAATTCATAATTATTGGGAGTAAGTTAGCAGGATTATTTTCAAGTCCTATGATTCTTGATTTTGGGTCGTAACCAGCTGCATTAAAATATCTTAATGATGCGAAATTTATTTTTTTTAATTTTGAATACCATCTTAAATAATTTTCTATTGATAGTTTAGTATAACCATAAAAATTAATGGGATTTTTAGGATGGTTTTCATCAATAGGTAAGTATTTTGGCAAACCATATATAGCTGCTGATGAAGAAAAAATAATATTTTTTATATTTAAATTTAACATTTCATTTAAAATCATTAATGAACCATTAATATTTAATTCAGAATATAAATTGGGATTTTTCATTGAATCAGATGCAGATTTTAAAGCAGCTAGATGTATTATTCCATCAACATTTTGTGACATTGATTTTTTTAATGTGTTCAAATCTAAAATTGATCCATTTATAAAGTAAACATCTTTTGGAATATTAATTTTATTTCCTGTTGATAGATTATCAATAACTACAACTTCATATCCATGATGTAAAAGTTCTAAGATTATGTGTGATCCTATATAACCTGCCCCACCTGTAACTAATATTCTTTTCATAATTTTTTTATTGAGTCCAAATAATCTTTTATTTTTGATGCTTTTTCAAAATCTAAATCTTTTGCAGCATTTAACATTTCTTTTTTAAGTAAATCAACTCCAACTCCTTTATCAAAATCTTCATAATAATCATGATTGATTGAATTATCTGATTCATTATCACTATCTGCAACGGATGTAGAAACAAATATTTCTTCATTTGATTTAATAATTGATTTTGGAATAATATTATTTTTAATATTATAATTATTTTGAATAATTCTTCGTCTATTTGTTTCAGAAATTACTTTTTCCATTGATTTAGTGATTTTATCAGCATAAAAAATTACTTTACCATTTACATTTCTTGATGCTCTTCCTGCAGTTTGCATTAATGACCTTTCAGATCTTAAGAAACCCTCCTTATCTGCATCCAATACAGCAACTAAAGATACTTCGGGTAAATCTAAACCTTCCCGAAGTAAATTTATTCCAATTAAAACATCAAAAACTCCAAGTCTCAATTCACGTAGCAATTTGACTCTTTCAATTGAATCAATTTCCGAGTGTAAATATTTAACTTTCAAATTAAAAGAAGAAAAATAATCTGTTAAATCTTCTGACATTCTCTTTGTTAAAGTTGTAATTAATACTCTTTCCTTTTTTTCTATGCATTTATTAATCTCAATTAATAAGTCATCTATTTGATTAGTTGAGGGTCTTACAAAAATTTTAGGATCAATAAGACCTGTGGGACGTAAAATTAATTCAACAATCTCACCTTTAGTATATTGAAATTCTCTCTCTGAAGGAGTAGCAGAAACAAATATACATTTGTTTACGCTTTCTTCAAATTCTTTAAATTTTAAAGGCCTATTTTCTAGAGCAGATGGAAGTCTGAAACCATGTTCCACAAGAGTTTCTTTTCTACTTCTATCACCAAAATACATTCCTTGAATTTGAGGTAATGTTACATGAGATTCATCCATAAATAATAAGTAGTCATTTGGAAAATAGTCAAATAAAGTATAAGGTTTATCCCCTTTATTTCGCTCTGAAAAATACATTGAATAATTTTCTATTCCACTGCAATAACCAACTTCTAACATCATCTCAATATCAAAGTTTGTTCTTTGTTCCAGTCGTTGAGCTTCTAATAATTTGTTATTTTTTCTTAGCCATTTCAATCTATCATTTAATTCATTCTTAATATTATCGATTACATTATTTATCATTTCATCGTCAGCTACAAAATGTTTAGCTGGGTAAATAAAAACAGAATCTAGATTTTTTATAACATTTCCAGATATTGGATCAAAATAATATATTGATTCTATCTCATTTCCAAAGAGTTCAATTCTTAAACCATGATTTTCGTAAGCAGGATAAATTTCTATAATATC
>Ga0310343_10001074_pt1 | contig 13789 bp, 11 predicted proteins | sample HC15DNA2025_MG_FD_203519 | JGI IMG/M metagenome (GOLD analysis project Ga0310343, IMG submission 203519) | Marine microbial communities from station ALOHA, North Pacific Subtropical Gyre - HC15-DNA-20-25_MG | ecosystem: Environmental > Aquatic > Marine > Oceanic | place: Pacific Ocean: North... | reverse complement strand
CTTAGAGTAGGATGAGTATGAACTTCTTTAGATAATTCAATTACATCTTGATTCCTTGAAATAGCGTTCGAAATTTCTTGAATTAAATCAGCTGCATGTAACCCAAAAATATGAGCTCCTAATACTTTCCCATTATCTTTATTAAAAATCAACTTTAGCAATCCATCACTCTCCAATTCAGCCAATGCTTTTGAATTAGCCTTAAAGAAACTTTTCACAACTCCCAAAGAAAAATTTTCTTTTGTCGATAATTCTTTAGCTTCAGCTTCAGACAGACCAACTGAACTTATCTCAGGGTGAGTAAATGTTGCAGCAGGAATACTTTTATAGTTAATTTCGACGTTATCACCACAAATATTATCAACCGCAATAGTACCTTGCGCTGCAGCCGTGTGGGCAAGCATTAATTTGCCAGTAACATCTCCAACAGCCCAAACATTAGGAATAATTTCATCACCATTCTTAACCCTCATTTGCTCATCTATAGGAATGAAACCTTTTACTGTTTCGACCCCAATCGACTCAAGATTTAAGTTATTACTATTAGGACTTCTGCCAGTGGCTACTAGTACAGCGTCGACTTCTAAAGTTTCTACAATTTCATTAGATTTTGCATCTGTAAGTTCTATTTTCACAGGACATCCTGGTGTTATTTTTGTTGCAAACACATTTGATTTTGTGTCTATATCTCTTGATTGAATAAGGTTCTTCTTAGCAATTTTTGTAATGTCAGGATCAAATGTTGGCATAATATTTTCCAAGGCCTCGATCATGGTAACTTCACAACCAAGCGCAGTATAAACATCAGCAAATTCCAGTCCTATATATCCGCTTCCAATAATAGCTATCCATCTTGGAAGCCACTCAAGTTTGACTGCATCATCACTAGTAAATACAGTCCTATTATCCAAAGTTATTCCACGGGGCACAAAAGGAGAAGAACCAGTTGCTATAACAATATTCTTACATGTGAAAATTTTATCAATTCCGTTTTTATCTCTTACACCTACTTTTTGATTTCCGTCAATTCTGCCAATGCCCAAAATAATTTCAACTCCACTCCTCTTTAGAGTTTTTGTTAAATTTTCTCTAACATTTAAGACTAAATTATTTGCATGATCTGCAATTTTTGATCTCTCAAACCTCACTGGGGAAGCATGAATACCAAATTTTATTAAATGTTCATGATTAGCTATTTCTCTGACTTTTCCACTTGCTGCTAAAAGAGCTTTAGAGGGAACACAACCCTTGTTAACACAAGTGCCTCCCATGTCAGAAGATTCTACTATTGCTACTTTCAGTCCCTTACCAGCAGCATGTTTGGCGGCATCAAAACCTCCATATCCTGCTCCAATTACGATTAAATCATAATCAAAATTTAAATCAGTCACTTTTTATTTACGTATTAGTTGTGTATGCGACTCTCTTTCGTTCTAGTAATAATGGAACAGCAACGCAAGCCACATTCAATGATTCTACAAGCTTACTATGCGGAATCGTAATTGTTTCATTAAAAGCTTCTTGAAGTTTTTTATGAATACCCTGGCCTTCATTCCCCAAAATCAAGACAGTAGGCTTAGTCCAATCAATTTCCCAATAAGGTTTTGAAGATTTTTTTGAACTTTTATTATGGCTACTAGTAGAAAAAATATTAAACCCAACATTTGATAATTCAGACAAAGACTTAAATAAAGAATTAATTATTTCTTCTTCAGTTCCATCAAATCTCAAAAATGGCAGATGAAAAACTGCACCAGAAGATGCCCTTAATACCTTTTGGCCTAATGGGTGCGCACCTCCAGCTAAAATAATTGTATCAACACCAGCAGCAAGAGCAGTTCTAAAAAGATTGCCAACATTTCCTGGATCTTGAATCCTATCGAGAACAAGAATAAAATCATCCCGACTATTAAATTGATAATTAGGTATTGATGAAATTTCTACTAAGGCAGCTATACCATCAGGATTAATTGTTGAAATTGCAGATGCTAAAACCTCCTCTGAAACAATATTTATTAATGACTGGTTAAACTTTTTGCTTAGATTTTGATTCTTTCTCAGCCATTTTTCAGTAACTAAAATTGTGGAAGGAGTTTTCCCAGACTTCAATAATTCTTCAACAAGATGAGTACCCTCTATGCAAAAAAAATTTTGTTCTTTTCGAGAGCCACCTCTTTTAAAGGATCTAAATCTTTTAACTAGATTATTATTTTTACTAGTTATTTTAAAAAAAGTATTCTCTATGAGTAATTTAAATAAATTGTTAACAACTTTATTTTAATTAAATTATTATTTAGATCAATTATTAATTAAATTTTATATCTTAAGAACCAAATAATATATTTTTACTTTTAATTAATATTAATGATGTTACACAGGGTGGACTTAATATTATTAGTTTGTCATTATGAATCTAATAAATTAAGTCTTAATGATTTGCGGAAGCAAAAAGAAGGCATATCTTAAATCGCAAAATTTAAAGATTCTTGGCCGGGGTAAATTAAATGGGATAGTCCAAATAAGTGGCGCGAAAAATTCGGCCTTAGTTTTATTAGCAGCATCATTGCTAACTAATGAAAAAATAATTCTAGAGAATATTCCTTGTCTTACTGATATAGAGAAAATGAGGAATATATTAAAAAATCTAGGAGTTTATTTAGTTAACAAAAATAATCAATTAGAGATAGATCCAACTAATATTTCGATTAAAGAACTTCCATATGAACTTGTTAATGGATTAAGAGCTAGTTTCTTTTGTATAGGTGCACTTTTAAGTAAATTTGGAGAGGCCAAAGTACCCTTACCTGGTGGATGCAATATTGGATCAAGGCCAATTGACGAGCATATTAACGGGTTAATAGCACTGGGAGCTGAAATTATTATTGAAGAAGGAATTGTCAAGGCAAAGATAAAAGGAAACAAAAAAAAATTATATGGTACAAATATTAAATTGAAGTGCCCAAGTGTTGGAGCAACCGAAACTTTAATAATGGCTGCCTCTTTAGCGGAAGGAAGAACTATTATTGAGAATGCAGCTAGAGAGCCTGAAATTCAGGATTTATGTCATATGCTTAATAAAATGGGGGCAAAAATCTACGACTCCGGGAAAGAAACAATAATTATTGATGGTGTAAATAAATTAGGTGGTTGTAATCATAAAGTCATTCCAGATCGAATAGAAGCTGGCACTTTTCTAATAGCTGCTGCTGCAACTTCCTCTTCAATAACAATTTCTCCTGTGATTCCTCATCATCTTGAAGCTGTTACAAATAAACTTCAAGAGAGTGGGTGTAAAATTACGATTAAAGGTAATTCAATTGCAATCAAGAGTAAAGAGATTAAAGGAGTAGATATCGAAACAGCTCCTTTCCCAGGATTTCCTACTGATTTACAAGCGCCATTTACGGCTCTAATGACAATTGCCAATGGTGAATCAAAGATAACTGAAACAATTTTCGAAAATAGAATGAATCACATCCATTTACTTAATAAAATGGGAGCTAGTATAAAATTAAATAAAAACGTAGCATATATCAAAGGTGTTAAAGCAATTAATGGGATGGATTTAGTAGGCTCAGATCTAAGATCATCAGCTGCATTAATAATTGCTGGAATTATCGCCAAAGGTAATAGCAGGATTTATGGTTTAGAGCATTTGGATAGAGGTTATGAAAATTTTGAATCAAAACTTAAAATATCAGGTATCAAAATAAGAAGAGAGTTTAGTGATGGGATTTTTAAGGAAAAGGGATATAAAATTAATTCTGAAACTCAAGAAATTTCAAAATTTAGAGCAGCCTAGTATAAATATGTAGCCTTTTGATATTTCAAAATTTAGAGCAGCCTAGTATATATGTAGTCTTTTGATATTTATAAATTTAATTCAAACATAAGCAATATTTACCAAGGAAACTAATCCTATAAATAACAAAAATAGAACTAAAAAACGTTTTGACCAAATTTTATTTAAGCCGCTGAACTCCAAATCATTCATACCCAGGTTCCACTATTTGATCCAAATGCTGTCAATATAGTTACTGCAACGAAAAGGTAAGGAACGAATTTTAAAGATAATTTTTTGGCTTGAATTTTAGACATTTGAATTTTTTTTTAAATATAACACAATATTACTGATTATGAAGCAAATATCCTAAATATAATACTTAAATTCGATTTTTGGCACACAATTGTATCAGTTATGTACAAAAAATAAATTTTATCTTGCTTTATTGTTAGCAAATACAGTAAATATAATTCTTTGTATTTTTAAAAAACTGTAATTAATGTTAAAGCTGTTCTTGAGGCTTCACTTTTGACCACAGAATGCATAGTCAACAAAATGATTTTTGTTATAATAAAAAAGTTCACTAAATTTTTCAAAAGCCTTGGGAGCGTGGTGGAATTGGTAGACGCACCGCACTCAAAATGCGGCACCTTCGGGTATGTCGGTTCAAGTCCGACCGCTCCCACTTTAATGAATACTTATAGTCGATTTGACATAACTTTCAAAAAAGGAAAAGGTTGTTGGCTCTGGGACAAAGCAGGAAAAAAGTATCTTGATGCAGTCGCTGGGATAGCAACATGCAGTCTTGGTCATAGCGATAGAGTTTTAAGAAGAAGATTATCCATTCAATTAAAAAAGATTCAACATATTTCAAACCTCTACAACATTGAAGAACAAGAACAATTAGGCAGAACTTTAACGAATATTAGTTGTGCTGAAAGCGTTTTTTTCTGCAATAGTGGGGCGGAAGCTAATGAATCAGCTATAAAATTAATTAAAAAATATGGAAATATAAACAACCCAGGTAAAGATTCTATTATCCTAGCTGCTGAATCTAGCTTTCATGGTAGAACTCTTGCAGCCTTGAGTGCTACTGGTCAACCAAAATATCAAGAAGGGTTCCAACCTATGATAAAAGGGTTCAAGTTTTTTAAATTTAACAATTTTGATTCGGTAAAAAAATTATTTGAAGAGTGTGAAAATAATGATCAAAAAATTTCTGGCGTTTTAGTGGAACCAATACAAGGCGAAGGGGGTGTGATTCCTGGTAGTGCAATATTTTTCAAAAGTCTGAGAGAAATATGCAATAAGTATAATGCACTTCTTATTTTTGATGAGGTTCAAAGTGGTGTAGGTCGAACTGGAAAAATGTGGGGCTATGAGAATTTAGGAATTGAACCTGATGGATTCACTCTCGCTAAAGGATTAGGAGGAGGTCATGCGATTGGTGCATTATTGGTAAAAGAAAAAGCTAACATTTTTTCTCCAGGTGATCATGCAAGTACTTTTGGAGGGAACCCGTTCGCATGTAAGGCTGCGTTAACTGTGTTAGAAGAAATAAAGAAAAGAAATCTTCTCAATAATGTTTATTTAAGAGGACAACAATTAAGCGAAGGTTTTGAAAAATTGTCAAAAAAATTTCCAAATATTATTAGAGGTAAAAGAGGTTTAGGTTTAATACAAGGTCTTGTTATCAATGATGACTATACTGATGCAAAAAAAATCACAATAAAAGCTTTTGATAAAGGATTACTTTTAGTTCCTGCAGGTGGAAACGTTATTAGGATTGTTCCGCCATTAATAATATCTCGAAGGGAAATTAACACACTTTTAAATAAGTTAAATTCAATATTTGAAGAGATTTAACCTTTTACATTTTGAAAAACGCCAATTTAAAAAGTTTTGAATTAATGTCTCCTAATTATGAAAGGGATAATATCAAATTAGGTTTATCTCGAATTAAAAAAGTTATTAGAGAACTTGGTAATCCTTGCAGGAATATACCAGCAATACAAATCATTGGAACAAATGGTAAAGGCTCAATTGCAGCATATTTAGAAAGTATACTTTTTGAAGCCAATCAGAATTTTGGCATAACTATCTCCCCTCATCTTTTTGATGTTTGCGAGAGAATTAGAGTAAATAAAAGAAATATCAACAGAATTGATTTTGAAAAAATTTATAGGTTTATTGAAAAACAATTCTCAACGTATGAATTAACTCCTTTTGAAAAAATTATCTGTTGTGCCTTAACTCACTTTAATGAAAAACAAGTTGAATTGCTCGTTCTTGAAGCTGGTTTAGGGGGGCGATTAGACGCGACGACAGCACACAAATTCAGACCAATAATTGCTATTGGTAACATTGGCATGGATCATGAAGAATTTCTTGGAGATACAATTGAAAAAATTGCCAAGGAAAAATTAGCAGTTATTGAAAAAAACTCAATTGTCATATCATGCAATCAAAATATTCAAGTTAAAAATTTAATCAACAATAAAGTTAAAGAGGTTGGAGCAGAAATTATATGGAAAGATTCAATTTCGAACAGTTATCAACTTGGATTAAAAGGAATTTTCCAAAAGCAAAATGCTTCCGTTGCCGTTGGATCAGTTGAAGCTTTAAATAAGTTAGGATTTAAGATTAAAGAAAATTCCATATACGAGGGCCTTAAAAAAACAATATGGAAAGGAAGGCTAGAAATAATAAATTATTTGAACCAAAAAATACTTGTTGATTGTGCCCATAATTATCCTGCTGCAAAAGCACTTTCAAATGAGCGGAACAATTGGGAAAATGAAAAAGAAGGTATTTTTTGGATTTTAGGTGTGCAAAAACAAAAAGATATGCACACTATACTTAAAACACTTCTTAAAAAGAATGATCACTTATTGCTTGTGCCAGTTCCCGAGCAACCTAGTTGGCAATTAAAAGATCTCTCCGAAATTAAAGGTATTGACTGTCAAAAAATTATTGAGTTTGAGACATTTGAATTTGCTATTAAATATTTATTTGCTCTAAATAAATGGCCTACTAATCATCCAGTTTTAACAGGTTCTATTTTCTTAGTCGCAGAGTTTATTAAATTCGCAAATAAAAGTAAAGATTAAATATTAAATTGTTCCTTTATTGCCCAACCCTCTAATTTTCCTGGATTTAATAGTCCTTTAGGATCAAATTTCACTTTCGCTTTTACTTGATCAGCATCGACAACCCCGAGGCCTCCGCCCTCCACAGTTAAAACATGGGGATTAAAAATAAAAGCACCAAGTTTCTTACAATCATCCATTATTTCATTTAATTCTTCAACCCCATTCCACTTTAATACTGGCAAAGCAGCTAATCGCGGCGATCCTTGCTGAGAAACCGCCTCTATATGCCAAAGAACTTTTTTACCCCATTTTTTTCTCAAAAAATTAATTAACTCTAGTTCATTATTTAGTGGCAAAAGCATCTGTAAATATGTCCAATTTTTATCCCTTGATCTCATATGAAGAGTTGTATGATTCCAGACGACTTCAGAAATTCCATTAACAAGTTTTTCTTCTTCTCCCAGAAGGGAAGATTCAACTTTAAATTTTTTACAAATAAGCTCTATGGTATTTATTCCTCCAAGAGTTGTTTGAATTAATATCTTGTGACTTCTAGTTTTACTTTTAAACCATGTTGGCATTTGATCTACAATTTCATCCTCAAGAATTGCCCCTAGTTTCAGATTAATTGCCGCGCTAGTGAGGATTTTTAATATATCTATTGTTTTTTCAAATTCAATACAGTCAATAACTACTGCATACCACCTCCGTTTGATATCAGTAGCAAGCAATAAAGAAGTAATGATTCCATTAGTTCCATAAGCATGATTTAAAGGTTCGGATTCTTCAGCATCTAATTTTAATAATTCAGGTTTTTCATTAATCGTTACTGCTTCTAAGCCTATAAGGTTGCCAGGATCTCTCAAGAATCCCCACCTAATTGATCCAATGCCTCCTGATCCACCTGCAATAAATCCTCCAATTGTTGCGGTTTTCCACGTACTAGGAAGCAACCTTAATTCCCTCCCATATCTCTCTAATTTCTTGTTCAAGACTCCCATAATACAACCAGACTGTACTTTCACGAAACCTGTATCAGGATCAAAGTTTTCAATCTTATTAAAGCGACTCATCTGCATTACCACTCCTTTAAACAAAGGGACCGCTTGTCCGTAATTACCTGTCCCTGCCCCCCTTAGAGTAAGTGGTATAGAAAATTTCCAACAAATTTCTACTACTTTCTTTACTGCAATATGATCACTAGGTCTTACCACAATGTCAGCAATACATCCGTCTAATTTTTTAGTAAGGATTGGAGAGTAGTTATAAAAATCTTTTGAAAGTCTTTTTACTTCAGATTGGCTTTCAATAATTTCTAAGTTATTAACTTCCCTAAATTTTTCTAATAATTTTAGATTATTTAATGACATTAATTAAATTTTTTATGGTTCTTATATAAATTAGTCGATTAGCAATGTAAAGCGCCTTTTATAAATACTTTTCTTTTTAAAGTACTCGAAAAAACATCTGCCCATTTTTGAGCATCTAAAATTACAAAATCAGCAGGGCAGCCCTTTTTAATTAAACCATCCCACTTTAGGTTTAATAATCTGCTTGGAGCTAAAAAAATAGAAGAAAGAGTCATTCTCTCCCACGGATTTAATTGAAGCATTGGCATGGAGCAAGACATCATATAGAAGGGGTCAAAATTACCAAAAGGGTACCAAGGATCTTGAACATTATCACTACCTATAGATACATCAACATGTGATTTTTGCAATTGCTTTATTGGCGCAACTGGTCTTTTAAAAGAAGTTTTTTTATTATTTCTATTGAGAAGCCAAAAATTAGTTAAGGGCAAGGCAATAACTCTAATATTTTTCTCAGCCATTTTTTCCCCTAAATATGAAATCTCACTTTCATTAAGAGAAATAAGACTACTTAAATGACTGCAAGTAATAGGAATACTGATTTTCAAGTTTTCAATAGTTTCTAATAAAAGTTTTAATCCTGCTCCAGGCTCAATAATTGATTCATCTATGTGTAAATCAATTTCTAGTTTATATTTGCTTGCGAGAAGCAACATCTTTACAAGAAATCTCCTTGTTTCTTTTTTATTAAAAGGTGGTACAACAACACCCCCTAATATACCCCCATGAGAGGATAATATTTTTGCTAACTCTTCTCCATTTGAAGTATCCCAAAATTCCAATGGAGCTAAAGCAACAAATTGTAGTGACAATTCAGAGGAAAATTTTTTTTGTAATTTAAAAAGTTCATTCCATATATCGATCGATTGGCTTTTGTAAGTATCAATATGACTTCTAATTGCTCTGTATCCATTTTTTATGGCAAGTTTCAATGATTTCTCAACTCTCTTTAAAACCTTATTAGTTGATCTAGTTTTATGTTCTTCGAGATTTGCTGATAATGCACCTAAATAAGTTGATTCTTGATTAGGAAAATCTGTCCATGTAAAAGACTTATCAAAATGCGAATGAGTCTCAACAAACCTTGGGAACAAAATATTTTTAGGTTTTCTATCTATATATCTCAAAGGCTTCAACTCAGAAACAAATCCATCCTCCCATGAAATAGAAACTGAACATAAATCCTCCACATCAATGATGAGGTTATCAAAATCTTCTATTAAACAAAGGCTTCTGGGAATGAGAACCTCAGTTGTGACGGAATTACTCAAATTTTTAATTTTCTTTTATTTTAAAACATTGGAAAACGTTACCGATTAAAAAAATAATTCAAATTAAGCTAAAAGATAAAATTAACTATGAAAAATTACCCTCGAGTTGTTAAATTTATAAATGTGAGGCGGGCGTCGCCAAGTGGTTAAGGCAGCGGCTTGTGGCGCCGCTATTCGGGGGTTCGAATCCCCTCGCTCGCCCTCAAAAAAATTGCAGCAAAATTATTTAACTTGTAATTTTGAATAAAGAATCATAAAACATTCCTAGCAAAGTGCTAACAAAAACAAAACAAGACGAAAAAAAATTTCATAAAGGTTCAACTACTAGGAGTTATTGGATAACCACATTTGGGTGCCAAATGAACAAAGCCGATTCTGAAAGAATGGCTGGCACATTAGAAAAAATGGGGTATATCAGAGCAGATGATGAATTAAATGCAGATTTAGTCTTGTACAATACTTGCACAATAAGAGACAATGCTGAACAAAAAGTTTATAGCTTCCTAGGAAGACAAGCAAAAAGGAAGCACCAAACACCTACATTAAAACTTGTTGTTGCAGGTTGCCTTGCTCAACAAGAAGGAGAGTCTTTACTCAGAAGAGTGCCGGAACTAGACCTTGTAATGGGTCCTCAACACGTTAACAATCTTGAGAATCTTTTAGAGAGAGTTGATTTAGGCAACCAAGTTGCTGCAACAGAGGAAACCTTTATTTCTGAAGACATAACAAGTGCAAGAAGAGAAAGCTCTATTTGTGGATGGGTGAACATCATTTATGGATGTAATGAAAGATGTTCATATTGTGTAGTTCCCTCTGTCAGAGGCAAAGAACAATCAAGGTATCCAAATGCCATAAAAAGCGAAATTCAAAAATTAGCGGATAATAACTATAAAGAAATTACTCTTTTGGGGCAGAATATTGATGCTTATGGAAGAGATCTTCCAGGAACTACAAAAGAGGGAAGAAAAGAAAATACTCTAACTGACCTTTTGTACTACATTCACAACGTTAAAGGGATTCGTAGAATAAGATTTGCTACCAGTCATCCACGATATTTTTCAAAAAGATTGATTCAAGCTTGTTATGAACTTGATAAAGTCTGTGAACATTTCCATATCCCTTTCCAAAGTGGAAATGATGAGATCTTAAAGCAAATGTCCAGAGGATACACCATCAAGAAGTATAAAAATATCATTGAGAATATACGATCATTAATGCCTTATGCATCAATCACAGCTGACGCTATAGTTGCTTTCCCAGGAGAAACCGAACAACAATATCAAGATACTTTGCGTTTAATTTCAGATATTGGCTTTGATCAAGTAAACACAGCAGCATACTCTCCACGACCAAATACACCTGCAGCAGTTTGGTCTAATCAAATTCCTGAAGAAGTCAAAAAGGCTAGATTACAGGAAATTAATGCTTTAGTAGAGAAAACTGCTTGGAGTAGAAACCAAAGATACTTAAATAATATTGAAAGCGTTCTAATTGAAGGATTTAATCCAAAAAACTCTTCGCAAATTATGGGAAGAACAAGATCAAATAGATTAACTTTTGTCAAGATTCCGAGAAATGTTAATTTTTCATTCGGAGATGAAATAAATGTCAGAATTAATGAAGCAAGGCCTTTTTCTTTAACTGGTGAACTTTGCCTATAACTCTTAAATGATAGAAGAAAAGAAAAAATGTATTGGATTAGTATTTGGTGGCTTTTCTAATGAGCATGATGTATCAATATCCTCTGCAAAGACTGTTTTTAAAGCACTTAATTCAAAAATAAACAAACATCGCTTTTCAGTTAAGGCCTTCTACATTAGCAAATATGGAGACTGGCTTGATAGTGATTTCTCAGTAAAGATTCTTAATGGTGAAATTGAATATAAAAAATTAAAAAAAGGAATTTTTAATCTTGAAAAAATTAACTTCCTGGACGGAATCGAATTTCAAAATGTTGATATATGGTTTCCTCTGCTTCATGGATTCAATGGTGAAGACGGTTCTATCCATGGATTACTGTCGTTTACTAAAAAGCCTTTAGTGGGATGTGGGATTTTAGGCTCTGCACTTGGTATGGATAAAATATTGATGAAAACAATTCTCTCAAACATTAAAATACCCCAAGTTAATTATTTAGCTATTCAAGATAAAAACCTTAATGATAATGAAGTAAGAAAAAATTTATGTACTGAGATTATTCAAAAAATAGATTTTCCTTTTTTCGTCAAGCCCTCTAATTCAGGTTCATCTCTCGGTATTTCCAAAGTGGTAAAAAATTCTGAAATACTAGAAGCTTTGGAAAAAGCTTGGGAGATAGATTCAAGAATCATCATAGAGGAAGGTCTAGAGGTAAGAGAGCTTGAATGTGGAATAATTGGGACTTCAGAACTTTTAACCTCTCAAATTGGTGAGGTAACATATAAAACTGATTGGTATGATTATGATTCAAAATATTCAATTGATAATAAAATCACAATTCCAGCGGAGATAAGTCCTCAATTAAAAGAAGAAATTCAAGCAATATCCATTCGCAGTTGTAGAGCTTTAAATATATTCGGCTTTGCACGAGTAGATTTCTTTTTAGAAAAAACTTCAAATAAGATTTTTTTAAATGAAATAAATACTATTCCAGGCTTCACTAGCAAAAGTATGTTTCCTATGCTTTGGGAAGCCTCAGGTTTAAAAATTAATCAACTTGTGGCTAGACTAGTTGATATAACTTTAGAATTGTAGATTAAAGAAAATGCTACACGGACTAATCTGGTTACCATTACTTTTAATCTTTATCTTATTAACTGCTCTCGGTTGGTTAGAGAGAAGAAGGCAAAATCTTTTTAGAAGTTGGGCTGATGGTTCTGAACTTTGTAAATTAGATAGCTCTGGGGCGGCTTTATTAAAAGATGGCGAATTACGGTGGAGCGCTTTTGAGGCTGGGATATTTGAAGATAAAGATAGTTTTATAATCAAGAGACTTGAATTAGTAGAATTAATGGCCTTAACTTCAGGAGAAGCTCCCCTAACAAATGAATCTCAGGGAAAATGTAGGCTCAGACTTGTTGGTGACGGTAAAGAGATGGATGTACCATTCTCAGATGCTGAAAGAGCTAGGGAATGGATGGAACAACTAATGGAAAAGGCACGATGTGATTTGTGATAGAAAAACCAACAATCAAAAAAAGGCGATATTTCTGCTTAATTCTATTGTTGTTTTCTACGAGCTTAATAAGCATACAAACTTTTAAAAAAGTAAAACTTGAAAACATTATTCTCTCTGATAATCAAATAATTACTAGAGAAGATATTGTTGAAAATTCATATTTAAATTTTCCAGAAAGATTAATTTTTATTAAAACGAAATTAATGGAAAAAGAATTAAAAAAGAATTTATCACTCCAAAATATTTCGGTAAATAGGCAAATAATACCCTTTGGACTTAACATTTCAATCAAAACTAGAAAACCAGTAGCTTATGGCGAAAGATTGAAAGATGGGAAAAAGATAAATGGTTTTGTTGATAAATATGGATATTTCATAAATGAGAAATATTCTGACAAAAACAATACTAAGAGTTTAAAAATTACAGTTTTTGGCTGGCAAGAGAAATTTAGGAAAAGATTATCGCAAATTTTAAATTCTTCAAATATCCATGACATTGAAATAATTGCTATAACTTTCTCAAAAAATGGGTTTTTAACAGTAGAGGAAAAAGAGTTAAAAACTATTTTTCTAGGATTTAATCCAAATTTAATCGAAAATCAAATGTTAATAATAAATAACCTTAAAAAACAATTAAAGTACCAAGAAGTTAAAGATAAAATTCAAAACATCGATCTAACTAAACCAATTAACCCCAAAATTAAAGTGTTCAAACCCTAATATTTGAAAATGAATATTAAATAATTTTTTTCGATGAGTACAGTATTGAAAGGGGGTTTTAACATAAAACTTTATTTTCCAATAAATAAATTTTTAAGGACTTTCATCAAAAAATCCCTACTTATGAGCTAAGTAAGTTCATAATGCACCAAACACTATTATTAGATTTTTTATTTAGAGATGAGCTTCGGTAACAACCCTAACTTTGATCAATCAAAAGAAATACTTCCTAGCCAGAATGCCAAAATCGAAGTGATTGGTGTTGGTGGCGGCGGAAGCAATGCAGTTAACAGAATGATTGATAGTGATCTTGAAGGCGTATCATTCAGAGTTCTGAATACTGATGCCCAAGCATTACTTCAATCATCAGCAGAAAGAAGAGTGCAACTAGGTCAA
>Ga0310343_10001073_pt1 | contig 13795 bp, 4 predicted proteins | sample HC15DNA2025_MG_FD_203519 | JGI IMG/M metagenome (GOLD analysis project Ga0310343, IMG submission 203519) | Marine microbial communities from station ALOHA, North Pacific Subtropical Gyre - HC15-DNA-20-25_MG | ecosystem: Environmental > Aquatic > Marine > Oceanic | place: Pacific Ocean: North... | reverse complement strand
TTTTACGCTTCGACGTGCACGACGAGAAGGACAAGAAGAAAACATCAGACAAGAACAATAAAAAGAGACAAACGGACGAAGAAATAGAGAACATAGCGGATAAAGTAAACGTGCACGTGTCGTGGTACTATCGACCGGAAGAATCAGCTTCCGGACGGAAAGCATTCCACGGCGAATACGAGTTATTCGCGAGCGATCACACGGATTGGGTAAAAGCAAACACGATTGAAAGTAAAATCCATGTGTACACTTTAGCAGATTATCAAGAGTTGGAATCGGTCAACGAAAATGCTTTCTTCTGCAGGTTTTCGTACAAAGCAGCCACGAGTGAGTTTAAACCCGATCACGTGCAAGTGTTTTGTAAGTGTTCGATGCCGTATAACCCGGATTTGTTCATGGTCGAGTGCGGAGAATGCAAAGAGTGGTATCATCCAGAGTGCATCAACACGTCGAAAGAGGAGTTGGTTGAGAAATTAAAAGGCGATTCGGAGTGGTTTTGTGACGAATGCGTCCATAAGCACAAGCGGGCGAAGACAACTTAATTACGAGAGAATTATTCAAAGACAAAAATATGAGCGCGACATCTTCCCTCACACACTTTGATATTTTTTTATTATTACGTATTGAAAACACTCCCCCCATAAAAATTTAAGAGCGCGCTATCTTCATTCACTCTTTTTGCATACTACTTGAATATATAGAATTAAATGGAGCCGACGGACGATACTAGGAATGCTCGTCTGTCAAAGCTGATCGATCAAAGCAGAGCAGAGCTGGACCAGTTAGAAGCGCAGATTGCATCGTGTTCTTCCTCGTGTTTTCCTTCCTCATCATTTTCGAGCTTGAAACAGTTGCTTCGTGAACTCGAAAAAGAAGAAGAAGAAATAGAAATAGAAGATGAAGGGAAAGAGAAATCATCGTTCAAACCTCCGAAAGGTGCTGTCAGGATACCAGGCATGGAAGCTGGAGGCGCATTGGGGAAAGAGTTCCTACAGAATTTGAAGTTGAAGAACAAGGGAGGAAATGGAGAGGAAGAGGAAGAGGAAGAGGAGGCAGCGAAACCGACGGCGTTTGCAAAACCGACGTGGATGATTGAGTTAGCTGCGAAGAAAGCCGCCGCGCGGGCTAGAGAGGAGGAAGGAGCTTAAGCTATCTATAAGTATGAATGTATTTATTAACACGCTCTTTTCTAAAACTAACCTACGAAAGCTATATACTACTATGTACACGCGTCGTCTTACCTGAAAAATGTATTTGCGACAGACAAAGGTCCTTCGATGGACACCGCGAGTATCCGGGAAATTCCAGATATCGCTCCAAATACGCTTCCTTCTGCCATACCAATTAAACCTCTGCATTCGAGTCCGGTGATTGGATTCTGAATTATATCCATGACTGCTTTACATACAGAGTCAACCACTCGCCCGGAATAACACGTGGGAAGAGTATTGCTGTCGACATTTGAGGGTGGTGATGATGATGATGATGATGATGATGATGATGATAAGATGTGACGGTTTCGTAATGATCTGCGCCGTTGGTTTTCTAAGTAATCGAATTCTTCTACCCAGCCGTCTGCAATCGATTTGATGCGATTTAAAGCAGTCAAACCAGATCTGCCGAAAGCAAAAGTAACGCGAGCGAAGGCCTTCAAACCATTACCTTCGCTCAATTCATGCACCGCATGCCGCGTAGACTCCACCAAACGCGCGGGATCGCCCAACAAAGCATTGTGCTTTATCAAATCACGAACTCTACCAGCCGCTTGGTTTTTTACATGTCTCTCTAAAGCCTTCAAAACTTCATCCGGAAAGGCAAGCGCTTTCTGATTCTTGAAACCGCTCAAAGTAATTTTAGCCCGTTCAACCGCGGCTAGCTTCGAGAACAGAAAAGGGACAAACGGCAATTCTGTGAATGAAAGCACGATTGGCACATCGGAAATAGAAAGTTTATCAATTCGAAACAACACGGCATCTTCTATGCGTTTGGATCTTTTACTCTTCACATTCCTATTTCTTTCCATTTTGAGTCTGGTCTCTAGTTTTGGTTTTTCCAAGACGTCTAGCGATTGGTCGCACTCTGTGATGAAGCCTGGAACTTTTTTCAGCAAAATTTCCGGCAAATCAATACGAACGGGAGCAACATCAACAGTCACGCGAGAGCCAGAACGTGCGCCATGACGTGAAAATATGCGACCATTTATTTTGAGTGTAATTGCATTTCTTGCAGAGGTGAAGTAAGTGGCCCCTATGTTCGCCGTCCTCATCTCAGCATTCGGAATGGAGAGAAGAATCGGTGACTCATTCTCTTCTCTCGAGATCGATGTATTGATTTCGATTCTTTCAACAATAAGATCACCTAGTACGTTCGCGTCGTGGTCCTTGCAGTTCTCGGACATCATTACAGAAATGCCGTGTATTCTACCATTCACCAACTCTGTCTTTTCGTATCGAGCAGAAAGGCCAATTGATGCAACTTTGATTCGGAAATTCTCCAAAAAGAAAGGTTTTGTTCTCATAGCCAACGAAGATGGCGTTGCCTCCGACAATAGCGACACGGACGACGATAGTAACGGAGAGAATGGTGCCGTTGAAGAAGATGAAGGCCTCCTCACTAACTTGGGTGGGGGTGACGTCTGAAACATATCCGTCACTCCTGGTAGTTCTTCTTTTTCGTCGTTGACATCATCATCGTCTCGATTTACGAAGTGCTTCCCTGCAATAACATCGATGTTATAGCACCCATCTTCCTCAGATTCGTTAAATTGAACCGAAAAATGTACGTTGTCTTTCGTCTGGTCTAAACTGAGAGCTCGCGAACATCGACACCACGCTGTTGAGGCTGTGATTTCATCGGACCAGTTCCACCTCTCCTGAGCAGATGACGCTGGTCGTATACGAACACGCGGAACATCCTCAATATCTTTGCTACTTTCCTCTTTTCTCCCACTGCCACTGGCGATATCGCTCGTGCCGTCGTTAGAAGGTTTTTTACTTCGCACGTGTGCCGTATGTCCCGGCATAAGGATAATCCCATCGGACTCTTCAAAATCAGACTCCTTAAATGCTATGATACACTTCGTAGAATTCGTTATTGTCCCTTTCGGACGCACAAAAATGTGCGCACATCCCCCGTCCGAGTCATCGTATATTGTCGTGACAACATAGCAATAATAAGGTTTGACGTGTACTATTTTGAACTTCCCAGATGCTGTCGCAAGTTTAAATGGGTCTGATGCATACTCCCCACACCCTAATGTGAATATACCAAAGTCGCTTTCCCTCCTATGCTGTCGCGAATCGCCAAGTATTCTGGGGTACTCCGATGTATTGTTCGTCATCGCCAAAATGCTGCGTTCAGAGGATGAAGAGGGTAAAGTATAACGTGAATCAGATGAAAATCGAGATAAATGGGAGTAAACTCCGGCGGAAGATACACCAAAATCATTCGGAGATGTCGATTGGAACCTGGTACTCAATTTGGTTCGAACTGGTGTCGATGTGAATGAGGATTCTAAATCGGAAGAGGAAAACGGCGCGGAACGCATTCGAGTAAAGAGCGCTGCCTTCGAAGATGCATCAGATTCAGCAGTATATTCAAATGTCCTTTCTGTCGCGCCCATTATTCTCATCTCATTGAAACATTTAGATGGTGGCGTTGGGGGACAAACGATAGTATTTGCGCACGATTCATCGAGTGAATCTAACTTCCCTCTGTATCTCCCGCTGGCAATGCTTTTTATGTCTGCATATTTAAGTGTGAGTGACTGCGTCGTCAAATTCGTCAACGTCATTGCACACGTGATTGATACAACTCTGGAGCTCGTATTTTTGTCCAAGTACACGGAACATTCCAAAGTAGTCACATCTTCGTCATTCTTTTCACTCGTATTTCTACGAACGGACGGCGATGCATGTCTGAATACTTTGAGTGGATTTCGTCGTCGTGACAAGTTCGAAAATGTGGGGATGTATATGGAACTTCTCGTGCAGACGTATCCCAGAGGTACAAACGACAACATAGCTGCGTCTAAGACATCTTCAGACTCTTCAACTATCGCTGTCGATCGCGGAGCAACGACAAAAGAAGAAAACTTCCGGTTTCCAGATAAGAAACTTGCCTTAACTGGTACCGGCAGAAGATTTCTCAGCTCTAAGGGCGTCACAAAAGCAATCGTCCGCGTGACTGATTCTTCGTCGGACGATATCACAATTGCGCATCGTCTCGCATTTACTGGTATGAACGAATCGATGGAATTAAGGGAGATTTCATCACTCGGCAACGAAGAAAAATCACTCTCGCCTTCGAATTTCCAAACGAACGAATCTAAGCTAGCGAGCGATAATGGGAGGTATTTACGCTCTCCCGCCTTAATCGGGCCAAACGTTGATTTCCCGGCAAAAGATAGCACTACTGACTTCAACGTCGAGTTATGAACGACAAGATTCGAGCGCAACACAACTTCCCTTTGTTTCACTGCATTTTCGCGAAATCGAATCTCCGCTACTAACGAACACGAGTCTCCTTCTGCGCCGCCCCAGACTGATTTGGGCAACGCTGCGCATTTTCGGGCTTTAGATTCCAAATTATCCAACGATAGATAATTTCGCACTTCTGAGGCATTGGGCAGGCGGATCTTCAAGCCAATAACAGTCGGATGCTGTGATGTTGACGATCCAGAGAGTCCACATTTGTATTCATTATTCATTTCCGATGAAGACTGTGGCGAATATATGTCACCTCCCCGTCTCTCTATATATTCAGATGCATCATCTTTCCACGAATCTCCGTAGCGAACCGCAACCTCTCCGTTCGAGATACACGTTCCTCCTAATGACGTATCTTTATTCGTCAGCATTTCGTAGCTAAGATCTACACCGGAAGAATTTTTCAGCCAAAAGCACTGGAAGGGCTCCACTTTGCGAAAATCTCGCGCTTGGACAGCAGATCTCAGCATGTCACAATTTATTATAGCATTGGAGACTGCTAATGATTCAAGTATTGCTTTGTGAACTACGAAATCAATTGGAGAAATTGTCAAGCTGAACGATTTACTCGCAGTTTCTACGGTACTTTTGAATGCAACTGGCTCCACGGCGAATTCCCACATGCGTCTCAATGTGTCATATGTGCCCCCACAGACCTCAAAAGATACAGATAGTGAAAGCGGATTGATTTTGATTTCTTCCATTGCGTGACTGACATGTTGTGATTCAAGAGGTTCTTCTTTTCTCTTTGTGCACAACGCGCTTATATTCATTAAAGAAGCGTGAGAAACCGGGACCGGATGTTCCATACTATATCGATCATCATCGATACGCACGCTGATGTGACGGATACGAAATTTAGCAGAATTTGGTATATTTTTCGCGACACAGTTCACATTATCTCCGTCTCCAGTTTCGCTGTTGCTGACGAATTTTTCCATACCGCGCATTGATGCCAAAGGTGATGAATATGCTGATGATAGAGATGAGAGTGGACGATCGACTTCTTTCTCCGGGGAGGGAAGCACCGCACCTCGTTTACAAACTCTATCAAACTCAGAGATGACGTTCTTGGAGAACGAATCTAAGATACTAATATGGGTTGATGTCAATCGAACTTCAATGGGCGCAACGTCGACGTTCAACTCATCTAGATCCTCTCGTCTCTCGACGTGAATCGATTTTACGTCAAGTAATCGACTCGATGTTCTTGATACTCTAACAGCCTCTTGCGCACCATATTTACTCTTACCGACGCATACATACCCGTCCTCAATGACAACATCAACTCCAGACATAAAATTCACCGACGCACCAAAGTGAGCGATTAATACAGTGCTCACTGAGTCAATCTTCCACGGTACTGTTATGGACCATTTTCCAGAAAATGATTTAAAATCAGTGGTAGTCATTACATTTCCGCTGGAAATAGATGCCGACTGAGAATACCCGTCCTCTGTCGTTAAAATCAAATTGATTTCGTTCATCTTCATGTATACTTCACTTGTAGTCGAAACTGGAATAGTAGTTAGTTCAACACCGCCTGGGATATCTAAAGAGACGGAATCGGCATTTTTGCACTCAGAAAGCGAACACGCCACTGAAACTCGTTCGAGTTTGACCGTAACGACTGAATTTGATTCTGTAACTTCCAAGACTGCTCTTGAAACAAAGTCCACGCAAGGAAGAACATCGTCGATACTCAAAACGCGCCTCGTTGGTAAATTTTCCCAACGTATGGGAGATGCATCCAGTTTATATGATGATGGGGCGTGCTGTGATAGTAAAGAAAAACTTCCCCGATTCGAATCGGAATGAGTTTCTGTCGATGCCGAAGTGAATTTTTGAATTGTAGCAATACAGTCATGAAGAGATGCGTCAAACTCAACCCCGACAATAGATCCATGGATGCACACATTTTCATCTTTGCGCTCTGCTCTCGATATTAAAATATCTGAAACAGATGCTATTGTGTTTCTTTCACAAAGCATTGAAACTGAATCAATTTTTAAGACGGACCAGGCTATTGCCTCTTCCATTATAATGGTAGATGCTGCATCAAAAGCGAAACCCTTCACTTTGACTTGTAACCAAAAATCGGACTGATTATCATCATTATAACATTTTTCATTCTCATCGAGAACTTTTATGTCAATGTCAGGTAGAGAGATGCTGGCGTCCAGTATAATCGGAGGCGCAATCATCGCAGAAACTTTGAAAAGTTTGTCAGAATGCCAGTTCGACACATCCATTTTCTTCACCTGCATCTGTGAAAGAACGTCAGATAGCATGGAAAGACTCTCAATAACTGCAGGTGAAAAAACTAAGGAGATGGGGTCAAAGCGCTGAACTGCAAATCTCTGCGTACGATTCACCGTATTTTCCTCCGAAATAATTGAAGCGCTCCAATCATTCAAGATGAGGGTCTTGCTGCCTGAAACGTTTGTTCCGATGTACACGTTGTCAACTGCAAACGAACTTTTTACCGTTCCTGCTACGTTCTCTAATTCATTTAATGATGCAATATCAATTTCTATTGCAGATTCTAGTAGATTATTCATATAAGTGTCAGTTCCTACGAGGACATTGATTTCATCGTTCTCGTCCATTACAATACCACCAGAAGTCGATATTAATCTATCAAAGCCAGCACAAAGCAAAGGTTCTCTGGCTTCATCGTTCACTAAACACACTGACAAACCTTGTAAACTAATATCCATTTGTTTGGCGTATTCTCTAGCCTCTACCAATGCTTTAACCGTTTGTAAACGAGAAGTCGTATTCAATTTCAAGGCTTCACAAAGCGGGAACAGAGTAGCACTCAATCTATTCGCGAAAAGCGAGCTCTTTGGAACTTTGTTTGCTGCAAACTGTAAAATTACGCCCAAAGATACCGGATCAATTGCAACTTTTAACGGAGCGACGACGAGGGATGTTCTGTTTTGACCTTTAGTCGTTTTAAGAGTGACTGACGCTTGTTTATGGTTGTCGTTCCCTCGGAGAATTTCTGTCTTCTTGTCACCTGATACTACGTATGCAGAAAAATTTTGCAAAACAATTTTGAAATCAGAAATTCTGTTTTTCTTTTGATCATTGGATTCCTCCTCCTCACTGAAACAAACATAAACTTTCTCGTATACTAATTCTATGCACTTATCAGCCCCAAAGTTATCTTGCAGTCGAACGGCAATTTTTGGTATCGCTACTTGGAAAATACAACCTGTGTCCTCAAGAATTTGTTGGTGCAGCTTAATGCGCACAGATTGCCTAAGTTTATTCAACTTCGATCGTTTATCTCGTCGGCGTCGTTGTTCTCGTTGATGCATGTGTTCGATGGTTGTGAATGACAATTTTGTTGCTACAGATGCGGTAGCTTCCAAACCTCGCTTTAGTCTTCGCCGCAAATGAAGGCCCGTCAGTGTAGAAGATGACTTCAAGCCAAGACTAGCAAACATTTCTTCCTCCTCGGCGTATTCTGCATCATCGTATTCATCCATTTCATCATCAGTATCATCGATACTATTGTCCTTGTCCTCTGCGCCAGTCGCATCGTATGACGAAGAAGCGCTGATGGCATCTTGAACTATTTCTGATAATCTCCGAGAAGTTATCGCCTCCGTCGTCTTCTTTGACGGGCGATTAGGTATTGACTTCGCGGACTTTCTTTGTCTTCTCAAGGCCGCACGTTTTGCATACTGCCACCACTCTTTCCAGTTCTTTCCATCCTTAATCAATGGCCTTTTTGCGAATGCATATTCTATTCTCCTTTTCCAAACCTTTACTGCAGACTCTAAATGGGCAATCGAGATGAGCTGAGCAGGTGTTAAGGCTAGTTGAATCGCGTCTTCGTTCAAAGTTACAATTGCAGCGGTGAAACCCCGATTCTTCTTACGTCGAGAAACTCTGAGCAACAAAGTGGTGTTATCAATTCGTATCAAGTTTGATGAAGGCGATCCTTCGGACAAACGCTCTCGAAAATGTGATGGAATCGTGTGAAAAGGGTGTTCCGGGAACCAGCCCCTCGGCGTCCAATGATCGCAATCTAAAGCGATGCGGAATCCAGTCACGTCTATCGATTTAACTCGCGTTTCCATAAAATCAGCACTTGATACTTGATTATACAACGCGCTCGCAATCTCTGAAGAACCGCTACCAGTATTGTCATCGTCCGGATTCATAATGCGCAAGCAGTCCAGGCATACGGAAATTTCTGAAAGATGTTTCGTGTCGCCGTCGTGATTGTCGTCCGTCTCATCTTTGTTTGGTTTTGGCGATATATCTTTGAACGTGATAGTCAAATCCTTTAGCTCTACGTGCACGCTCGCAAAGAGAGGCGCCCAAATAGCCATCAACGCGGGATCTTCCTGAATTGATACGATGTCATCTATACTCTTCTGAAGCTTTCTTCTCGCGATATCTTCTGCTTCCAAGGAAGACGCCGCTGCACCAAACGCTTGGAACCAATCGTCCTCTTCCCTTGGAGAGCACTGTAGCACGACACCGCTCACTCGAATATTTATGGGATGCTTTCGAGCATACCACGTTTTCCAATCCACAGACAGAGATAACCTTCTGATTGTTCCTTTCGTGATGGAAAACGGTAGTTGTAACGAAGAGTCGTTGTTCAAATTTGAAGCATTTAAGCATATGTTTTCCAAATTTACGTTCCCAGACCACACAGAAGTCGACACAGACGTCCTGCTTAAACCGACGATGTAGTCACGGAGGATTCGTTCCAATATTGGGGCTACGATGTAATTCATTTATGTGCGTCGTGTGCTTTCAATTTTCGTTGTGGTTGATTTCAATTTTGCAGTACATTCTCTTTTTGCGCGCTCTCACTCACTCGCACTCACTTGTTGTCCATGTTGTTATATGAGCGAACAATGTCCTTCTTTGTCTTATGAAGACTCAAACATTATCGCGCGCATTGTGTTATCGCGTGTCAAAACACGGAACGAAAGTGCGCTCCAGAAAGAGAATATGAAAGTTTTCGTGGAAAAATTGTGCGGAGGTACTTTTTTTTACCTTGTCTAGTACTTCAAAATACTGTGAGATAAGTGATTAAAATTTTACTTTCATCTTCGATCTGTCGATAGTAACGATGCCTTCTTTCGTGCGAAGAGTCGGGATGTCAAAACCTATACCTTTCGCGCAACTGATCTCACGCCTGAGCACTTCTTCCTGCATAGCTCTCAACTTTCTCTCGGATTCGTTATAATCAGCCGTTGCTTTCGAAAGCTCCGTCTCGAGCATGCGAATCTTGCGCACGTCGCTCTCTCTAGATTCTCGTGCGTTGTACTTAAGTTTCCATTTTTCGGAGCTTGCGTTCGCAGACTCTGTGGTTAACCGCTCCTCTTCGATGATATCGCGGTGAACGGTTTTCATGTGCTCCACATAATTTCTGTGTTCCTTTCGCAGATTTGAAATAAAATCTCGGTGATTTTCGCTTAATTTTTCCTTCTCGAGTGCATTCACCGAGCGCTCCGCGCTTATTTGGTCATTCAAGGCTTGAATTTTGCTTAAAAGAGCCGATTCACGAGCATTACTCTCGTCAACGTCCGATTGGTGAGCCATCTTCACCTCTTCCAATGATTTTGCCCATGCTTTGTTCTCAGATATGCGAATATTTTCGAGTCGACTCTCGAGCGCACGCAACGATTCCTCGAGGTTATTCTGATAGCTCGTCGTGATTTGTTTCGTCTGACTTTGAAAATAGACTTCCATGCCAGAAATTTTCGCTTCGTTGGCACGAGCGCTCTCTTCAAGCTCTTTCCGTAAGTTGGAAACTGTTCCTTCATGTGAGCGATTCAACTGCGCGATAGTTTCCTCTCTATCAGATTCAATTTCACGAATAACTCTTTCCTTCTCCGCGTTCATGTCCACCAATTTTCTCTCGTGTACAGTAATCATATCTTGCATCTCCGCGTCGTGAATATTTTTCGTCGCTTCAATGGCTTCGTCTATTTCTCGTGATAGTCTTCTCGTGAAATCTTCGTTCATCGTGCGCGTCTTGTTTTCAAATGCGAGATCCGCTTTCCTCTTTTCCGAATCGAGTACTTTTTCTGCGTCTATCAGAGCACTCTTATGAGACCGCTCGAAAGAAACACACAACGCTTCTTTTTCTTCGTTAAATATGTCGCGCGCTTCACGAAGTCGAGTGTTCATTTCTTCCTTTACATTCCGCACTGCTTCATTTGCTCGCTCATTTTCTTTCTGTAAACTCAGAATTTCCTCCCTAAAATTCGTTTCTCGCGCTCTGGACGCTTCAGCTTCGAGTGACATCGTTCTCCGTTCGGCATTGAGTCTGTTGACTTCAGAAACATGTGAAGTTCCAAGTTCTTGGATTGTGTGTTCAAACTTAGAAGCTTTAGACTCGTGCTCTCGAAGCGCTTGCGCGAGCATTTTGTTTTCTTCATTCGCCTGACGCAGTTTCTCTGTCATTTCTTCGTTTGCGAGTGCAGATTTTCGCTCAAAATCCTTTTTTTGCATTTGTAAGTGTTCATGTCGGGATGTCAAAGCATCTTCGAGCGCACATTTGTGTTGCTTTTGCAAAATTTCTATTTCTGATTCGTGCTCTCGGCGAAGTTTCGAGTCGAGTTGAAAAAGCTCCTCTTTGTGTTGTTTCGAAATAGCCATAGAGTTTTCGCGCGTCTGAACGTGTCTCAGCTCAAAATCCGCGTTCGTACTTTCTAATTCGCGCGCCCGCTTCTCTTCATTTTGTAGCGCGAGGCGTGTCGCCTGCAATGCGTCTTCAAGTTTACATAGTTCTTCGTTGACTCCTCTTTTATCACACACAGCCGTTTCAAGGCGTCGTTCGAGCGTTTCAATAACACTTAATTGCTCTGCATTCTTCTTCGCACAACCTTCACGAGAAGCATAAACATCGTCGAGTCGTTTTTTAAGCTCTTCACTCATATCTTGTAACTTTATTCTCGAATTTATTTCGTTTTGAAGTTTTGTCTGAAGGTCCTCGCTTAAAGACCGTTCCTTTCGTACGTTTTCCTTCAGAGCCTCCACCTCTCGAGTTAAAACATCGCAGGCGTCTATTTGGCGACGTAAACGCGTTTCCAAGGCTTCACGAACGGAATCCACCTCCTGCTTGCATTCTTCTCGGTACAACAAGCTTTCCTTCTGGAAAATTTTCTCTAACGTTTCACATCCGCGCTTAAACTTTTCGGCGTTTAAAGCGGTTTGACTTTCGTGCTCCTTGATGAGTGCTCTCACACTTTCTTTTCCTTTCGTCTCGAGAATTTTGTATTCTTCCACGATTTCCTCGTATTTCTTTTCAGCCGTTTTCAATTCATTGACTTTGTTTTCGAATTCTATTCGACGCGTCTCCATGGAGCGTTCCAGATGTTCAGCCTTACTCTCCCACTCCCGCTTTTCTCTTTCAATTCTGGTCTTCTCTTCCTCCAACGATTGACGAAGTTCCATCTCTTTTACTATTTTTTCGTTCGTTTCGCTCACGTTTCGTTCCATCGCTCTTTTCTGCTCCATTTCCTTTTTTTCGCTTTGTTTAAACAAAATTTCGAGCTCTCCCATTTTCTTGTTCAAAGCGTCCGATTTCGATTCTGCTTCTCGTATGATCTCGCGCAATGCGTCGTCGACAACGCTTTGCATTTTACACGTCTTCGCTTCCAAATCGTTTGCAATTCGTTCAAACCGTTCTTTTTCGTTCACTTCCTCGTGCCACTTCGAGTGTGTCTCTAAAATTTTCCTCGCTGCATCCGCTCGACAAAGTTCGATAGCATTCGACTGTTCTTCTTCCAGCTCTTTTTCTCGCTCTCGAGCGTCTTCGGTTTCGGAGTGTAAATTGGAAACTACTTTCGTCAGCTGTGCAATCTTCTCGCACATTCGTTTCTGTTTTTGAGATTCAATGTGAAGGCATATTAAACTCAGTTCGATGAAGAAAGAAAGAAAGAAAGAAAGAAAGAGAAATTGAATGAGAGATGTTGGTCGTTGTAATAAATGTGTCGATCGTGCGCGGATAAATTAAATATGCGCAGTCAAACTTTTTTTTTGCGTAAGACCACATCACATGCGAGAGATGCGAAGTGTGACAAAAAAGAATAAAAAAGATTCAAGACACGCACCACGAGAACATCTCGCGGAAGAAGAACGGAAGAGGGAGAGGAAGAGGGAGAGGGAGTGGTCGATTCCTCTTCCTCTTCATCGAACACGGGGCATCCTCTTTCCTTTCCTCCTACTCTTCCTGTGCCAGTCATTTATATACGAGTAAATGACTGTTTCTTTGAAATTATTTCGTGCAAAAACTTTTTCTAGTGGTTTAGGGTATTGTTATAACTATGAGATCGACTGTTACCTAGGTGGTGTTACCATACCATACCATGTTGTATGTGTATATTAGTAAATTACACGACCGTTTCTAAATCTCTATTTTTTAAAAGGGCTCGAGTTTCTCCAAGCTCCGCATCCCTCGGCATCTCCCGTGATGGAGTGGGAATCGACGAAACGACTGCACGAATACGACGATAGACAAGGAAAACGGCGAAACCAAACGTAACCATTGGCGCCGAAGCGATGATCACGTTTCGTATTGGCTTACGTCCAGCCTTGTGAACAGTACCGAGGTTAGCGCGTGAAGCAGCGTAGTATGTTCCCTTCTCAGATTTAACCATTTTGCCGTCTGAACCAAAGAACACCTTCAAACTTTTTGGAATTCTCATCAACGGTGGTGGTGAAGGGGGAGAAGGAGGTGATGGCGGTGATGGGGAAGGGGGGGGAGAAGGTGAAGGCGGAGGTAAAGGCGGAGGTAAAGGTGAAGGTGGTGGTAATGGTGGAGGGGCTGGAGGCTGGAACAAATATACACTTGCAATACTCCCAGATTCATCAAACGACACGGAGACTGATTCAGTACCAATGGGCGGAGGAGAAGGCGATGAAGGTGGAGATGGTGGAGACGGCGGAAGAGGAGGAGAAGGGGGAGGATTCGGTAATTCAGGTGGAGGAGGAGATGGTGAAAGAGGAGGAGGTAACGGAGGTAATGGAGGCGATGGAGGAGGCGACGGCGGTGACGGACTTGGAGGTGGCGGAGGTGATATCCACGAGGCCTGAATAGAACACGACGACGGCGGCCCAGAGTTGGAATCAGCGCAAGAATACTTCGATCTAAATGCAGTAGTATCGTAGAACATTAACGAAAACGTACTCACGGACATAGTGTTCCACTTCGTGATATCTTGGTTGAATTGCTTTGCTGAACGAAACAAGTTTGCCATACTCGTCACAGAACTCACATCCCAGTTTGAAATGTCTGAATTGAATGTGGGGGAGGAGTAAAAAGT
>Ga0310343_10001072_pt1 | contig 13798 bp, 10 predicted proteins | sample HC15DNA2025_MG_FD_203519 | JGI IMG/M metagenome (GOLD analysis project Ga0310343, IMG submission 203519) | Marine microbial communities from station ALOHA, North Pacific Subtropical Gyre - HC15-DNA-20-25_MG | ecosystem: Environmental > Aquatic > Marine > Oceanic | place: Pacific Ocean: North... | reverse complement strand
CGGTTGGTGGCTTGCGGAAAGCCAAGATGAAAAGATGCTCTTCCTGTGCTTGGGAGTATTGGTAGGCGGCCTACTTCAATTAATCGTTCCTGGAATCGCTTTAGCTAGAGAGGGTTGGAAACCAAGTTTCGATTTTTCTGTTTCCGGTCGGCTTAGATCGGTTTTGCTATTGACGCTCCCAGGTATTTTTGGGGTGGCTTCGTATCAGCTTAATGTGGTGGTTTCGCGATTGTTGGCCTTAGATTTCAATGATTCGGGAGCGACACTAATATATTTGGCTAACCGGTTGGTGGAATTACCATTGGGTATATTCACGATGGCGATTGCCACTGTGGTATTTCCCGTGATGTCACGCTCCATCGCTCGTGGGGATGAGAGCAATTATGGTGAAATGTACCTCAAGGGAATATCGCTATCGATGATGTTAACGATTCCCGCCGCCTTGGGAATTATGATCCTTGCTCCGGAAATCATCACGACTCTATTTCAACGAGGAGCGTTTGAAGAATCCGATACGCAAGCCCTCGTCCCGATACTGATGATCTGCGCGGCTGGAATGCCGTTCTATGGTTTCGTCTCGATCGAGACAAGGGCATTGTATGCTATTAAGGATGCTAAGACCCCGGTTCGGGGCTCTGCAATCGCCCTGGTTGTAAACATCGTATTGAGTATAACATTGTTGAAGTTTCTCAATCGTATCGAGGGTTTGGTTATAGCGAGCAATACGGCGATTGTGGTTCAAGCGGCATACATGCATCGAGTTTTGGCTCGTCAAAGCCTTGGTATTCGATTGAAAGCCATCGCTTCTGCCATAGCTAAATACATAGTCATCGGTTTGTTTATGCTATTGGTGCTTGTGGCGGTGAAAACGGGATTGTCCAGAGTCGGATCTTTTGGCGAAAACTCATTGATAACTCTGCTGATATCAGTGGTGGTCGGAACCAGCCTTTATTTGACGATTCTAAAATGTTTAAGGATGGAAGAAGTGAACGAGGTTTTCGACGCGTTGCTTAAGAGAGGGCAAGGTAGAAAATCGGAAGATTAGTGTATAATGAAAACAAATCCAAATAGGCGGAAGAAAGGGACTAGTGAACTGTTGAAATCGTTGGGTCCGCGAAAAGTATTCAGGGAAGGTGCCCGAAAATTTATGGCGTCATTCGATGGCAGTAAGCTATCCTTTGAATATGATGCCCTTATTCGAGCCCGATCGGAAAAGGATGTACAAACCACGCTTCGTTTGGCAAACCGTTACCGGATTCCCGTTACGACCCGTGGAGCGGGTACCTCGCTAACAGGATCTGCCAGTCCGGTTAATGGTGGTTGGGTGTTGGATACGTCTCGGATGAAACGCATATTGATACGCAAAGAAAAATCTATGGCGATTGCCCAACCGGGGGCTGTTATAGGCGTGTTGCAGAAAAAGGCTGAAGAGGAGGGCCTCTTCTATCCTCCGGATCCATCTTCATTGAAATACTGCACCGTTGGAGGAAATATAGCCTGCAATGCCGGAGGGATGCGCTGCGCGAAGTATGGGGTTACCCGAGATTTTGTTGTCGCATTGGAGGGCTTTCTACCAAATGGCGAAAAAGTGACCTGGGGTGGAGAGTACAAGAAGTTTGCGACCGGATACAATGTTCGCGATTTATGGATAGGAAGCGAAGGAACGCTGGGCGTTATAACGAATGCCGTTTTAAAACTATTGCCAAAACCAGAATTAACCTGGACGAGCGTGGCGGCTTTCTCCTCGGAAAAGCGAGCTTTACGGGCAGTGAGATCGATGCTGAAGAGTGGGTTGACTCCCTCTATTCTCGAGTATCTAGATCAAGAATCCGTTTATTGCGCAGAGGAGATAGCGGGCATTCGTCCATTTAAAAAAGTTGGTGGCAAGCCTCTATTGCTCATCGAATTTGATGGTAGCACTAGCGAGCTTAGAAGAGCAAAGTGGTCCGTGAAAAAGTGGGCCGATGATTGGGCCCTGGCATTCAAGGCAGCCCGTGATGAAAACGAGGCAGACAATCTTTGGGAAGTTCGCCGGAAGTGCAGTGGAGCAATGTTCGCATTAGGGGAAGACAAGCTTAATGAAGACATTGTCGTGCCCTTGGAAAGTCAGCTAAAGTTGTCTGATGAGATCAAGCGGCTACGCAATATTTGGAAGCTGCCGATGCCAACGTTCGGGCATGCCGCTGATGGAAACTTCCACGTCAACATAATGTTCGATCGAGCAGACTCCGGAGAGAGTTCTAGAGCGGAGGGAGCAGTTAACGATTTAATGAGAACGGTAGTCCGATTAGGTGGAACGATTTCAGGAGAGCACGGTATCGGATTGGCCAAGTCTCCGTTTCTGAGGATCGCCAGGTCTGAGGCGGAAATCGCCGCGATGCTCGCGATAAAAAACGCCTTGGACCCACAAGGCATATTGAATCCCGGTAAGGTTTTTTACCCTTATGAAGTATGGGACGAAACTCCTATTAGCGTACCTCTGCCTTGGGATAAAAAACCAATTCTTAAAGAGAGCTAGCTGTTCTTGATTTCCTGATACGCCCAATCAATCCAGGGGAGCAGTGCTTCAGTATCTTTCGAATCGACTGTCGCTCCGCCCCAAATTCGTATCCCTGGAGGAGCATCTCGGTAGGATCCAAAATCGTAGGCGACCCCTTCGTTCTCGATAAAGGCCACTAGTTGCTTGGCCTTCTTTTGCTGCTCTTCGCTAGATAGCGATTGATACCAAGGATCGGTGATTCGCAAGCAAATTGAAGTGTTGGATCGTTCGGCCGGATCGCTCGCCAGAAAATCGACCCAATCTCGATCTCTTGCCCAATTTTCTACCGCACTTAGGTTTTTATTGGATCTATCGATAAGCGAATCCAACCCGCCAATACTTTCCGCCCAAAGAAGTCCGTCCAAGGCGTCTTCTACGCAAATCATCGAGACGGTATTGATCGTCGCTCCCTCGAATATGCCTTTGATCAGATTTCCTTTCTTCGCCAGACGAAAAATTTTCGGAAGCGGCCAAGGAGGGGAATAACTTTCTATTCTTTCCACTGCTCTCGGACTGAGAACGATCATGCCATGGGCCGCTTCCCCTCCCATCACTTTCTGCCAGGACCAGGTAACGACATCCAGCTTACTCCAAGGCAGGTCCATCGCGAATACCGCTGAGGTGGCGTCGCAGATAGTCAGTCCTTCTCGATCTTCGGGTATCCAATCCCCGTTCGGTACTTTGGTTCCAGAAGTAGTTCCGTTCCAATTGAAAACAACATCTTTGGAAAACTCGACTTTGTCGAGCTCCGGGAGTTCGCCATAGTCGGCTATACGGGTTGTGACATCGTCAATTTTGAGATGCTTCTCGACATCCGTTACCCATCCGAGTCCAAAGGATTCCCAAGCTAGCATTTCAACCCCCTTTTGCCCTAGAAGGTTCCAAAGAGCCATTTCCAGTGCACCTGTATCGGACGCCGGTACAATGCCACAGACGTAATCTTCCGGTATCCTCAGAATCGATTTCGATCTATCGATCACTTCCTTAATCCGTGCCTTGGCTCCTTTTGATCGATGGGATCTTCCCACGAGGGCACCTTCTAAGCTAGTCGGGGACCAGCCTGGACGCTTGCTACAAGGTCCGGACGAAAAAAATGGTCGTTTAGGTTTTTGCTCGGGCTTCATGATTTTGGTTGTAGGTCGCTGCTCCTAATCCGAGTGGAATTCGCTGTCAATAGCTTCAGGCAATTTGTATCTTCGTATGTTAAAAACGACTACTTGCACAAGTTAGCGTAATCGAATATAGTATGGCTAATATTCCCTTCGTCTACGGTTTCTCGGTCAGTTGGGCTGCTGTGAGTTTTATGCGTTTCCAATGGCTTATAGTGGAATTCAAATTGGTTGCCAACGCGTTCAAATAGGGGCTGCGAGACGGTGTGAGCGGTTCTAGTTTTAACAAGTTGAGCCTCAGCCATGTTGTCATTTGGAAAATTGATCGAATGAACTTGTCCGTACTGAGGATTATGCTTTTCGAGAAACGAATCTAAAAACGATGAAAGAAATGAGGAGGCCTGATCGACGTGAGTTTGAATGGCAGGATCTAGGTCCCGTTTAGTATGGTTGATGAGTTGGAAGCGGTCGGGAACAAGGTGCATAGATGCGGCGATCGCGGGAATATTGTGTAGAGCTCCCTCAAGTGCCGCGCTGATAGTTCCGGAGGAGGCCACAAAACTCAAACCCGCATTGTGCCCAATGTTTATACCAGAAAGAACTAGATCTGGGGGTTCTGGACACAAGTAGCCCAGTCCAATATTGACGCAATCGCTAGGCGTACCCGTCAGGCTAAAAGCGGGACAGGGGAATAAGTCGTGGACTTCAGCGAGGTCGATTCTGCCCTTTATGGTCATAGCTCGCCCAATCCAGCTCTGTTCATCGTAGGGCGCGACCACGATCGTATCATGGCTATCAGCTATGGCCTTTGTTAATGAGTAGAGAAAGGGAGAGTGGATACCGTCATCATTGGTGATAAGGATCTTCATAAGCTTCTAAGATCAGAAAAAAGGCCAGAGTAGAGTACTCTGGCCTCGTTCGTTGAGAAAAATCGATGAATGGCTCGTTTACGCCGTTTCGGTGGCTTCTTCCTCGTCGGCTTCAGAATCGGCCGATTCTGCTTCTTTAGACGCTTTCCGAGCTTCAAGCTCTTCAAGAGCGGCTCGCCTGCTGAGGCGTACGCGACCTTTCTCGTCGATGCCAATACATTTTACGACCATTTCGTCGCCGGGCTTGCATACATCCTCAGTGCGTTTGACGCGGAAATCGGCGAGTTCGGAAATGTGGACGAGTCCTTCTTGGCCGGGTAGGGCTTCTACGAAGCAGCCAAATTCCTTAACGCCTTTGACGATTCCACGGTAGATTTTTCCTTCTTCGATTTCGCCACACGCGAGGTCGATTTCTTGAATCGCCCGATGCATGGCTTCTTCGCTGGTAGCGTAGATGTTGACCTTGCCGCTATTGTCTTCGTCGATGTCGACTTGAGCTCCAGTGATTTCCACGATCCGACGGATATTCTTACCGCCTGGGCCGATCAGAGCACCTATCTTTTCAGGATTGATTTGAATAGTGGTAATTCTAGGCGCGTTCTCGCTAACGTTTTCTCGAGGCTTATCGATGGCCTCTGCCATGGAGTCGAGAATTGCCAGACGGGCTTTCCGAGATTGGGCGACAGAATCTTTCACCAAATCGAAAGGCAAACCGTTAATCTTCAGATCGAGCTGGAAGCCGGTTATGCCGTTACGCGTTCCCGCGATCTTGAAATCCATGTCGCCAAAGTGGTCTTCTTCGCCAAGAATATCTGTAAGGATAACGCTCTTAGCGATTTTGCCTTCGTCATCGTTTTCGGTTACGAGACCACAGGAGATGCCGGCAACCGGATCAGCGATTGGCACGCCAGCGTCCATGAGAGCCAAGCAGCCACCGCAAATAGAAGCCATCGAAGTGGAACCATTGGAAGCCATAACCTCCGAGACAATTCGAATTGAGTAGGCAAAATGGTCTTCAGCGGGTACGACAGGCAGCAGGGACCTCTCGGCCAAGGCACCGTGACCAATTTCTCTTCGTCCCGTGAATCCGAATCTGCCAGCCTCACCAACGGAAAATGGCGGAAAATTGTAGTGAAGCATAAACGACTTGGATTCAGGGCCACCAGTTACGGCGTCCAGCCTTTGAGCCTCGTTTGTCGGTCCGAGAGTAGCGAACACGAGGGCTTGAGTTTCACCTCGCGAAAAAAGAGCAGATCCATGAACACGTGGCAAGAGTCCTACTTTGCTCTTCAATTCGCGTAGCTCATTGGGGCCGCGGCCTCCCGATCGTTCGCCGGTCGCCAATATAGGAGCCCGGTACGCTACTTCCTGAAGCTCTTCCATGGCCATGGAAAGCTGGGCTGGGTTGTATGCGTCTTCGTCGAGTTTCTCTTTCAAGGCCTCCTCCGCCTTGTCTTTCAGTTCGTCGATAGCTGCATTTCGTTTCTGTTTGTCGCCAATGCGAGTCGCACTAGCGACACCTTCGCCTATCAGGTCCTCGACAAAGGTCTTGATTTCCGGATTTAGAACGACCAGCGGGAATTCCGCTTTTTCTTTTCCGGCAATGGAAACAAGCTCTTCAATGCCTGCGATCACTGGCTGTATGGCTTCGTGGGCGAATTCCAAAGCAGCGATGAAGTCGTCTTCAGGTAGTTGAGCGGCGCTCCCCTCAATCATCAGCATATCGGTCTTGGTGCCGACGTAGATGAGGTCGAGGTCGGAAGAGTACTGATCTTCAACAGTTGGATTGACGATGAATTCGCCATCGACGCGCCCCACGCGAACTGCCCCGATAGGGCCATTCCAAGGAATGTCGGAAATTGCCAAAGCAGCCGAAGCTCCGTTGATCATGGAGATATCAGGTTCGTTGGATTTATCTGTCGAAAGGAGGAACCCGATAATCTGAACCTCATTCAGGAAGCCTTTCGGAAACAGAGGTCGGCAAGGGCGATCGCATAGCCGCGAGGTCAGGATTTCCTTTTCCGTGGGCCGAGCTTCGCGTTTGAAATAGCCGCCGGGAATCCGTCCAGCCGCGGAAAACTTCTCGCGGTAGTCAACGGTAAGTGGGAACCAGTCTTGGCCTTCCCGAACGGTATTGGCAGCTGTGGCTGAGACGAAAACGCAGGTTTCGCCTACGGTGATGGTGACAGAGCCGCTGGCGAGTTGGGCCAGGTCCCCGGTCGAGATGGTCATATTGAGATCATCAATCGTTACACTATGTTGTTGTATCATTGTTTTATTTACAGTGCTGCGACGAAAGCGATCTCGGTTGCGTAGAGAAATTTCAGGATGAAATCATCATTTCGCGATTTCATGCGGAAATATCCCGTCCACCGAGAACATTTTCATACGCGGCTTTTTTGGTTTGGTTGGTTAAAGAACAAAGCCCGCTAGCCAGAAATCGATTGAGACTTTTGGCAAACGCGGCGAATGAAAGACAGTAGACTCCCTTTTTTGTCAGTCGGACAGTCAGTCAGGTAAGTTCCCTGCTTGGAAAATTCCCTATTTGCGAAGATTGAGTCGCTGGAGGAGCTCGTTGTACTTGTTAAGATCGTTCTTTTTCAAGTAGTTGAGCAGCTTGCGTCTGCGGCTAGTCATAGCGATTAGCCCTCTGCGGGTGTGGAAATCCTTCCGATTGGCTCGTAGGTGCTCGGTTAAATGATTGATGCGAGCGGATAATAGAGCGACTTGCACGTCGCAAGAGCCCGTGTCGGTATCGTGCGTCTTAAAGTCGCTGATAACCTTGGATTTATCGATAGCTTTACTGTGTGGCATTTTTTGATTTCGGATCACGGAAACAGAGATCCCTCGTTTGAGAGACCGTTAGCCAAGCTCGTCGCTGAGCTAACCGCTGTTATTCGATAGATTCTCGAATGTTCCGCGGAAGAAAGCGCCTTGAAGACGCCGACTTCTAGCGTGAAAGCGATGAAAAGAACGGAAAATCGCTTCGGCGCAATACTAAAATCTCTTCGCGATCTGATACTAGAGTTTCCTGTGCTTCGGACGTATACCGATCCGAATCGCTTCGCTTGCACTGGAAAGCTCTAGCTTCGACTCGATGCGAGAGCGAAGGGATTCGATCATGTTCACGCTCAAATTTAGGCTTTCGGGGATTTCCGGACTAGATAGGCCTCTTCCGATGAGTTGCGCGACTACCAGCTCACGGTATTGTGTAGGATTGATTTTTGAAGAGGAAGTGGCTTTATTCCGGCCCGATTAGGATCTGATGCAGCACCTGGCCCGCAACCGGCGGGCTTACACGGATCTCCCCCTTGATAATGCGACGAATGGCTTCAACCAGTTTTTTCGTAGACTCTTCTTTCATGAAATACGCATTAGCACCAGTTGGGCATAGGTAGATTCGTCATGCATGGAGAAGACGAGAATCGGAATGTTCTCATGGATCGCCTTCAAATTCTATATTAGCTCTAGATCGTTATTCCCTCTGAGCGAAATGTCTATGATGATGACATCGGGATTCGTTCGGCCGACGCCTTTCATTGCCTCCGAAGCGTTTTTAACTTCACCACAAATCTCCATATCTTCTTTATTGTTAGAAACTTGAGACAGCTCTTGCCACACAAAGGGGTGGTCGTTGACGATGCAGATACGTGTAGCCATTTTCCGAAATTCGGTAGTTGTTTATAATATACCCGATCGAGCTGGGGCCCGACTTCAAGCAGCAATAGCGGTTAGCTGAGCTGGGTGGAGATCGAGTTTTGGGGTATTATTACATACGCACACGGTTCTAGATATTAGGATCTAAGGGACGATTCTCAAACGATACCTAAGAGAGTGCGAAAAGGCCGAAGCGAGCCCTAGGCAGTTACGAAGCTCGCCGCGACGCCGATGGCGCCTCCGAATACGCCACCCCAAACAACCAGCCATCCAAGGTGCTCGCGGATAATATCTTCCAAGATCGATTTCACCTCCTCGGGCTCAAGTTGATCGAGTTTTCCTTCCACTAGGTTTTCGACAGTGGGGCGAAAATTCTCGAAATGCATATTGCTTTTTTTGAGATCCAGATCCTCGACCATTTCGGTCAATTTTCTTGAGAACTCATCTTTCAAGGGCTCTCTGAGCGGTTCCAAGGCTCTCATCCCGCCCACGAGGGAAAGCATACCCCCGAATTTTGATCGAGCAACCACGTCCAGAAACCCATTAAACATATCGTCCATGTCGATGGTGGATCGGATGCCTTCCACGGATAGGCCTTCGTTGAGCGCTACGTCGGTGAATCGCTTGAAGTTTTCCTCTGTGAAGAAATTTTCCATCACGAGACTATGTATCCCGTTTTTGAATTCCTCAAAGCGATCGACGATGACGCCGGAACCGTAAAGGCCAGGAACTTTCTCGAATAGCATGTGAACGGCCAGCCAGTTAGTGAGGGCTCCAGAAAATGAAAAGAGACCCGCGCTAACGACAAAGGGCTTTGCTAAGTTCTCGGGCAATGCGAGCCCGATAGCGCAAAGGAGGGCGGAGCAAATGTTGGTGATTAGGCTTTTGTTCATAGGCACTATGCGTCGCTGTCTGGCTGGTGTATTCGATTTGTTGGCAGCCAATCAAGAACGCTTTGCACCTTCATGTCCCAGTAGCCCCACTCGTGCTCTCCCGGTTCTTCCTCATAGTGGATATCGATCCCGAGTTTTTGGGCTTCTTTGAGAAAGTCTCGATTCGCATTGTAGAGAAAATCCTCAGTGCCGCAGCATTGAAACAAGTCCATTGGATGCTCGTTAGACGAGGCAAATTCCCTAGCCAGAAGAATGAGATCGTTTTCCGGATGGTTGACGGCTCCGCTGGGGCCGAATATTATGGGCCATTCGGGAAGCAAAGAATCAGGTTCCTCGATACTCGCAAAGGATAGGGCTCCGGACAAGCTAGCGGCCCCTCTGTATTGGTCTGGCCGCGACAAAGCTATTTTAAAGGCGCCATAGCCGCCCATGGAAAGTCCGGCGATGAAACGATCTTCTCGACGTTCAGAAATGGGCAATAAGCGATTGGCGATGCGAGGAAGCTCATCGGCAAAAAAGTCGAAGTACCGATACCCTTTATGCATGTTTGTATAGAAGCTTCTCCCCGCGTCAGGCATGACGACTGCAATATCCTTCTCTTCTGCGTAACGCTCGATTGAAGTATAACGGGTCCAAGCAGTGTAGTCCGATTGGAGTCCGTGCAATAGGAAGAGAGTTGGAAGTGGGCTATTATTGATAATTGATGCGTTCTCGTTCGTAGAAGGAGCCATAGGGATGATGGCATCGAAGGCCGTGCCTGTTCCCAGTACTTCAGAGTAAAAGTCGCAATGAATTAGTGCCATTTCGATTTGCTTGAATGCCTAGATTGATTCGAAGGAAGCGAACTGATTACTAAAATGGCTATCCTTGGTAGGTTTCCATAGATGGGCAAGCGCAGACGAGATTTCTGTCACCGAAGACATTGTCTACTCGTCCCACAGGGGGCCAGTATTTGTAGTCCTTCAACGAAGGATCGGGAAAAGCCGCCAGCTCTCTGCTATAGGGGGAGTCCCAGTTGTCGGAAGCAATTCGCTGGCTCGTGTGCGGAGCGTTTTTTAAGGGATTATCCTCTCGTGACCACGTTTCGCGTTCTATATTTTCCATTTCCGATTTTATGGAAATCAGGGTTTCGCAAAACCGATCCAGCTCCATTCGTGATTCGCTTTCAGTCGGCTCGATCATCATGGTTCCGGCAACGGGCCAGGACATAGTTGGCGCATGGAAACCATAGTCCATCAAGCGTTTGGCGATATCCTCTACATCTACACCCGCTCTTTCTTTCCACTCTCGGAAGTCGATAATGAACTCATGAGCCACCAGGTTTTTTTCTCCGCGGTAGACGATTGGGAAATGAGGCTCTAGCCGCTTCGCCATATAGTTGGCATTAAGGATGGCGATCTTGGTTGCTTGCGTCAGCCCACTTTCTCCCATCATTCTAATATACGCCCAGGAAATGGGAAGGATACCTGCACTTCCATAAGGGGCTGCCGATACGGCTCCAACTGTGGATCGGTCGTTGAGATCCAGGCTTTGACGATGGCCGGGAAGAAAAGGGGCCAAGTGGTTAGCGACCCCAATGGGACCGACTCCAGGTCCACCGCCTCCATGGGGTATGCAAAAAGTCTTGTGCAGGTTCAAATGGCAAACATCGGCCCCGATAAATCCAGGGCTAGTCAATCCACACTGGGCGTTCATGTTCGCTCCGTCCATGTAAACTTGGCCGCCATTATTGTGGACGATTTGGCAAATTTCTTGTACGGAAGATTCGAATACTCCATGTGTAGATGGGTAGGTAATCATGAGGGCTGACAGGCGATCGCGATGCAGCTCGGCTTTCTTTTCTAGGTCATCGGCATCAATATTGCCTTTAGAATCGCAATTTATGGGCACGACTTTCATGCCAGCCATCACGGCACTAGCAGGATTGGTTCCGTGAGCCGAAGACGGAATGAGGCAAACATTTCGATCCTCCTGCTCGTTGGATCGATGGTATTCCCGAATGGCTAGAAGTCCTGCGTATTCTCCTTGCGATCCCGCATTCGGCTGAATGGAAACTGCTGCAAACCCTGTAATCCGTGCCAGCCAGGTTTCGAGTTGCTCGATTAATTCCCTGTATCCTGCCGTTTGGTTAGATGGAGCGAATGGATGAATCTCGCTAAATTCGGGCCAGGATATTGGAAGCATTTCCGCAGTCGCGTTCAATTTCATGGTACACGAACCAAGTGGAATCATAGAGTTCGTCAGGGAAAGATCCTTGTTCTCCAGCTTCTTGAGATAGCGGACGAATTCTGTTTCGCTGCGGTACCGATTGAATACCGGATGCGTGAGGAACGGAGATTGGCGCTGTAGGTCCGAGCTAATCGGTTCGTTTGTATCTGAAGGAGTTTCGATTGTACTTTCCTCAGGCTTCGAGCCATCAGAGTTGAATGTGCTAAGGACAGCAGTCAATTCATGATGGGTTACAGTCTCGTCTATCGAAAGGCCGATTAGATTCTTGGAAATATTACGCAAATTGTATCCAAGATCCTGTGCCTTCTTGATGACTCCTTTAGCTATATCCTCTGGCACTTTGATTGCCAGCGTGTCGAAACGCTCACCTTCGATTACCCGGAAGCCAAACTCGTTAAGGATATGCTTCGCGGTCAACGCGAGGCGGCGTATTCGCCTGGCAATCTCAATGAGTCCGTTGGGACCGTGATAGATAGCATAGGCTGCGGCGATATTGGCCAGAAGCACCTGGGCAGTGCAGATATTGCTAGTGGCTTTGTCGCGACGTATATGTTGCTCTCGGGTTTGAAGGGCAAGTCGTAAGGCGGGATTGCCTTCAGAATCCTTGGATAGGCCGATGATTCTGCCGGGCGTTTTGCGCTTGTTACTTTCGGTGGTGGCGAAAAATGCGGCGTGGGGGCCGCCGAATCCCAGGGGAACGCCGAAACGTTGAGCAGATCCAACAGCGATATCGAATCCCATTTCCCCGGGTGGCTTCAATAATGTTAGCGATAGTAGATCGCAGCAGCAGATGGCCATAGCCCGATTGCTATGGGCATTCTCGACAAGACCAGACAAATCGTGGGCTATGCCTAGCGTATCCGGATACTGGAGAATAATCGCGAATGCCGTGCCAAAATCGATCGGTTGACCAGTATCGACGATTTTCACCTCGATACTCAATGGTTTGGCCCGCGTCTCAATGACTTCAATGATTTGTGGATGGCACTTCGAGGATACGAGTACAGCGTTCTTTGAGCCTTGCCCTCGGAGTCCATAAGCCGTGGAAACAGCTTCAGCAGCGGCAGTACCTTCGTCCAGTAGCGAAGCGTTGGAGATTTTCAGTCCCGTCAAGTCAGAGACCATAGTTTGGAAATTAAAAAGAGCTTCCATTCGGCCCTGAGAAATTTCTGCTTGGTAGGGGGTGTATTGGGTGTACCAACCGGGGTTTTCTAGAATGTTTCTAAGGATCGGGGGTGGAGTAATTGTATTTGAATACCCAAGACCAATAAGCGATTTTTTTAATGAGTTCTTGGATGCAATATCCTGCAGCTCTTTTAGCATATCAGTCTCGCTTACGGGATCCGGAAGCTCGTCAATAGTGGATATACGTATATTCTGGGGAACGGCATCGTCTATTAGGCGATCCAGTGAATCGAATCCGATTTCTGCGGCCATTTCTGCGGCATCTTGCTCGCTTATTCCGAGGTGGCGTCTGGCGAACGAATCACATTCAGTATAGCTAGTCGTATTGGGAAAACTCGGGACGTTGGCCGCATGATTGCTCGACATAGGTGCACTGTAGTTTTGGCGATTCGCGAATCAATAGGAAATCTCGATTGAAGACCATAGAGTTCTAAACGATTGCTAGACGGACTGAATTAATGCAAAAGAGACTTCCATATGACCAGAAAAGAGAGAGCATCCTATGTTGATCAGGAACTGGACGGACTCTACCCGAATCCTCCAATTCCTCTGGATCACAAGGATTCCTACACTCTTTTAGTCGCGGTTCTGCTATCCGCTCAATGCACGGACATTCGAGTCAATAAAACGACGCCCAGTCTCTGGGCCCTGGCAGATAATCCTTTCGATATGTCGAAGGTAGAGGCCCCGAGGATCGAAGATGTCGTCCGGCCGTGTGGTTTGGCCCCGCGAAAGGCTCAAGCTATCCACGACTTATCAAAAATTCTGGTTGAAAATTACGATGGCGAGGTGCCGGAGGATTTTGATTCCCTAGAGGCTTTGCCTGGAGTGGGCCATAAGACGGCGTCGGTCGTGATGGCACAAGCGTTTGGACATCGTGCCTTCCCTGTAGATACGCATATACATCGACTTGCTCAGAGATGGGGATTAACCAACGGCAAGAATGTAGTTCAAACGGAAAAGGATCTTAAAAAGCTGTTCCCAAAAGAGCGATGGAATGACCTGCATCTCCAGATGATATACTACGGGCGGGAATACTGCACGGCTCGCGGTTGCGATGGCACGGTTTGCCCGATTTGTCGAGCCTTGTTCCCTGCGAGGAAGAAAGCGGTGTCTACGCGAAAATAAAAGGCCCCTCACTGAAATGGGTGTAGCTTTAACATCGTTGATATCAGTCCCTATGCCGGTGATCACGAATCAGCTATCATCAAGTACCGTATTAGTGTCATTGACAAATCGCTCGATTTTGACTGGTGAAAAGCAGCGAAGCGTTGATGATTTGGCGAAGATTGTTGATATCTTTAGCCTTTCGAGCAG
>Ga0310343_10001071_pt1 | contig 13802 bp, 19 predicted proteins | sample HC15DNA2025_MG_FD_203519 | JGI IMG/M metagenome (GOLD analysis project Ga0310343, IMG submission 203519) | Marine microbial communities from station ALOHA, North Pacific Subtropical Gyre - HC15-DNA-20-25_MG | ecosystem: Environmental > Aquatic > Marine > Oceanic | place: Pacific Ocean: North... | reverse complement strand
CACGACTTCAAGCTGCTGCAGAAAATATTGCTGGCTTAGGTGGTCCATTATCAGTCGGATTTAGTGTTTTAATAGTTATTATGCAATTAACTTTGACATTTCGTAAAAAACCTAAATAAAATCCTTTATTAGGGGCTTTTTAAAGCCCCTTTCCCTCTTTTGTAGTTGCTTAGACCCTATTTTATAAAAAAAGCCCTTATATCGCCTTTCTTTGCCTTATTCACACTTTTTATGCTATATCATTGATTTATGTTCAAAAAACATCTTTTTTTCTTCTTTTTTGCCAGTTTTTTATATTCGGAAATCGATTTTCAATCTAACTCAATTTCTAATTATAAGAATCTCCTAACAGAATCAGATAATCTCAAACAATTTTATAAGGACTATCTATTAAGTGTACGTTTATTGGACACACAAATTAATTCTATAGTCGCTTTTTATGGGCCTGATGAGCTTTATAGATCTTATATTTACTCAAGATCAACTAATTGGCGTGGTGTTCCTATATTTGTTAAGGACAACATTGATACAATAAATATAGCTAACACGGCTGGATCAAAGGCTTTAATTGATAATTTTCCTAAAGATGATGCTCAAATAGTTAAAAACCTAAAAAAAGCAGGTTTTGTTATAGCAGGCAAGACTAATCTTTCGGAATGGGCTAATTTTAGGTCAAGCAACTCTACTAGTGGTTGGTCAAGTGTTGGCGGACAAACTTACAATCCCTATAACCTTGAATACAATCCTTGTGGATCAAGTTCAGGAAGTGCTGCTGTAGTAGCAGAAGGAATTGCTCCTGCTTCTATTGGTACAGAAACAAATGGCTCGATAGTCTGCCCTGCCTCTATAAATGGTGTCGTTGGCATAAAACCTACTGTTGGCTTAGTTAGTAGAGATGGGATTATACCTATATCAAGCTCTCAAGATACCGCTGGACCGATGGCTAGAAGCGTATATGATGCAGCCATAGTGCTTGAAGCTATATCAGGAAGAGATCCCAAAGACAAAACAACTTTTAATATTCCTCGAGACTATGATTTTAAGGCATTAACCAAGCTAGACCCTAATTATTTAAATGGAAAAAGAATTGGGGTTATCAAGATTTCAGATGATGCGCCTGAAGCAACTAAGAATTTAACGAACAAGATCATTATAGTTCTTGAAAATCTTGGTGCTGAAGTCATTGAAATATCGCTTAAACCACTAGATAGGGATGATTGGGCTAAAGAATTTTATCTACTTTTATACGAATTTAATGTAGGTCTAAACGATTATCTACAAAGATCTAGCTCTAAAAACAGGAATATTGAGGAATTAATCGAGTTCAATAATCAAAATAAAAGAGAAATTCTAAAATATTTTGGGCAAGATATACTTGAAGAGAGCATCAAAGCTATTGATGATGCAGCTTATAGGGATGCTCTTAAGCTAATAGAGGCTTCTAAAGCTAGAATAGATACGGACTTAGAAGAAGAGTCAATAATTGCAATTGTGGGCCTTACACGCAATCCTGCATGGAAAACAAACTACAAAACCGGAGATAATTTTGAAAATGGTTGGGGCAATGGGAGTATATCTGCTATTGCAGGATATCCGCATATAACCATTCCTCTAGACTATGTTGATGGTTTACCAACTGGAGTTTCTTTTATGGGAACGGCTTGGGATGAAGTTAATTTACTGAATATTGCATATTCTTTTGAACAGGAAAATAAATTTTTTCCTAGACCTTCTAGAGACAAGAACTAATTCTTAGTCTTGCTATATCCATACTTAGATTATTTGGAGATCTAATGGATTTCTTTATATCTATTAGCTTTTCAAGGTTTTTTAAACTAGTTTTTGGTGAGTTTTTAGTGTTATTTTTATTGATGAAGACTAGATAATCTACAAATGCTTCAATTTCTATTTTATCTTTTGTGTTGATACTTTTTGTCTTGATGTAGCCATCAAAATTTTTAATTTTACTTAACAATTCATGATCTTCACCTTGCTCAATAAGCCAAGGATTGAATGAAATAAAATTTTTAATACCTTCATTAAGATCTAATTTAATATCCTCAAGAAATGCCCTAACCTCCTCTTTTTTAGGCATTGGAAACTTATGTTTATGAAATCTGCTAATAATTGTTGGGGGAATAGAATTAATGTTATTAGTTGCTATAAAAATAAAAGTTTTCTCGTCAGCTTCTTCGGATACTTTTAAAAGCGTATTATAACCATCAAGTCTGATGTGCTCACCATTTTGAATGAATAAGATTTTTTTATTTGTTGTGCTTAAGCTGAGAAAATTTTTGGGTTTTCTTAGCTGTTCTATAGGTATATTAGACTTATCTTCCTCTCTTTTTAAGAAATAAAAATTTGGGGAAGCTATGTCTTCTAAAGCATTATTTGAATAATCTTTTCTATCTATTTCAGAAATAAATTTGGTAACAAGCAATCTGCTTAAATCTATTACATCTAAGCCTTCAGGGCCAAAAAAAATTGTCTTTGGTCTTGGTGTAAATTCTTTAGTAAGGTAATTCTTAATCCAAGGTAGCATCTAATCTATTTTTTACCTCATTGAAAATTGTATTTTGTAAGTCTTTTACTGATAGTTCAGCATCAAGAATGATAATTCTATCGGGGTTTGATTTTGCTATCTCTAAATAACCTAGTCTAACCTTATTAAAGAAATCTATTGATTCACTCTCCATTCTATCAAGTTCTCTATTATCAATTCTTGATTTTGAGGCTTCTGCTGTTATGTCCATATAAAAAGTTAAGTCTGGAGACAATAGGTTTGATTTTTCATGTATATATTTAACAAAATCTTCTGATAAGCCCTTTCCATAACATTGATAAGCTACCGTTGCATCAGAATATCTATCAGCAATAACAATAGAGTCATTTTTTAGGTGTTCTTGAAGAAAATTCTGGTCAAGATGCTTGCGGGAGGCATAAAGCAAAAATGCCTCTGTCATTGGATCAACTTGCTCGTCAGTTTTTTCAAGGAAAACATCCCTTATCCTTTCTCCTAGTTGAGTGGTTCCCGGCTCTCTAAGCACGTCAACAGAATAGCCCTCTTCCTTCAGGGAAGCTTGTAATAGCTCAATCTGGGTAGACTTACCTGAACCTTCTATTCCTTCAAACGTAATAAACACAAGCTCTATTATTTAGGATAAATATATTTTTTGACAGCTTTTTTGTGTTCTTCATAGGTTTTTGAGAAAACATGAGAACCATCCCCTTTTGCAACAAAGTACTCGTACTCTCCTGGAGACGAGAGAATTGCCGCATCAATTGCTCCTTTTGATGGAAAACATATTGGAGATGGTGGTAAACCTTTTATAACATAAGTATTAAATTCGTTTTCATCATCTAATACAGCTCTGCCGATTCTTTCTCCATAATCTTTGTAATATCCATAGGATGAAGTTGGATCTGCTTGTAGTTTCATGCCTTTTGTTAAGCGTGTAAGAAAAACAGAAGCAATTATTGTTTGCTCAGAGCTTAACAAAGCTTCTCTTTCAATTATAGACGCAAGAACTAAAGCCTCTGATATGTTCTTTAAAGGGTTATCAAAGGGTTTTTGCTTCCACATAGATTCCGCATATTCTTGTAATGAAATTCTAGAATCCTCTAAAACTTTAATTAAATCTTCTTCATCAGAAAAAAAATATGTATCAGGCAGCACAGAAGCCTCTGAAGAAAATATTTCGACAACTTCTTTAGGAACTTCAAATGGTAAATTATTATCTAAAAGAAATTGTTCTAATTTTTCCAAATTATTTTTTGCAACTGTTCCTTCAATAATTGTAAATTTAAATTTCTCTACATCACCAGCCTCAAAACGATCAATTAATGTGCCTAGTTTTGAGTCACGATGTATTGTATAGCGTCCTGCTTTTATTACAGGCGATTCTCTAAAAATATACCTTAGCCTTAGCCATGATGTGCCTTCAATTCCATGCGACTCTTCAAGCCTATCAAGGACTTTATAAAGACTATCTCCCTTATTGATAACGAATGTTCTTTGTGTCTCATTAAAAGGAATTTTTTGTTCAAGAATATACTGAAGTTTTATTGTCACCAACAAGGCTCCCAACAAAGCTCCAAGCAATATGGAAAGAATTAGAACTCTTTTAAACGTTATTTTGAATCCAGTCAACAGCACTCTGTACGGTTGTTATTTTTTCAGCCTCTTCATCTGGGATCTCTGCGCCAAACTCCTCTTCAAAAGCCATAACTAACTCTACAGTATCCAGAGAGTCTGCTCCAAGATCTTCAACAAATGAAGATTCAGCAGTTACATCTTCTTTATTTAGTGTGAGTTGATTACAAACAATGTCTACAACTTTATCTAAAACTTCGCTCATTTTTGCTCCTTAATGATTTTGTAAAGCATACATTACTTCATAAATAGTCCGCCATCAACTACTAAAGTTTGGCCGGTAATATAATTTGCGTCTTCAGAGGATACGAATAAAACTAAAGAAACTACATCCTCTACATCTCCAATTCTTCCAAGCGGTATTTTTTTTGCTATATCTTCACTAACAAAATTTTCTGTCATGTCAGTTGAAATGAAACCTGGGGCCACTGAATTTACTGTTATATTCCTAGATCCAAGTTCTTTAGCAAGAGATCTAGTGAAAGCATCTACGCCTGATTTAGATGCTGAATAATTTGCTTGTCCAGCATTTCCCATCATCCCTGAAATTGAACTAATATTTACAATTCTGCCCCACTTTTGTTTTAGCATTCCTCTTGCTACCAGCTTTGTAACTCTAAATGTTCCATTTAGATTTGTATTTATTACATCTAGCCACTCATCGTCTGACATTCTAAGAAAAATATTATCTTTTGTTATGCCCGCGTTATTTATTAAGATCTCAGGCTGAAAATCTTCAACTGTTTTTTTGAAATTATCAATCGATTTGAAATCAGAAATATCTAATTCTGCAATTGTAAGTTTATCGTTTTTGTAAGGAAATTTAGATCCATCTCTACAAGTTGCCAAAACTTGGTCTCCATTCTTTAGAAATCCTTCGACAATCCCTCTGCCTATTCCTCTGTTTCCACCAGTTACAAGTACTTTTCTATTTTCCATATTTCTTTAATAACTCCTTAAATGTATCAATATTATCTAGGGATGCAAATTCCCCTTGAACTCTATTTTGCTTTGCTAAACCAGACAAAACTTTATTGGGGCCAAGCTCTATATGCATTTCTAATCCATATTTTTTCAATCTATTCATTGAAGCTACCCATTGAACTGGTTTCGATATTTGTTGAGCAAGATTTTCACATATCTCAGCAATTGAGAGGGGGATTTTAGCTTGAATATTCTGAATAATTGGAAACGTTGGTTTATTTATTTTCAGATCGTCTAAAACCAATTTTAACTTTGTTGTCGCTATCTCCATTAAGCTTGAATGAGAAGGTACAGAAACAGCTAAATCTATAATTCTTTTTGCTCCATTTTCATTCAAATCATTTTTAACTGATTCAATTTCATCTGCATTACCAGCAATAACTGTTTGAGAAGGTGAATTCATATTTACTGCCTCTAAAAATTTTGCTTTTTTATCTCTCAAGATTTTTTTTATAGCTTCTCCATCAAGGCCTAAAACAGCCGACATTTTTGTCTTGGTCTCTCCTTTGCCTTCAATCATGAACGTTGCTCTATATTTTATGAGTTGCAGAGCCTCTTCGAGAGTTAGACTTCCAGCACATAAAAAAGCAGAGACTTCACCAAGACTATGGCCTGCTGCAACTTTAGGTATCGGACAATTATTCTTGCTCCATACTTCGAATAGAGCATAACTCATTAACATTAGAATTGGTTGGGTATAATAAGTATCTGAGAGCCTTGAATCATCAGAAAATATAATATTTCTTAGATCTTCTTTATAGAATTCCTCCCCTGCTCCGATAACCTCATTAAATTCAGGAAATTCTTCGAAATGATCTTTAAACATTCCAGAATATTGCGACCCCTGACCAGGGAATAAAAAGGAAAAACTCATGGTTTAGTTATTGTTGAATTTCTTCTTCAGGTTCTTCGGTTTTTTTCTTTTTAAGATCCTTGACTAGTCTGCCCTTATAAAATCCCTCAGCAGACATATTGTGCCTTAAATGCTTTTCTCCTGAAACTGGGTCAGTAGATAAAGAATTCGGACTTAGAGAGTCATGAGAGCGTCTCATACCTATTCTGCTTCTTGTTTTTTTACTTTTTTGTACAGCCATAAAGTCAGCATTTTAAATCTTTTAATTCACATTGTGAAGCTAAAAACAAAATTGAAATACTTTGATAAGATATAGGCATGATTGTAGTAACTTCTGAGAATATTCCTGGAAAAGAAATAAAATCTACCATAGGTTATGTAAAAGGTAGCTCAGCACGTGCTAGACACGCGGTTGCAGATGTTTTTGCATCCCTAAAAAATATAGTTGGCGGTGAAGTCGAAGAATACTCAAGACTATTACAGCAGACTAGAGATCAAGCAGTTGAAAGAATGATCGCTGATGCAGAAAACAAGGGTGCAAATGCCATCATATGTTTTAGAATCCAAAGCAGTACTATTGCTCAAGGAGCATCAGAAGTTGTTGCTTATGGCACTGGTGTAGTAATAGATTAGACCTTAATCGTTTTACCTTGCAATACACGTTATTTCAGGAAATGATCCAAAAAAACCTTTAAAATCCTCTAAATTTGCATTTGTAGGAATTGCGTAGGTCTTATTTGCCCAAAGTTCTAGCCTGTTTCCAACCTTTGTATATGAAAAATTGCTAGAGAATGTTCTTGTATTGCCATTTCCACTCACTTCTGCAGTTACTCCAATCTGACCCTTTTCATTGGGAAAATCTCTGTCTGTGATAGTTGCATTAACCGAACTAGGAATAATTACTACTAAGTCGTCCCAGTCAATAGCTTGAGAACAAGATGTGTCCATTGCTTTAGCAAAAGAAAATTGGGCAAAAAATATCGTTAATATAATAAATTTCTTCATATTTGTATTATACAAAAATCTCTTAATGTTTTAGTAAGTATCTTCTTCTACTTCTAAAGGATCTGGACCAAATCTATTATTATCAAATGAGCCACGCCTTACAAAGGCAAGAAGATAAACAATTGTAACGAGGAATATTAAACCGCCCAATCTTGCTGCAAGTTCGGCTAGAGTTTCTTGTGGGAAAATTGAGTACCACAAATTTATTAACATTATTATCAAATATGGCAATGCCCAATAATAACTGGCATCTAAATCTTGCACTCTCCTGACTGTGACCGCAAAAGCAGGCAAGAATAAAGCTAAAGATACTACTAATTCAGCCATTATCAGTTGTTTGCCCAACTCACTTTCGATCATATATCGTGCAGCAAAATTTGTATTATTCTTATCATCTGCTTCCATAAGATCCATATACTGTTCCAAAAAGACTGGCAGAATAGAGGAATTTGCAATCAATACTATTAGAATGGCTAAGATGCTAGCTATGACGCTAAATAAGAAGAAATACCACCATTCCGCCCTACATGCTCTGCCCTTAAATGTTGCATAGTTCTTAATAAGTGATGAATTGACTGCCTCTACAAAGTTCATTCTGCTTCTCCTTTTAGATATACATCAAACCTAATTGATGACCCTTTAAATGATACCGTAGGCTCTTTTAAATTACCATATGAAGCTTTTATTTCTCTCTTGATAACCACTCTTTTATAGTTTCTAGATAAAAAGTCCTCCAATGGATTGTCATAATCTACTAAATACTGATTAATAAAGGCTAAATTCTTTGCTCTTGCAACATTCTTTGAGGAATTAAACATAGGATCCAAGTAAATGACATCAAAATCTTGAATTTGATCTAAATATTCTCTAGAGTCGCCATTTAAAATAGTAATTTTTTCTTTTGCTAAATTAAAATACCTAGTATTAGGCAAATTATTTAGTGCTTCTTCAATAAGAATGCAAAGACCGATATTCTTTTCAACAATAGTAACTTCTTGCCCTAAGAGCGCGAAAATAAAGGCATCATGGCCCAATCCACCTGTTCCATCGAGTATTCTTTTAGAAATTGAGGATTTAAAACCAATAGCCTTTTTAAGGTGCTTTTCCCGTTGATAATTGGCAATTCGTCTAGAGAATTGATCTTTATGATATAAATTCGTTAGAAAGTCGCTATTTGCGTGCAATTTCGACTCTTCTGCAATCTCAAGGTATGGTTCTTTTAGATTTTCTTGTTTTACCGGTATTTTGTATTTTTTTGAGTAATAAATTGCTCTGGAACTGAAGTTTTTTTTATTGAAAGTTATTGCTTTTAGATCAGACAAAGAATTCCAACCCCTAAAAGAACTCTATAAGCAACAAAAGGCGTATATCCTATGTTTTTTATTAGTTTAAGAAAGAAATATATTGAAATATAAGATAGTATAAATGTTGTTAAAAATCCTATAAAAGTTGCTAAAATGTCTATATTTGTTTCTAACGTGTTAATTTCTAAAAAGCTAAAAAGTAGTGCTCCTGTAATGGTTGGAATTGATAACATTAATGAAAATCTTGCTGCTTCTGCTCTTGAAAAACCAAGAAATAATGCTCCTGTAATTGCTGTTCCAGACCTAGAAGCTCCAGATATTAGGCTGAATGTTTGAGAAAAGCCAATTATTACAGCTTGCCACCACTTCATTTCAGAATTTTTAAGATTTCCATTGGAAAATTTGTCAGCTAAAAAGAGTAATGCCGCAAAAATTATATTGCTTATTGCAATACTTTTAAGAGTCCATCTATAATCTCCTGCACTGTCTATAAATAGGACTATTAGCACAATTGGAAGGGTTGCAATGATTAAAAAAATGAATGTTTTTGATAAATAGAAGCTAAATTTTAAAAATTGGTCTCGAAAATAGACGATAACCGCTAAAAGACTGGCAAAATGTACTGTTATATCAAATATTATCCCTTGGTCTGGCCAACCAAGCAATTTACTTGGCAGTAATAAGTGTGCAGAACTTGCAATAGGAAGAAATTCAGTAATAGCTTGAATTATGCTCAAAATTATTATTTGTATTAATGAAAGATCATCCATCTATTTTCCTGTAATTTAACTCTTTTATGTAATTTGGATAATTAGATTCTAGCGCATTGTTTTTGTTATCTAGCATCATTTCAAGGATATTTCGTGAAATTTGGCTCTCTTCAATACTTTTAATATTCTTAAGTTCTAAGATTTGGCCTGAATAGCTTATAAAATCTGAGTTTTCTGGTATTTCTTTTAAATCTTTACAATATATTTCTTTTTCATTAATTTTGTAGAAATAATCGTTTTTATTGCTCTTTATTACTGGAATCATTGAATCATTTTTCCATTGCAGAGCTGAAAGATTAGAAAATGCATAAAAACTGCAATTTGTAAGTAATTTTATAGTGTCTAAGAAGGTGAAGGCTAATCTAGCGCCAGTATACGAACCAGGACCAGCTGCATATGCCATGGAATCAAGGTTTTCAAAGCTAAAATCAGGTATTTTTGTTTTTATCTTAGTTATTTTTTCAATCCAATCATTCTTTTTATCCCTTTTTTCATCAATAAAGGAAAAATAATGTTTTTCATTGTTGTAATGTATAGCAAGAAAATGCGTTTCGTTTGTTAAATCTATAACTAAAATATTCAATGCGAAATAACTTTTCGTATATCTTCTGTGACCTCTTCTAAGGTTTTAGAAGCATCGATTTCGTAAAAACTAATATCTTTCTGCCTATAAAAGCTTAAAAGTGGCTCAGTCTCCTCATAATAGACTTGTAGACGTTTTTTTATGACATCAGGGTGGTCATCTTCTCTCTGAATGAGAATTTCTCCTGTTAAATCATCTTTTCCTTCGACTTTTGGTGGGTTGTACACAACATGGTATGATCTGCCCGAAGGTAAATGAACTCTTCTGCCTGACATTCTTTCAATTATTTCTTTCTCCGATATTTTTAAGAATAATATTAAATTAATTTCAACCTCAGCTTCCTCCAGTGCCTTTGCTTGATCCAAATTTCTGGGAAAGCCATCAAGTAAAAAGCCATTTTCACAATCATTTTTACTTATTCTTTCTACCAACATTTCTATAATTATATTGTCTGGAACTAGTCTTCCCGAAGATAAATACTCTTGCACTTTCCTTCCAAGCTCACTTTCTGCTCTGCTTACTTCTCTCATCATCGCGCCAGTAGAAACATTTGCAATTCCCTGCTCTCTCTGAATTATTTCAGCTTGAGTGCCCTTTCCGGCACCAGGCATTCCTAAAAGTATTAGATTCATTTTTCTAGAACTATAAAAGACAAAGTATAACTATCTGTATTTGTGATTGATAGATGGCAGTCTAAATCTTTTAAGCTACTAGAAATTAGCTTTGGTTTGCCTAGATCATCTTTTTGAAGAGTAATATCCGAAGGATACAAACCCCTAAAGCCTGTTCCAAGTGCCTTAACGAGAGCTTCTTTTGAAGCAAAAGAAGAGCACAAAAAATTAATCTTTTTTGTTTTTGGAAGTCTATAAAAAATTTCTTGCTCTTCAGAAGAAAGAATTTTCTTTAAAAATTTTTCCTGATATCTGGAGTAAATGTTTGCAACCTTCTCTTTATGAATTAAATCTGTTCCAATGCCTACAATCATCTAAAAAAAATCCTACTTTTAATGTTTAACTCTTCGAAATAATATTCAATAGCTTTTCTATTAATCTCTTTACTTAGCTTCAACGCTTCAGAAGAAAAACTTCTATTACCTATATCAATAATAATTTTACCATCATAGCCTTCATTACTCTCCCTAAAACCACTTTGAGGACTGTATTTATAATTTTTTTTATCTTCAATCTCTCTGTTTGATTCAAGATCATTAAAAAAATCAATTTGATATCCAAGATTAGCAAGAATATCTAATTCAAAATTTCTTAGTATTGGCTCCACTTCATCTGTTAGCTTAAGTCTTTCAATACAACTTCGATATAATTCAAATAATTCTTCTGATTCACTAGAATGTACTAATAAAAAGTTAATCAATTCATTTATGTAAAAAGCAGAATATAGACTTTCTTTGCCCGTAAATTCTTTGTAAGGCTCAATATTTTCGGCTAGATATAATGTTTTTAGGTTGCTTCTTCCTCTAAAGTCGATATTGAGTAATTGAAAAGGTTCTAGATGACCCGAAAATTTAGATTTTTTCCTTTTTGCTCCTTTAGCTACAGCACTAATCTTTCCTGAGTCTTTGCATAAAAAAGTAACAATTAGACTGGTTTCCTTATAGGGTCTGGAGTGTATAACAAATGCTTCTTGGATATTAGATTGCATTAATTCTTTATTCCGAAACTTTCAAGAGTAACAGGATCGTTTATCCAATTTTTCTTAACTTTACACCATAAACTTAAAAAAACTTTCTTTTTATATTTTTCTTCAAGATCAATTCGAGCTTTTGTACCAATAGATTTAATCTTAGCCCCTTCCTCGCCTATGACTATTTTTTTTTGGCTTTCTTTGGCAACAAAAATAGTTGCATCTAAATTTATTTGTTTGTGCTGATCTTGAAAGACATCTAGAACTACAGCTGTTTGATATGGAAGCTCATCTCCTAGCAATCTAATAACTTTTTCTCTTATTGTTTCTGTAATTTCAAATGTTTGGCTTTGAAAATCAAAGCCTTCTTTAGGGTAGAAAAAATCATTTTTTGGCATGAGCTTTTCTAGTTCAGTTTGAACAATATCCAGACCCTCATTTTTTTTAGAGGATATTGGAATGATGCTATTGAAACCTTCTTTAAGAAACGTTTTTTCAACAAATGGGAATAATTCATTCTTGTTCTCAAGGAGGTCTATTTTATTTATCAATAAAACTTTGTTTGCATTTGAGCTTTTTACTAATTCAAGGGTTTCCTTATCAACACTATCGAATTTTGTGCCCGAAACCATGAAAAGAATTACATCTACATCGTGGATAACTTCATTTGGTTTTTTTCTAAGGATTTTATTGATTGTTTTCTCAGTTTTTTTATGAATTCCAGGTGTATCAATAAATATAAACTGGCAATTTTTAGTGGTCTTTACAGCGTAAATATTTGATCTGGTAGTTTGAGATTTCTTAGATGTGATTGATACTTTCTTATCTAAAAAATTATTCAAGAAGGTTGATTTACCAACATTAGTTTTACCTATAATTGTTACATAGCCACACCTTTTCATTATTTTACTTTCCCTGCTCTAGAAAAGTTTGGCCATTCACCTGATTTCCATGACAACCAAATAAAATCTGCTCTTCCCCATATTGATTCTTCTTTGATAAAACCCCAAGATCTGCTGTCATTTGAATTATCTCTATTATCTCCCACCACAAAATAACTTCCTTCAGGAACAACTAGCTCAAAAATATCAGCTGAGGTTCTTTGCATGTGTCGAATTGAGTATTCTTTTATATTATTATTTTCAGTTAATATCTCTACTCCAAAAGCATCTGTTTGGACTAACTTTTGTTCGTATTCTTCCCCATTGATGTAAAGTCGTTTATTCACATAACTGATTGTATCTCCACCTTTTGCGATGACTCTCTTTACAAACGGGACTGTAGGTTTGTGGGGTGGAAAAAAGACGACTATTTCGCCGATTTCAGGACCTTTAGAGAAAATTTTACTTCTTCCTGTAAAGGGTATTTCCAGTCCATATGCGTTTCTATTTACTAAAACGAAGTCTCCAACTTCAAGATTTGGTTTCATTGATCCAGATGGTATCTGCCATGGCTCATAAACATAACCTCTTATAAAAAACACAAGGAATATGCTTAAGAACCAACCTCTGCTTTCCTTGATAATCTCTTGATGGCCTTTTACTAAAGATAGAATTAAAACTCCTAAAGAGAAAATGCTATAAAATGCCAATAGATCTCCAATATTCCACTGCTTAACAAATAATATCCCTATGATAAGTACTGATATAAAAAGACCTATTCTTTGGGTATTACGATGAACTTTGTCTGAAAAGTTTCCAGTGACAATTGACCAATACCAATAAGCCACTATCCCACAAATTAATAAATTTAAAATAATAAAAACTGGCAGATTTGCTATTGGCTCAATTAGATTAAAAAAAGTGCTCATTTATTTTTATCTGTTGAAAGAAAACTTAAGAAAGCTTCCTGAGGTAAAGCGACTTTACCTATCTGTTTCATTTTCTTTTTTCCTGCTTTTTGTTTTTCAAGAAGTTTCTTTTTCCTAGTTACATCTCCACCATATAGTTTAGCAGTTACATTCTTTCTAAAGGCTTTGACGCTTTCTCTGGCTATTATTTTGCCTCCAAGCATGATTTGTATTGGAATTTCAAACATTTGTCTTGGAATAACTTCTCTAAGCCTTCTTGCAATGTCTCTGCCTTTTCTTTGAGCATCAGATCTATGCATTATTGATGAAAGTGAATCTACTACTAAACCATTCACTGCGACATCTACTTTTACTAAATCTGCTTTTTGATATCTATCAAAAACGAAATCAACTGATGCATAACCCTGACTTTTTGATTTAAGCAAATCAAAAAAATCCATGACTATCTCAGATAGTGGCATCTCAAAAATTATTGATACTTGGCCACCTAAGTATTGAAGATCTTTTTGAACTCCTCTTTTAGCTATGGCTAATTCAATTACGTCTCCTACATATTTATCTGGGCATAAAATTGTAGATTTAATTATTGGTTCTCGAATTGCATCTATCTCATTTGCTGTTGGCAGTTCTGCGGGTGAACTTATGAAAGATTCCTCACCATTAGTTCTGAGAATTTCATAGGCTACACTTGGTGCGGTA
>Ga0310343_10001070_pt1 | contig 13806 bp, 7 predicted proteins | sample HC15DNA2025_MG_FD_203519 | JGI IMG/M metagenome (GOLD analysis project Ga0310343, IMG submission 203519) | Marine microbial communities from station ALOHA, North Pacific Subtropical Gyre - HC15-DNA-20-25_MG | ecosystem: Environmental > Aquatic > Marine > Oceanic | place: Pacific Ocean: North... | reverse complement strand
TGGCAGACAAATGGCACAAGGGTTTGGAAGTTCCAAAAAAAAGTGGAACTTCCAAGCCGTAGGATGTGGAAGTTTTTTGGAAGTGTGTAAAAACGCACCACTTCACACCGAGCTATTCACACCAGTTCGTATTCAAACGTTTACAAAAAAGGCAACGTGTGCTACGATGGCCACTCGCGTGCCGACGGTGTCCTCCGCGCGAGTTCTAGCACCCACTTTGCGGTGCTCAAATAGTTTGCCCGCGTGTAAGCGGCGGACGAGAAGCCTCGCAGCAGCCTGACATGCAAGTGCGCCGACAAGCGATGGAACCAAACGTACTCAAGCGAGTGGACACTGTCGTCCACTCCGTTCCACCCGTCGGGAGGTTCCCGATGCCATGTTTTGTATCGCTGCTCGTTGCTGCGGTCGCCGTGTATCGGAAGGAAAACTTCCTTGGCGCGGTGCAGCAATACTAAGAGTTCCATGATGTCGCCCAAGTAGCCAGGATTTTTTGATCCCGTGTCAAGAAATCGTTGCCAGGTTTCATGCATGGCCTCTGGGCTAGGCGCTGCCCCGGTGTCACCCAGCGCGTTGATGACATACTGTGTGTCCTCGCAAAGCTTGGGATTCTTGAGCAGCGTGCGCAAACGCGTGAGCATTGGATACTGACAGGCACGCGGGGCCTCTTGTGACGTGGGGGCGTTGGGTATGTTGAGTAGTAGCCGCTGTGTCACTTGTACTGCCTCGGCGCGGTGGCGCCCCAAGCCAGTGCTGCGGAAAAAGTCGTCTGCATGCAAACTCATCGCATGCTTTGAAGGATCTCTGCTACGCCTGAGCGGCACACTCCTGCCAACATCCTCCGTGCGCAGCAGCTCCATCGCAACTAGGAGCGCTTCTATTCTTTCATACTGGCTTGCGCCACAGACGGGTCGAACGTGGCTGGGAACGGCTTCCGCGATGACACGGGCCGACGCCATTACTTACCTCTACTGCTTACGGTTGCGTATCGCTTTATCGCAGTGACCACCCGAGCACACGTTTTTAGCGATTGGTTGCAGACTATGGGTTGCATACAGTCAAAACGCATGGCCAACGGCCAATTTCTCCGCGTCCGACGACTTGCGCACAATCACGGAGGCTGCTAACAACGAGTCCAGGCCAATGTACACGGAGAAGAGTATTGTCAAAAAAACGGCCAGCCCAGGCGTGTCAGATCCATTCGCGGCCAGATCGCAGGTGGCTGCAATGTCCAGCGCCATTGGCGTGTCCTGATTGGCTGCGTCAACTGTTTGTTAAATGTCGCTCGCGAGTTGCCCAATGCTTGTCGTTACCCACATGCTAACCCCCACGGCGGCACAGGCCATTGCTCCTGCCGCCAGCACGCGGTGTGCAAAGAGCGATTGTGCACGGGTGCGCGCCATTTCGTACTCGTCTGCGACGGTCGGCACGCAGATTTCGGCTTGCGCGCTGCCGTCGAGCACGTCCTCCGACGTCCTGACTAGCGCAAATGGCATCAAACGCTGTAGCGCCCGTTGCAAAACCTGCACGCTGGCACCGTTTCCCGAGCGCACGCGCACGCGCGTTCGACCTGTCTCGTCGCGGCCGACGTACGTGATGCGTGCATCCGGATCTTCCTTGCGGCACGCGTCTACGACGCGCTGTGCCACGCCCTCGGTGAACGAGGGGCGTGGTGGGCTTGCACTGCCATTGGACATGGTTATATGGCGCTTCTTGTAACGGACGGATGAAGACGAACGCACTGCGCTAACCAGCCGTCTACGGGTTGTTTGTGTGCTAGCGTCCGCGGTCGTGCAAGGCAATGCTGGACTCGTTGCCCGAGATTCCCGCGCCTGTTTCGGATGCGCCTGAAGTGGAGGTGGCTGTGCTAGCGGACACGGCGACGAACTTGAGTGATGAGAGCTCTCAGAGCTCTCAGAGCGACTTGCAGGGCTCGCTTGCGGACTTGCTTGGATTGGCAGCACCGGCGACGGCGGATGCTCCGCCGTCTCCGTACATTGATCCTCTTGATGCAGAATGGGCGGAGCTGTTGTCGGAGCCGCTTCCACCGCTGCCTCCACCACTCGCGTCGCAACCACCACCGACGCCAGTATGTGACTCGTCCGTCGATCGGCTTGCCCCTGTCGTTGAGTCCGACGAGGACGAGCCACCATCGGCGCAAGTGGTGGTGGCAGATCCGGTGGAAGTTTTTCCGCCAAAGATACCTCTGCGATTGACATGCAACGCGTTGTTCAAAATAGACGATGAGACCACAGAGGCCACGCCTAGCGACGCGGACACGCCTCGCGTGCCGGACTTGGTAGCGGCGATCGAGGCGCGTGCCACTCCACTCCCGGTGCCCTCGGACCCGATACCCATCCCGCCGCCCAACTGCCGAATACGGAGGCGGGGTGGGCCACCGATGGCAGTACTCATGGAACGCATGTCTGTAGGGGACAGTGTAACGTCTGTTTGATACTCAAGATACAAAGTCACACTGTTACAACCCCGCCCTAAAAGTGCGTTGAGGCACACGGAAAGATGTCAGGCTTGCGGATCGCCGAGCGTCGCGCGGCAGATGCACGCCCCCACTCCGACAAGAGTGGCACGGCTGTTGGCGCAATGACATCCAGGTTTGAGTGGATGCGCAAGGCGTTGACGCTTGGAGCGCCGGTGGGGGTGGGAGCGGCTCTTGATACAAGCGACAGACCCGATTTGGCATAGAGGTCGCCCGCCAAGTTTTTGAGCACCGATTCCTTGACAAGGTCATCGTCACCGACAATCTTTAGTGCATCGTCGTAGCTCACCGTCATCAACCCAGTTCTTGTGCGCTTGTCCGCCATCAATGCAGCATAGCCAGCGGTAGCAAACCCGTTCATGTTTGATGCATGGAAACTGACCGGCGTTGTCGGCTCGTATGGTTCGGGCGCATCATCGCCATAGGTGCCCTCGGCCAGAGCAAGCGCCGCTGTCAAATCGATGGCGGGTGTGCGCAACGCACCTTCCACAAGTCTGTCGGCGCGTCTCTTGGCTTTATCCAACTTTTTCTGCATTTTGGCTCCGATCGCAGCGGGTGCGCCCATTTCGGGGCGGTAGAAAGGCAAGCTTTCGCTTGGAGATACCGGCGGTGGCTGGTCATTGAGGCCAGAGCCCACACCTACCACATTGCCTATGCCCTGGGCAGTGTCCTTGACCCCTACAATGACATGCGCAACGCCCTTGACCAAAGCTTGGCCGCCTGCAATCACAATATCGTCCGCACGATTGCCGCGAAGAACGTACTTGCGCACAAATTCGTCGCGAGCGTCGTCAAACTGTTGGAAAGATCCGATTGCGTTTTCCACCACATCACCTGCGGCCGCTGCGTCGTCCACCCCCACAGCTTCCGCCGCCTTCTCAACGGCAAAACCAGCGCCCTTTCGGATGGCTGCGTCACCTGCTGGCTTGTACACATACTCAGTGATGCCACGTCCAAAGCCCATGATAATGTTTTTGAGCATTGTAGGTATAATGAATACCCTATCCGGGATGCCGCGGTTGAACTGGTAATCGTACCAGTATCCGATGACAGTCATGCTCAACGCAGTGCCGAGCATAATTACTTTCCAGTTCTGGAAGAAGAAGCAAAAGCTCAGGATGTACTTGCACCGTCGGCCACGGCGATAGCGCGAGAATCCTCCATAGTCCGACGGGTCGTCCGGCCCATCGTCGTCGTCCTCAGAGGGCACGTAATCTGAGTCTTCCTGGTCCTCAAACCACTCATCGGCGTTAAAGGGCGCGTTTGTGGAGGCTGTGCCATTGGACACCTTCTTCTTGGGCGCGTTGGCGCGGAACAGTGCGGTGGCATTGCGAGAGGCCGCCTCCGCACGGCCGTCTGACAGACGCAGGACAAACTGGCGGAACACGTACATGATCTCGTCAATTGATGAGTCTTTTGTTTCCGTGGAGGACGTGACAGTGGAGCGCGTTTGGAAGTCGGGCGTGGTGGCTGCGCGCTCTATGCTGCACAGCATGGTTGGCATGAGTGGGGAGCGGAGAAACCAGGAGCTCGTCAGCGCAGTGTAAACCAGTCGGCGCACGTAGGCACGCCCCTGGCACTTGGGTGAGGCATCCGCCGACCGCGGAAAGAAGTCTTCATAGGTGGCGCTGGCATCTGGACCAACGTAATCTGGCAGAAGCGGCATCTTGTCCACTGTCGGAGCGACGATGGTTGCTCCCTTGTCGGCATGAATGACACGCCACAGGAGGCATGTAAATTCCGCAGCAAGCTCGCCGTCGTACATCTCCATGAGCCAATCGCCCGAAAACTTGCCGTTGTCGTTGCGCAAGATGTTGCGAAACTCAAACTGTACTTTTGACCAATTCGGCCCCGGCATTTGCAGCACAAACTCCTCTACGGTGTGTAGCAGTTGAGCACGTACGATGCGGCCATCGCGATCGCCCCACATGCCCCACTCTGGCTTGGGCATGGGATTCTCTGGTCCGTACTTTGTATGACAAAACGTTGCAAAGTCGACGTCTTCTGTAGTCGAGGCCACAAAGGGCTCCGAGTGCATCTCAAATGCATCGTACACGGACAGCAGATCGGAGGCCATGCAGTCCTCATGAGTCGTGCAAAGGAGCGCCGTGTCGATGGAGTCATTGAGCTTTGCACCACTGAGGAGGTTCTGCTGCGCCACCCGCAGGTCAGCAGTCTTGAGCATGTACGTTGCGTACTCATCTGGGCCGGCCGCAATGGTTACGCAATCGTACGCGCACAGCTGGACTGAGTCGTCCACCGTGGCAGGCCAGCGGATGCCCAACGTATTACGCAGCGCAACAATGGTCTCGCGACGCCGACGGTCCTTGTCGTCGGTGTACTTGAACCCCACCTTGCCAGCGGCCACGTTGGTGCTGAACCAGTTGAGGTCTTGCTTCAGCGTGCTGTGACACAGCGCCGCAAGTTGCTCGACGACTTCTTTGCGCTGCGCACCTCGCAAGGCATCAATTTCCTGCCGGATTGTGTTGTCTTGTGATAGCACGGACTCTGCGGAAAGCTCATTTGCGCGCTTCGCGAAAAGTTTGGCTAGTGAGCGCTGCTTGGACTTGACAGTCGCAACCAAGTCGAGTTTGTCGAGGACAAACTCGCCCTTTTCAAGCGCCCGTCGCGCCACCTCCACCACGCCCTGGGGCGGTTTCTCAAAGGGGTTGGCACCGGGCCGGCGGTTTGAGGAACGCGGTAAGGGTTTTGTACCGGACATTGTTACTTGAATACACCACGGTACGGTTTATTGTGCAAGGGTAGCACACGCCTCCGCGAGGGACACCGCTTTGCACCCCATGCCTGTTGCACGCTTGCACGCAGCCGCAACGCTCTGCAAGTGTGCCCGCGTGACATCGCTTCCCGCCGTGTCGGCCACGTGCATGTGCATGCGGTTCACAACGGCGGTTCGCTCAACGCTGTGCATAGCAAACGCAATGCAAAACGACGTGGCGTAAATGCTGTTGGGTAGCAGCACGTGCAGCGAGGCGTTCTCCAGGTTTTGCTTGACAAGGTCAAGACTAGAAACAATGCGGTCGGCATTGAAGGCCATGGAGCGCATGGCCGCCGTGCGCTTCTGCACCTCAGCTCCTGCGTCAGGGCTCTCAGCAAAGAGCGTGATGACCTCGCTCAGGCGTTCAAGAAGCAGCGCACGACCAGCAACGGCAACCACCGCGGAAGGCGTGCTTGCCTGCTCCGATGCCAAGAGCATACGCACTTTCCTGTCCTCGGCGGTGATGACCAAGGGATGCCGTCCAAGGCCGACAAGCCCGCCTGGGCCCTGTCCTAAAACAGGCACACGCGTGCCCTCGAGCACAACATACGACGGCTTGATTGGCATGGCAATCTCGTCCCACAGGAAAAGTACGCGGTCAATGGCCAAGGCCAGCGCGTCTAGCCAAACCAAGCGTGCACCCAGGTCGGTGATTCCAAAAGGTGTCCTCCCCGGCACGCCGTCAATGCGGCTACCCATAGGGCAGTAGTAGTGCCGCGCTGTGCTATCGCGCACACCAAGTTGCGAAAGTGCGTCGGTCACGTTCGTCACAAGGTTGGTCTCTGGGCCCGGGTCGATGGACCATTCGCGCACCGCATCGGCGTCGATGCGCCGGCTTGCCCATGTGGCAACCACAAATGCCTGGCGGTCCTGAGGCGAGGGTTGTCGCATCCGCTCTTGGTCACGGAATCCGTTGGCAAGCAGTTGCTCCGCAGCCACGGCCGCCTCCACTTGCGGCAGCGGCTGTGTCAGCTTTCCAGGCTGTGACAAGAGCGCGCTGTAGGAGGCGGCCACCATGAGCAACGCATTGACGTCGTCTGACCGCCGCAACGCATTCACCCGCGCAAACGAGCGCACCGCCTCAACGGCGATGGCGCGTCGATTGAGCGGGGGCGGCTTCTCCTTGAGACTCTCCACCAAGTAGTTTTGCGCACGCGTCACCCATGCACGTGCAAACATGTCGACAATGGCGCGCTGCGTTGGACGCCATTGCGCGATGGCACTCTTGAACGCCTCGCGACCTGCTGTGCGGGTCAGTCGGTCATTCTCGGCGCGCTCAAACAATGGCAGATGCCGGAGAGCAATGCGAGCGGCGACGCCGGCGGGAAGGCACGTCCAGATGGCGTCGTCGCCGGCCACCAATGTGACGCCAGCACTTGAGCCGTAGGCAGCCTGCAAAATGCTGGACGCAGCTTGTGCCAGCGACAGCCCCGCGCGTGCTGCCGATTGCAGCACGTGCTCTCCGGTGGTGGGGAAACGGCCGTTGCGCAGTGTGTCCATGAGCTCGTCGTGCGCCGACTTGGCTGCCAGCTCGGCGATCGTAGTGGGCGTGAGCTTGGGCGGCACACCCACCGTACGCTCTACGGCCTCGCGCACTGGCAACCGGCGAAGTTCCTCAACCTCATAGAGTGATTCGACCACGTCGGACGGTGGCACAAGAGCCAGTGCCGTGGTCTGTGGCACCGTTGCCCAAGCGGCATCGTCCCACGATGGCTTCAGCTTGAGCAGGCGATTCTTGGCAACGTCGGTGTTCCGCTCCTTGGGCAACGAGTAGAGCTCGCGGAAGCGGTATCGCGAGTAGTCTGACCGGTTGTAAATCACGCTGACGGTTGCCACCTGCTGGTAGTCCCGCACCTCTTGCTTGGCCACCTCGCCCATGAGACGTAGCGCCTCCCTGGCGGCTGCAAGAGAACATTCGATTGGCACCCCACGGGCATGGCGGACGGCACGGTGATACAGCTTTCCGCGTTGCACGCGCTCCGATGCACGCGACTTGCTGTGCGTGACGATCAGGTCGGCAACGACCAGTGCGCCGTTGACGCTGTAGCTCCACGCTCGCCCTAGATTCAGCGCAGAAGTAAACACGTAGTTGACAAAGCCGCGTGCGAGGAAGGCGCTGAACGCGAGGGCGATCGGACCACCAATGGCAAGTCCGCCAGCGACGCCAGCTCCGATGTTACCAAAGGCCGCTCCAGCAGACTCAAAGAGCGCTGTGATGAAACCAAGCCCAAGCGATGATGTCCACTCTGCTGCCAGCAATTGCCCCACAATGGTCGGTCCGATAAGTAGGATGGCAGACCCAAGCAACCCTGCTGTGATCCAAGACAACCAAGACGACTGAGGAGGCGCGAATCCAATGTACTCGTCAGGTTCTGCGGTGTCCAGTGGCTTGGCAATCGTCGGCACAATTGCGCGCTGTGAGTGCACAATCTGCGGCAGCTGTCTCACAAAGACCTCAATTGTGTCGTCGAGCACTATCTCTTTCTTGAGGTCTTCGCGCTTCTCCTCCCACCTGCTTTGGTCGACAATGATGCTCTTGTAAGTGCCCTGCACAGGTTCAAGTGCCTCGACCACATCGTCGTCAAGGACCGTCCTTAACATCAAAAGCGCATCGTCCTCTTCAGCTGCTGTCGGTGCGGTCAGCGGGAAGCGGCCCAACTCCACGTCCACGTCAGCGGACAGAACAATCGTTGCGGCACTGGCCTCAACGTCGGGCTCCGACTCGGTCTCCTCCGCTTCGGTCTCCTCCGGCTCGTCTGCCTCGTCATCTGCTACCGCCTCCGCTGCCACACTCGTTGCTGCCAACTCCGCCTCCACCTCGGCAACAATCCTGGCCTCCAATTCTGCATCATCCTTTCGCTCCTGTTCTGCAGTCCAAACGCTCAGCGGCGCTGGCTCTGGCCACACAGGCACAATCGTTGTCATGACTGCGCGGAGCTCCTCAATCATGGTAGTCAGTTGCTTGGGCTCCACTGTCAGCGGTTTGGCAGCCCTCTCGCCATAGTCAAAGAAGCCGATTGTCCAGTTCCACACAAAGTTGCGCGCTTGCACGCTCCACTTGGCGCGTTGCAACGCGCGTTTGCGTGCATCCAGAGCAATCTGCACCACGTCTGTCACATCACCGGCCAGGCCTGCGCCCGCCGCCGTGGCTGCTTTGGCAATCAACGCAATAAAATCGCGATCGTCCCACAGTTTCATGAAGCAATCGAGGAAGTCGTTCATGGCCTTGTCCAAGTCAGCAACGTCCTTTTTGAGCTCGCCGTAGACAGCATGTGCGACAAGGGCGTCGTAGCGCCGAGGCTCCAGAGCGATGCGTTGTGTTGTGCCATCAACTTCGTGCACTTCGTACACCAGGCGCAGACGCGTTGTGGTCTGCAGCCGGTGCACAAACGGCACACGATCGTACACGAACTGGCTCGTGTTGGAGTTTTGGAAGCGGATTCGCCCTCCGCCCGCTTCCTCGTCCTTGATCTTCTCTAGTTGTTCCTGCACATCGGTGTAGCCCTTCTTGCCTGCCCCCGGGTCGTTTGTTTCTGCCAAGCGCACTGGCTTGCCGTCGTCGTCCAAGGTGTAGCGCCGCCTGAGGACAAACGCGTATGGCGTCTGCGTGCCCGACAAGAGTGTTTCCAACAGTGCATAGGCCTCGTCCTTGTTGCGGTCGCTTAGCAGCGCAAGCATCGCGCGTAAGTGCGTTCGCATGCCAGCCTGGTAATTTCCGCCGTCATTGACAAAGATTGACGGCTGGGCAGTCACTTTGCAGACGGCCGTCAACGCCTCAAAGAGCGGTACAAGGGCCCTGGCCACAGACTGCGCGCGGCCGCCAATGACGCGGCTGCGGTCCTGGTCCTTGACCTCGTCCGGCAGCGGCTTAGGCGCACGCTGCGCCGGTTTCGCCCTGGTCCACTTGGACTCTGGCAACACGCCATTCTCCTTGAAGTCCTTGCGTTTAGGCTTCGGCCCGACATTCCGCCGAGCCTGCCGCTCGGTGTCTCCTAGTTCACGCCTCACGCGCATCCTCTCCTCGTCTTCCTTCACCGCGTCCTTGTAGTTCCGAGTCGCATTCTTGTTGTCCCTTGTCCATTGCGTGAGGTCTGCCTCGTAATCACGGAGCTTGTTTTCGTAGTCCGTCTTCATGATCTGGTTCTCGTTGTTGACTTGCTCAACGCGCTCCTTGTACTTTTCGACCTCGCGATACGAGGCAAGTGCGAGGGCGCTGTGTGGCGGCGCGGCAAATGGGTACGGGAACGACACAGTTGGTGCCACGGGGTCGCGCAAATTGTACGGCTTGAGCTCGATGCGGCTGGTCTCCAAGATCTCCTGCTCCTTGCCGGGCTCAGTGGTGCGTTGCGATCGCTCGCTGGAGTCGGTGATCTGTTGCACCACCAGGAAGACTTTAGCTGGTGCCAAGGCCTCCTCCTCCAGCCGTACCGCGCACGCAATCGGCCGCACGCGTGTATCGACGGTGAGCTCCTTGGATGGATCGCATGGCGCAGGCAGCACGCAGGTTGGCAGGTCGTCGGCGGGCTCAAACTGGTCCTCAAGACCCTTCTCAATGGGTGCATACTCACACCTCACTCCGTCAACCACCAGAGTCCATTCGTTGCCCCTGGCTCCTTGCGCGCCGCGCACGAGCTCAACGCCGATCGGCTGGCCGTCGAAGTCCTGCTTCCACGGCCAGTCCTCCTGGTGTTTGTGAACAAGTGGACTGGCGTCCTGAAAGGCTTGAGCTGGAGCCACGTACTCAGATCCCCCTTCTTGTTTCCACACGCTAAACGGTTGGTCGTCGGTAAAGCGCGGACGGGCAAGAGGAGACGGAGTCTGCATCTAGTCTGCACTTCTGCTACTCTGATAAGTAGAACTGGCTTATTGGGATAGTAGAGCTAGCGCATTGCAATGGATTCGCTTACAAAGCGACGTGAGCGTGTCAGCCACACCGGCTTTGTCCGCAAAATTCTTGCCAGCATCGGCGAGGCAGCAGCCATGGGTGGCAGTCAGCAGTCTGACCTCGTACGTCAGCGCATCAAGCGCATCATGCCTGCTGAGCAGGAAAGGGTGCTTAAGGCACGCTTTGCGCTCGGCGCAGACGACGGTGCGTACATGCGACAGAATGTCATGCCTCTGCAGACGGTCGATCCCGACTGTGACGACTACTCCCTGGGAGGCAACCTGTCACCCGAAATCCAGTCGGCCGGCCGCGCGGGTTTGCTCGCCGCATTGGACGAGGAGTTGAAGAGCGTCGAGCTCCGCCTCAATGGTGAGCTTGGTGAGATGCTCATGGCGGCGGCTTGGCTCATGACCATAGAGGAAGTGTACACGTTTGTGAGCGACTACGCCGCGCGCAACGCCAGTGAGGCGGCGCGCGTCCTTGTCCGGTTGTTTAATCCTGCGGGTGACGTGCAAGAGGCGGCGCGTGTGCTTGCCACCGTGGCCAACCCGACCGAGATGCAAACGCGCTGTGAGGTCTTGCACATCTTGTTGCTCGTTTTCGCCAAGCCGATGAATGCCATGTTGACGCAGTACGAAACCACTGTCGGCGCCAACGGCACCGGCACAAAGCAGGTGTTTGACGGCATCAACCGCGTTGCGCAGGCGGCCCGGTACGAGCGAGCAACCTGGGAAGCCGAACAACTACCGATTCCGAGCCGTGTCGAGAACATACTCATTGCTGGAGCCAGCCTTCCAGCCACACTTGGGATTGTAACTCCGGCCGTGCCAACAGAAACCCTGTTGGAAGACATCGTAAACGCCCTGCGGAAAGCCGGTGCCGACTACAGAGGGGAGTCTTCAAATGACGACGGGGGTGAGCTCTTGATACTACCTCCCGGCGACGGTGCTGATGCCGTAGCCGACGGAAGCCGCGTTTTGCCATCAGACACTCCGCCACTTCCACCAGCACCACCTTTGCCAGCGGATCCAAGAGCGCCGCCAGTGGTTGCACCTGTCGCAATCGATTACTGCTCCACTGTCACCATCACTAGTGACGAGGACAAGGAGGCGGCAAAGGATGCCGTGTGCGCTGCCGTTGGGCAGCTGCGCGAGGATGGTGGCTTTGGGTTCGACACGCAAACCAACCGCGTACTGCGTGGCACCGGGGTGTCGCCCTTCTGGACATCGGCTCACAAGCGGAGCTTGCAACGCGATCCTGCAGAAGAGGACTACTGGCGCAAGACACTGTGGCCACTCAAAGAGGCCCACACATGGACGACTGTCGACCAGCTGGCACAGAAGCTGGACGTCGCGACGAGGCTGCCATCTGGCAACGTTGCCGACGAGTCGCTTGTAAACGAGGCCGGCACTCGTGCCCTTGTCTACGCGATGACACGTGGTCTGTGCGGTGAGCGCGCTGCGCACCAGCGTGTCCTCCGGGATGGCCCTCTGCCGTACAACCTGCCACAGATGGCATACCCGGACTTGTCTATTGCGTTGGAGGACGTCAGCATCTCACCTATCGAAGAGGCGCGCTCGCGCACGGCTTTTCCTTACGTCAACGTTCCAGTCGTCAAGGACTTTGTGGCACACCTCACACCGCTTCCTGATCCGAGCAAGCCCATCCTGCCGGCCAAGGTGGCGCAGTGGGCGCCTGTGACTCCGGTCAGCGTCGAAGGCACCACGGTGTACAAGGTGGACAGCAGCGATCCGACTGCCGCGCTCGCAGAAGCGAGTGTGTGCGAGCACCTGGCCACCTACTACAAGACATTGCATGCACAGACGCCCTCTGATGGCGCTGCCGCACAGGACTTGCGTGGTTTTCTCCTTGCGTGCGCAGCTGCTGCCAAGGTCAAGCAGCTCAATGCTCTGTGCACTGTCTTCTCGCTCAACCGCACCAAGTTGAGCCAGCTGGCCAAAGCGATGCCTGTTTCCAATGCCGCCTCAAAACAGCACGTCTTCATCACACGGCCCGTGCTCGTGTGTCCCGACCGCAGCGTCCTCTACCCGTGTGACGCGGGGCTGTGGAGCATGACTGCCACTGCCGCTGTTCAGGCAGCACCTGTCAATGCGCCGGGCACTGAACCAGACGAGCCGCGCAGCGGAGCGCCTGATGCGACTGGTGCGCGGCGTGCCTTGCGCCGGGACAGTGGCACTGCCTACCTACGCGCTGCACTGAGCGACTCTGACAACACAAAGGCTCCCGTGTACATCGCCTACCGCCCGGGGACCAACGAGCCCAACCTGAACCGCATGTTTCGGCGTGGCCCAGTGCCTGTGCGCGACTTTGCCGACGGCATCTTCCCGGACAAGCTTGTCGACATGGCTACGGTGCTCCGCAACGCGCTGAAAGTGTGTTCCAAGTTGCAGAGCATCAATAACGAGCGCGTGCATGTGGATGAGCTCAAGAAGGCTGAGGATGACGCGCCGACTGGCGACGACCTTGCGCGTCTCAGGCGCGCTGCGGTGTGGGACGACGCACTGCGTGAGGCGTGCATCTCGGGCGACCGCCTGTACAGTTTTGTACGCCAGTTCTCCGGCACCATCTCGGAGAGTGTGGATGCCGTGTGCCAGATTGACGAGGGCATGCTCGTCCGCCAGCAGCAGCAGCTGCGCGAACGCCGCGCACGAATCTCCGACCGCGCTGCCCAAGAGCACATGACGCTGGTGCGCAACGTCTTTGGCGCTGTCATTCGCGAGAGCGGCCTGACGCTTGGCATCACAAACGACGGTGCCACCGGCGACATTGGTGAGCTCAAGGTCATGTCCAATACTCTGCGCAAGCAGCTGACAGACCTCACACAGCAAGGAAGCTCCACCGAGGGCTTCTTTGCCAACTCTGTGCGGCTTGAGCAGCTGCTACAGAAAGGCACGGGGGAGATGACGCTGTCAGACCTCTTCGCCAAACTACAAGACGCGGGCAGTGCGCTGCAAGCGGCAGCCGCAGCGTCCTCCTCTGATGACATGCCAGGCTCAACCGTGTCGATCGACTTTTTGTCTGCACCGCGCAACTCGCTGGTGCTGCGCTACAAACCCGAGGCCCTTGCGGCCATGCGCCAGGCGTTCGACGTGTTTCAGCGCGAGATGATGGCACAGCACGGACGCATGTACCGCACCATCTCGGCCTACGAACTCATCGAGGGCAGTGACGAGTCGCTGTGCTCCGCGTTTGCCGCGTTCGCCGCACACATGCTCGTGCACGCGCGCATGTACGCGTCGTCCACCGCCATGTACGTGGCCGCGTGGCCGGCGGCGGCCAACGCGCAGCAGCTCAAGATCTCGCTGCAGCGCCTCGTGCGCGTGGCGTGCCAGTACCTGGCCTATGCGGCGTCGCCCAATTTTCTGTCGGACACGGGACGTGCCGCATACTTTGCGCAAGCCACGGCCGTCGGAGTGCCGGTGGCGCCGCCGCGCTACCTAGTGCCGCATGGCATGTGGAGCCTCAACCCGTATGGCAACATGTAGGGGAAGCAACCGGAAGCGCGTGACAGTCACAAACGTGTGTGTGCGCACCCAGTAAGTGTGAAGTGCGAGTGTGTGTGTGGATAAACTCTAGTGTGAGACCCATTGTTAGGAGACTGCAACCATGCAAGCCGTGGTCGACCCTTCT
>Ga0310343_10001069_pt1 | contig 13806 bp, 20 predicted proteins | sample HC15DNA2025_MG_FD_203519 | JGI IMG/M metagenome (GOLD analysis project Ga0310343, IMG submission 203519) | Marine microbial communities from station ALOHA, North Pacific Subtropical Gyre - HC15-DNA-20-25_MG | ecosystem: Environmental > Aquatic > Marine > Oceanic | place: Pacific Ocean: North... | reverse complement strand
ATACGATTAAAGAGTTAGAAGAATTAGATTTAACTCCAAGTTTAAGTCAATACAATTCAACAATTAATTACAATCGTAAAAGTAAATTTATTAAATCTAATAGTAATACTAATAAGACACATAAGAAAGTAGGTTGAGACTAATAGTGAGTCTTATGAGATTCACAATCATTATCACAATCAGTCTCATGCGACACATTAGTCTTGTGTGGTATTGCTAAAATATCATGTTAGACTCAATTTAAGATGCTATAATTAATATATAAGACAATTTTACACTTAATCATTTCACAATCACAACGCCATGACGCAGACAACAGCAGACAGACGCCAAGACGTACGCAAATCAGGGACGTACGACGTCTACATAGAGATAGATATAGACTGCCAAGAGCTACTTGATGCTATCGGCCTTGACTATGAACAATGCGAGGACGACGACACACAGAACGAGGTCGCACTATCACTTACCAAAGACGAGTACATGGAAGCCATTACAAATAGTATGTGGCTATCAAATGACTTGAACGAACAGACTATAAGTGCAGCACTACTCAACCACGAGCTAGGCGAGTACACTACCAAGGTTACAATATATAAACCTAACGGAGACAAGATCACTTTTGAGTAAAAATACTCTTGACTTGTCATTTAATTTCAGCTATAATATAATCAGGAGGACAAAATGCTAACTATATCATTACTTACAAGTTTATTGTTATTCTTACCACAAGATTTCATGAACTTATACAACTATCAACAGACACAATATCAATCAGAACTATGCTACATCACTTAACATTCGGTCGTAATATCGGCACACAGGGTTATGTAACAGACCTTGACTGGGAGTTATATTGTCAAGAGGTGTTAGATGCCAACTTTGACGGCTATACTATACAGGACGCAATGGGATCATGGAAGTCCGTACCAGAAGATAGCAAGGTTGTTATCATCAACACCAACAATACACAGCTAGTCAAGGACTGTGCAGAACTATACAAAGAAATGTACCAACAAGAAGCAGTTGGTCTATTTACTACAGCCACACCTATGGAGTTTATTTAACATGACAACAGCAACAGAAGCCGCATACTATTCAATACTTGACACATATACACCACTTGATGTCAAGGACATACTTACAAATGGTGCTAGTCGCAAGGCTATACATCATAAGACTCAAGATGACATACTTGAGTGGTACGCAGAGCATAACGAAGGCTTGCATCATTCACTACTTGACTCAAGCCCTAAGTGTTTCAGTTACTACATGATATGTCAAGCTGCATACAACCAGTCAGAGAAAACACATGATGACCAGTATCATTTTATCAGGGACATAGTGTGGTTATACATTGATGGTATATGCAATGAGTTAGGTGACGAGTATCAACTTAACACCAAGACAAGAGACGAGATACAAGACGAGATGCTTGCTATCGACCTCAAGCATAGAAAAGCACAGTTACACGTCATTGACGGAGGTAAGTCATGACAACAATTACCTTTACTGATGATGAGTATGATGCACTCAGAGACTTAGTTAGTTGGGCATACAGCAGCAACTACTATCATAACAGATTAGATACAGACACATTTGACAGTATGTCAGATAAAATAGAAGGAGAAAGAAACAATGTTTAACACATACATAGACGACAGAGCCATGATACCAATACTATTAGCACATGATTGGATGATCTGGAAAGATACATGGACTGACTGTTCATACGAGACGTATATAGCTCTCAAGAAAATGATGAGACATAACGGCAACGCTGTACCTATGGTATAGCACCTGATCCTATGGTCTAGCGGTTATGACACTACCCTGTCACGGTAGTAACACGGGTTCAATTCCCGTTAGGATCGTTCAGCAAATAATATTTTGTTGATTTACTGACATTTACTTGTCAGACTTTTAAATTTTTGCTATTATAATAGTATGAATATCTTTGTTACAGACCCATGCCCAATACAGTCAGCTCGCAACCTACCTGACAAGCATATCGTCAAGATGCCACTCGAGACGTGCCAAATGCTTTCTATTATATACAGCGACTGGTATTACGGCGTAGGTAAGTTATACAAATCAGATGGCACACCTTATCGTACTGCACATGGTGCATTTCGTAACCATCCATGTACACAGTGGGCTGCTGCCAATCAGTACAATCTATCGTGGCTTATCGTACACGGCATTGCATTGTGCAACGAGTACACTGCACGTTACGACAAGGTTCACACGTGTTTCGACGTTATCATGCAAGCCGCTGTTATCTATCAGCGTTCTTTCGACGACGACTATGTTGACGCATATCACAACGTCACATCATTTACACGTGCCATGCCAGAGTCTATCAAGTACGACAATACAATATCCACAATCACAGCGTACAAACGCTACCTTAACACCAAGTCGTGGCTAGCTACCAACTATCTACGCATACCATCACGTAAACCATCATTTATTATTACCACCATGACACAATCCAAACCAGTATATGACTTCTCTACAACACCAGAGCAGAGAGCAGCAGAACAAGCCAAGCAAGACGCAGCTATTGCAGCAGCACAGGTTGCAAAGTTAGAAAAGTCAATGAAAGATGCACCAGCAGTCAAAGCTATCAAGTCTAAAGCTAGTGGTCTAGTACCAGCCAAGAAGCCAGCCACTAAAAAGTCAGGCAAAGCAGGCAGAATCGTAGGTATCAGCAAAGACGAGAACGAATTTATACAAGAAGTATTACATATGATTGCAGATGACCCAGAATTAGGTGCAAGCAACCCAAACTATGTTAAAATACAAGCAAGATACAACAAGTAATGAACGACTATTTTGACGAGATACACAAGGCTCTCAAGGAGTTCCATGAATGGAACGGTAGATCTACTAAACTTAAGCCACTATATATGCTCATCAAGGTCGATGTTGACGCAGACATAGTGCATAATCAGGATAAGGCAGAAGCCTATGCCGAGAATCATTGCAACTCACTCGAGTATGCATTGTGTGATTGGTACTATCCTGACGATCCACAGTACCCATACATTGCAAAATGACTACCCCAAACTGGCAGCATCACAGCAAGAAGCCGCCCAAATACAAGAAAAAAGTACGCATGATACAAGCTGCCAAGGCTCGTACCAAAGTACTTATCAATAAACTACGTTCACAATCACAACCATGACACCCATTTACCGCTACTATTGTGCCGACACTGAGTGCGGCAAACACTTTTGCCTGATGGCAGCAGATGACATAGAAGCTGCATACAGAGCAGACTCTATGGCAAAGGAGTGGTATCAATCCACTCTCAAGGACGTGTACCTTGACAAACACGCAAACCCACACAGACGTTACAGACCCTATGACAAAGAAATACTTTCCCAACCAGTGGAGTAAAATAGCTAGATGCCCTGCCGAATGGTTCGAGAGCATTGAGTATGACGAACTCATGGACTGGAAGATGAATGGTTGGGTTATTAGCCCACCATACGATATCATTATTCGTACAAAGCACTGCGTGACTGGCAAAGTCAAGGAGTATACATATATTAGACCGGATGCAGCTGGTCGTAGATTGAAGAAGTTGTTAGCTGGACAAGAGCATGAACTCGTAGTATGTACACACGATCACATACAACACCTTAAACCAGAACAATACATCACCGACAATGACAAAGAAAACTTTTATCCCAAGTGATGACGTCTACACTTATGAAAAACAGGCGTTAGATATGCTACCAAAATCACACCCACATTACAGTGAGGTTTACCAACACCTATACAACCAGATACGAGAACAGTTAGATGACATATGTTACACCAGAGCAGATAGATCAGCAGATACAGCTGGAGAGGACACAGATTTCTCAGGGACTCAAGCGTCTTAGAGATCAAACACTCAAGTTAGAGCAACAGAACTATGCGTCTGCAAGTATATATGGTATAGCCTCGTTACAAACTTTGTTACCACTTGTGGTTGACAAGATCATTACGACTAATACCAAGATACATCAGGGTAAATATGGAGCAGCTTTCAAGGACATACACATATATCTCGCTACGATCGAGCCGTTGGCAGCAGCTACTATTGCATGTAAGATTACATTTGATAAAGTGTTCGGTTACAAGGAAGGTTGTAACATTGCAACGAATGTTTGCGAAGCCATTGGTAGGGCTATCGAAGACGAATGTAACATGCGGCACTACGAAGAAAACGCACCAGCATTACTGGCAACACTTAAAGAAAACTATTGGCACAGAGCAATAGGTACACAGCAGAAACTTACTGTTATCAAGACGTTGATGAACAGATATGGAGTCAAACAGTGGACACCATGGAGTAGAAGCATACGTATCAAGCTAGGTGCATGGTTACTTGACTGTATTATGCAAGCAAGTGGTTGGTTTTACAAGCAGCGTATGCGTACAGGTCGTAAGACTACAGTATTTATAGCACCAACTGCTGAGTTTATGGACATCAAAGATCAAGTCATGGCAAATGCTGAAGTTTTTAGCCCTCTTGCATGGCCGATGTTGATACCTCCAAAGGACTGGACTAACGACTCACCCGGTGGCTACATGTTAAATGAGCTAATGCAAGGTCACGACTTAGTTCGTAGAGGCGATCCCTCCCGTATACAGGGGGAAATACCTATATCTTTTCTGAACAAAATCCAACGAATAAAATATCGGTTAAACCCGTTTATAGTTAAGACAGCTGAAGCATTACAGCAACAAGGTATTAGTGTTGGAAAGTTTCTCCCTATCATAAATTACGAACTGCCACCAAAGCCGTACGACATAGCAGAAAACAAAGAATCCCGTAAGAGGTATCGTAGGGAAGCGGCAGAAGTAATGAATAAGCGAGCAGCAGAGTTCAAGAGATCCTGTCGCACCCGCATGACCATGGAAGCGGTACGTCGTTACAAGGACGAGGTGTTTTATATACCTTGGTCTTTCGACTACCGTGGTCGTGCATACCCTATCCCTGCCTTTCTTACACCACAAGACACAGACTTTGGAAAAAGTTTGTTACAGTTTGCTGATGAAGCAGATGTTGTGTCTGAGAAATGGCTTGCCTTTCAAGTAGCTACCAGTTATGGTCTAGATAAAGCTACTATGGAAGAGAGACTCGAGTGGACAAGAGATAATGTCTCACTTGTCTCAGCTGTCGCAACCAATCCCATTGCTTTCTTAGGAACGTGGGAAGGTGCGGAAGAACCATGGCAATTCCTTGCAAGTTGCGACGAATACTATCATTGCTGTATCAAGCGTGATAGACATACAACATCACTACCCGTGGCTACCGACGCTACATGCTCAGGCTTGCAGATACTTGCTGGTCTGGCTCGGGATAAGTCCACAGCTACACTGGTCAATGTCGTCCCCTCTGATAAGCCACAAGATGCTTACGCTAAAGTGGCAGAGACAGCACTAAGCTTAGGGATTCCAACCAGTGTACACCCTGTATGGGATAGAAAGTGCGTCAAACGTACTGTTATGACTATACCATACAACGCTAAACCATTCTCGAATAGATCTTACATCAAGGAAGCACTACAAGAGAAAGGTATAGAGGTCGATAAAGATGACCTCACCTCCATTGTCAAAGCTGTACGTGAAGCCATGCACATGATCGTGCCCGGGCCAATGGCAGTTATGAAATGGATCGAGACAGAGGTGTCTAAGTCTATCAAGCATGGAGCAGATCATGTGGAATGGACAACACCATCAGGTTTCGTTGTTAAGCAACGGATTATGAAGAAGAAAGTAGAACGTCTAGACCTACAACTTCTCGGCAGATGTCAACTTAGTGTAGCTACAGATGAGACAAACGACGTCGATCTCAGTAGGCACAAGGCAGCCACTGCACCCAACCTGATACATAGTCTCGACGCATCTCTCTTACACCTCGCTGTGCGTAGTTTTGATGAACCAATCGCACTAATCCATGACAGTGTGTTAAGCAGATGTTGCGATATGGATAAACTATCTGCTATAATAAGGGAGAAGTACATGATTCTCTTTGCAGAACATGACTATCTCATTGACTTTGCCCGACAGATCGGAGCAGAGACAGCACCGCCTATCATTGGCGATTTACAACCCGAAACGGTTATAGAATCCACTTATTTTTTCTGTTAACTATGACAATAGACATTTATAAAGAGGCTTTCTACTCGCCTAGTTCTTTTTTCAGTAGTTTCTTTGCACCAACAGAGATCTACGTCGTGGCAAAAGAGGACATAGAGAAAGCTAAACACGAACAATACCACGCACAACTCAAAGCAATCAACGAAAGGATTGACTACTTAACAACTCAAAAGACTGACATCCAGTCTAAGATAGATACATACCACAAGGAGAACAAAACTGATGCCTAAAAACGTCCACGTGACTGACGAGATTAAATTAGAAGGCTTCCAAGCCATACTTGAACCCGGTAAGTTCGGTTACTCACTCGCTGCTATTGTTGGCGAAGATGTAATCGACGCACTTGAGACTGAGAGACAAGCTGTCCTTACATGGGCACAGTCCAAGTTGAAGAACCCAAAGAGAGCTACACTCAAGCCAACACCATGGGAAGAGGTAGCTGAAGGTAAATACAAAATTAAGTTCTCGTGGGGAGAGGACAAGAGACCCGGCGTAGTCGACACCGAGGGAACACCTATCACAGATAAGAAGACACCTCTATATGGCGGATCTACAGTTAAGCTTGGTTTCTTTCAGAAGCCTTATATCCTCAGAGATGGAGTCACCTATGGTAGTAGTCTTAAGCTACTTGGTGTACAGGTCGTAGCTGTAGGAGAAGGAGCTGCTGTTGATACAGACAGCATGGATGAAGAAGCAGTAGCCGATATGTTCGGTACTACAGAAGGCTTCAAGACATCAGCCCCTGCTCCTGTGACTGTACCTCCAGCTGAAGATGACGATTCAGAAGAGGACTTTTAGGTCTAAGCTAGAGAAGCAAGTCGGCGATCTTCTCGAGCAGATTGGTGTGGTGTATGAGTATGAGACACACAAGATCTCGTATGTGATACAGCACCACTACAATCCTGACTTTATCCTACCCAACGGCATATTCCTAGAAGCTAAAGGTTTCTGGGATGCCGCCGACAGACGCAAGATACTAGCTGTCGTGCGAGACAATCCAGATATAGACTTGCGTATGGTATTTCAAGCTCCTTTTAACAAGATCAGTAAGAAATCCAAGACAACATATGCCCAATGGTGTGAAAAGCACGGCATCAAGTGGGCAGCAGTACACGCAATCCCCATAGATTGGTTAACATGAACACAGAATCAGAATTTGTGGCACATGAACCATGTCCTAACTGTGGCTCGTCAGATGCTAACTCACGTTACTCTGACGGACACACGTTCTGTTTCTCGTGCCAAACATATACTCCAGCAGAAGACTGGACACACACCCACACAAAGATGAACAATGAAAGAGTACAGTTCCTCGGATCAGCTGAACAGCTGCACAAAAGACGAATTAGCGAAGCTACAAACTCTTTTTACAGAATATACAGATACGGCAACACACTTAGGTTTCCTTATCATGACGAGAGCGGCAGAGCTGTCGGCTTTAAAATCAAATCAAAGAAAAAAGAGTTCCACTACGAAGGCACAGCTACAAGCACTCTGTTCGGACAGCATTTATTTCCAACAAGTGGTAAACGAATTGTCATCACTGAAGGAGAATTAGATGCAGCCAGTTGTTACGAGGTTATGTCAGGTTGGCCGATGGTCAGCCTACCTCATGGTGCGGCAAGTGCCAAGAAAGACTTGCAAAAACAAATCCCATTCTTACAGGGATACCAAGAGATCGTCCTCTTCTTCGACAACGATGAAGCAGGGCGTACGGCCACTGAACTTGCCTCGGGAATACTCCCCTCCGGCAGGGTTAAGGTTGCTAGACTTGACAATTACAAAGATGCTTCAGACGCTCTCCAAGCTGGGGACTCTGACGCAATCAGACGAGCCATCTGGGACGCCAAGCCATACAGACCAGACGGCATCGTAGATGGTAAGAACATGCTCGATGTAGTAACTGCTCCAACTGAAGCAGCGAAGTGGGACTACCCATTCAAGGGTATGAACGACATGCTACATGGCATAAGATATGGCGAACTTATCACAATCACAGCTGGTACTGGCTCTGGTAAGACATCCTTTGTCAGAGAGATAGCATCAGGACTATGTGAGCGTGGTGAGACTGTTGGTATACTAGAACTAGAAGCCAACAACAAACGTACAGCACTCGGACTTATGTCTGCTGCTGTAGGTAAAGCACTCCACATCGGAGAACATGATGAACAAGAACTAAAGGAGGCATTTGATGCAACGCTTGCTAATTGGAACGTATATCTTTTTGATGGCTTTGGCTCTTTTGACCCGGATGTTATTTACAACAGGATCGAATACCTTGCCAGTGGATTGGAATGTCGTGTTATATTCCTAGACCACCTGAGTATATTGCTGTCAGGACTTGACGGCGATGAAAGACGCATGATTGACTCTACGATGACTAGACTTAGAAGTCTCGTCGAACGTACAGGCATCACATTATATTTAGTATCACACTTAAGGAGAAGTAACAGTGACAGTAATTCGCACGAGGAGGGAGGACGTGTATCCCTCGGACAACTACGAGGCTCTCATTCGATCTCTCAAATCAGCGATACAGTCATCGCTCTGGAGAGAGACCAACAAAGCGAAGATTCTAACAACATTACAACTGTTAGAGTTCTTAAGAACAGATATTCGGGAGAAGTTGGCGTCGCAACACGATTGACCTACGACCTATCTACCACTAATTTTTATGAAACTACGAAAGATGAACAGCCAGAGTTTGACCCAACAGTCGACTTCTAGACTGATAAGACCCGAACCACCCACGGAGACAGATATTGAAAGAGCACAATTCAAAGACAAAACCTATCACCCTCCTGTTCGATCTAGAAACAACGCCAATAACAGCAAGGCGTAAAGAGATTCACTGTCTAGTCACTATGGACTACGAGACAGGAGAGATCACAAGATACAACGATACAGGACAGACAGATCCTATACTCAGAGGAGTTCAGTATCTAGAACTTGCTGACACTATTATAGGACACAACATCATTGGCTTTGACTTGCCAGTGATAAAACATATCTACCCTTTCTTTGAACCAAAGGGAGTTATTGTAGATACACTTATACTATCAAGGCTATACCACGCTGATATGCTGAATACAGACAGAAACGCACAGCACAAAGGTATGCCTACCAAACTGTATGGTCGCCACTCTTTGGAGTCATACGGCTACAGGTTGGGAGAATACAAGGGGAACTTTGGAGAGACTTCCGACTGGCTGGAATGGAGCAAGGAGATGGAGGACTATTGCGAACAAGACGTTATTGTTACAAATAAACTATGCCAACATTTCCACCCTTACCTGACTGGGTTCAACTAGAACACCAAGTCGCACACATATTACAACGACAAGAAGAACATGGATGGTATTTCAACCAACAAGCCGCATACGAGCTCGAATCAACTCTGCGAAGAGAAATGGAAGAAGCTACAGAAGTATTACGCAGAAAATACGGGTTCGTTGCTGGAGCAGTGTTTACACCTAAGCGAAATAACAGGACACAAGGGTACGTACAAGGATGCCCATTTACAAAACTTAAACAACTTAACCCCACCTCACGAGACCACATAGCATGGATACTGAAGACACACGAAAACTGGAAACCGACACAGATGACCGCGACAGGGAAGCCCGTCGTGGACGAGACTGTATTAAAGGATATTGGGTCGGAGACAGCCCAGTTGTTTCTTCAATGTCTAGATATTACCAAGAAATTGGGGATGATCTCGGAAGGCGTGAACGCATGGAACAAGCTTGTTACGACGTGTAACAGGATACACCACCATTGTTCTGTCGCCACCAACACATTTCGATGTGCACACAGAAAACCAAATTTAGCCCAAGTACCAAGTGACGAAAGATTTAGAAAGCTATTTCAAGCTACACCTACTAAAGTTCTGGTCTCTGCCGATCTTAGTGGTATTGAGCTCAGGATGCTCGCCCACTACCTCGCCAGATACGATCAAGGACGTTATGCTAGAATCCTTACAACAGGAGATATACACCAAACCAATGCCGATAGAATCGGAATTACCCGTCGACAAGTTAAGACTGTTACCTACGCCTTCCTTTACGGGGCCGGAAACATCAAACTAGGTAGAAGCTTTGATAAGTTACTATCCGAAGAAGCCGCTGCACAAAAAGGAGCAGATATACGTAAAGCTTATGTTGCTGCCATTCCGGGTCTTGCGGAGCTGTTACAGGCTTGTAAGACACGTAGTGAGAGAGGTTATGCAAACGCCATCGACGGTAGGCGTATCGGCATTGACAAAGGGCATAAGTTTCTCAATTACCTCCTACAGGGATCAGCAGCGACAATCGCCAAGAGATGGATGGTCACCATAAACGAGTGCCTACCACCTGACGGTCACCAGCTGTCGTTCATACATGACGAACTGAACTATGAGTGTTACAGGCGTGATTGTGAAGAGTTAGCTAGATGGCTAGAGCTTGCAGCCAAAATGGCAGGCGAACATTACAACCTAAGATGTCCCATCGCAGCAGAAGCTAAGATTGGGCAAACTTGGGCTGACGTACACTAAACCACCATGAACATACTAATAGATGCAGACTTCATAGTATATAAATGCTGTGCAGCCTGTGAAACAGAAATAGACTACGGGGAAGACGTTATATTTGTGACATCTAACTTTAGTGACGCTTACAAAGCAGTTACAAATGAGATTAGCAAGATAACCTCTCATTTTGGCGGATTTGCCGAACCAATACTCTTCTTTTCAGACACTAAAAATTTTAGGAAAAAAATTTCCCCAGATTACAAAGGTCATCGAAATAGAAAGAAGCCCTGTGGTTACAAACGTGTAATATCTAATCTAAAGATACAATACAACGTTATAATTATGAAAGAGTTGGAAGCTGATGATGCCATGGGTATCTACGCTACACAACACCTCGGCAATGTAATTGTCTCACCTGACAAAGATATGCGACAGATACCCGGCAAACTATATGACCTCGAAACCTCTAAAGATATCACCGCTGAAGAAGGTGCTAAGTGGCATCTGATACAGACACTAGCTGGCGATCAGACTGATGGCTACAGTGGTGTACCGGGCATCGGAGTCAAGAGAGCAGAGACTCTGTTCAATAAAGAAGGCTTCAACTGGTCAACAGTTGTAAAAGCGTTTACTGATAAAGGACTGACCGAAGACGACGCCCTTTTAAACGCAAGGCTTGCCAGAATACTTACCATAGATGACTATGATACCAAAGAACAAACGCCCATACTCTGGACGCCCAAAGAAACCTACTCTATTAACAGTGGAGCAGCAGTTCAAGATGAGAGTGATTGAAGATAATTTACGCAAGAATTATGACAAAAAGGAGGACGTTGTGACTGTCTTCCTTGCTTTACAGAGACAAAACTTCGCATTAACAAATGCAATCAAAGACCTAATAGAAAACAGTATTATTATTTAAAATGTCTGAACTTATCTCCCGCACTGGACGGGTACAGTCTTGGATAGATGATCCTACATCAAGACTACCTGTATCATGCACGACCTTCGTTGTTGAAGACAGCATGGAAGGTCCCAACGGCATCGAAGCTAGCTGGAGATTCGCAAGTCATGCACTAAGATTTGGTGCAGGCTGTGCAATCCACCTGTCTAAGCTAAGACCAGCCGGACACGAAAATGACAAAGGACTTGTGGCTACTGGCCCAGTCAGCTTTGGAAAAATATATTCAGCTCTAAACGAAACCTTGAGAAGAGGTGGAGCTTACAAAAATGGTGCTATTGTATTGCACCTTGACCTATCCCACCCAGATGCGGTGGACTTTATAACTGCAAGCCGATCAGAACTGCCTTGGGTCAAGCGGTGCATCGACATCAATGACGAGATGTGGCACTTTGCAGATCAAGACACAAGGGACGCATTAATTTATGGAATCAAATCAGGAGACGTCTGGCTCAACAAAATCAGACATGACCCCAATACCGGGGAGCGTATCTATGGGAACGTCTGCCTTGAGGTATACTTGCCCTCACGTGGAACTTGCTTGTTACAGCATGTCAATCTCGGTTCCTGTACACTCGACAACCTACAAGAGGCTTTCGTATCAGGCATGTCCGAGTTGTGCGATCTCCATAGTAGGACAGGCGTTGGAGAATCTGGAGAATACCTTACCCCCGAAGTCGACAGACAAGTTGGGCTCGGAGTGCTCGGTCTTGCAAACTTCCTCAGAAGATACAACATCACCTACTCCGACTTCGGACACGCACTCAGGAATGTCAACAGAGGATATAGTGCAGCCAACGAAGCCGGTATGGCGGCTACTGCCTTCGATAGGGCGATTTTTGAAGCAGCACAAGTAGCACATAATAACAATATGGTAAGGGCGTTTGCTATTGCACCCACTGCCAGCTGTAGCTATCGCAGTAGAGACCTAGACGGCTTTACATGCACACCCGAGATAGCACCACCAATAGCAAGAATGGTTGACAGAGATTCCGGCGAGTTCGGAGTAGATAGAGTCAACTATGGTGACGTTGAGATAGCAAGTGAAGTAGGATGGGACGCATACAAGCGTGTAGCAGACGAAATCATGACGATGCTCGATAGGACAGGATTGCTTCATGGATACAGCTTCAACTCTTGGAGTGATGTTGTAACATATGATGAAGCATTTATAGAGGAGTGGCTAGCAAGCCCTCAATCCTCGTTGTACTACAGCCTTCAAGTAATGGGAGACGTTCAAGATAAGTCTGATGCTTACGCAGCGTTAGGAGACACTGACGTACAAGATTACTTGGCAAGCATTGTAGAATTAGAAAAGAATACAAATGAAATTACATGTGACTGCCAACAATGAACCCCTACATAAAATTACAAAACAGAAAAAGAACATGGACCCCGGTCCAACCTACCAAAGGAGTATTGAAAGAAGGTGCTGAAGAAACCATCAAGCGTGCACTCGCAATACGTCATATGGAGCTACCAGTTGGAGAATTTATTTCTCAGGGACTGGAGAAAGAAGTCCCGGAAGCAGCGAGGACACTTCTTGAGTCAAACGTACAAGACGAGATTAAACATGATCTCGCTCTGGGCTTCATTGTTGACGCCCATGGGGCTGATCTCAAGTCTGAGCTCGAAGCTAAGAGGTTAAGAGATGCTTGGATTGCACACCCTGACCACACTATCACAAAGGCACTCGTTGCAGAGCGAGCTATATTCTTTGTTCTATTACCTATGTTTCGCTTTCTTGGTGATGCTGCTCTCAGAACAGTATCAGCTGATATATCCAGAGATGAACAGATACACGTTGCGACAAATAGTCTCGTATGTACTGAGTTGGGTCTTGTTCCTAGCTCTTCTTTGGATAAGCTTCGGAAGGCAACTATACAATGGGTACTACAACCACTAGGTATAAATACTACCGACAAATATTTAGACAAAAAATTTTGGCTGGATGCGAGTGATCGGTTAATGTATGAGGGCAAAGCCCCACAACTTTCAGAAACAAAAGCAGCTCGCATGCCAGCATTTTTTGAACATGCAAATACAAACCTCCCACAATATGCTTGAGTCCATCATCGGACCAACCATTAGTTCTATACAAGTAGAGCTAGAAGAAAACTTCCCACCCGTTAATCCACATCCGAAGCAAAGCATCGGCGAAGTCATGTACTTA
>Ga0310343_10001068_pt1 | contig 13814 bp, 10 predicted proteins | sample HC15DNA2025_MG_FD_203519 | JGI IMG/M metagenome (GOLD analysis project Ga0310343, IMG submission 203519) | Marine microbial communities from station ALOHA, North Pacific Subtropical Gyre - HC15-DNA-20-25_MG | ecosystem: Environmental > Aquatic > Marine > Oceanic | place: Pacific Ocean: North... | reverse complement strand
AAGAAAGTGTCCGTCACCCGAACGGTCAACTGGCAGAGACGCTGATCAGCGTTTGCCCCGAAGTGGGTTGAACCGACTGACCGGCTTGAACGATCTGAAGGGATCCTTTGGCATGGATGACGAATAAAGGCAGCAGCGTGTCCCCCATGGCTTGTCTGGCATCCTCGAACGTGTAGGTGTCGGTTAAGCTCGTACACTTGATGCGCTGTTCTTGCTGCAGCCGCTCCTGAAGCTCGGCGTAGCTGGCGGATTCATGAAAAAGGGTTTTCCCCTGCAGGCCTTGCGCAAAAGCATCCCTTTTGGACGTGTTGCTGGAGGTATCGGCCAATTGATAGACCTCGCGCTCTCCAAATAACTCACTGAAGTGCAGGGCAGCCAGGGCATTGACGCGATGATTCGGGGTCAGTGCCAGAAGGCGGCCGATACCGGAGAGGTCGACCTCATCGACCAGATCCTCCGCCAGAATGCTCCCATAGTAGACAGGTAGCCCATCCATGCGTGCCTGCTGAATGTTTTGAGAATTGTTATCGACCAGCAAGACGCGAAAGCCTGCTTCCTGAAGCACCTTGCCCATGTTGCGCCCCAAAGCGTGAGCCCCGGCGATCAAGACCCCCTGCGGGTCCGGGTTGGAAACTCCCAGCCAACGCGCAACCGGCCCAGCCGTCAGGCCGTAGACCAGAACCGTCCCCACAATCACCATGAAGACAACCGGTGTGAGCTGGGCCGCCTCGGCCATGCCGGCATCCACCAGTCGCATCGAAAACACCGAGGCCACGGCAGCCGCCACGATCCCTCGTGGCGCCATCCACGATAAGAAGAGTCTTTCCGAACGATTCAGTGAAGAGCCCAGGCAGGAAACCCACACGGTCAGGGGCCGCACGATGACCAGCAGCCCCAGGAGAAAGCCCAACGTACCCAACACTGGAAGGGCCGAGAAGGTGGCCAACTCGAGACGGGCTGAGAGCACGATGAAGAGCGTTGAGATCATCAGGACCACCAGGTTTTCCTTAAATTCCAGAACATGCCGCACATCGACCTGCTTTTGGTTGGCGAGAATCACCCCCATCAAGGTGGTGGCAAGCAGGCCTGACTCGTGCTGAAAATGGTTGGAAAGGGTGAAGGCTGAAACAGCCACCATCAGGGCAAAGGGTGTCTGCTGATGTTCGTGCACCCAGTGGTGTTTGAAGAAATAATAAATCAGCCCCGCCCCTAGGCAGCCCGCCATCCCACCGATGACCAGGGTCCAGAAAAAGCCCATGAAGGCATAGGTGGGAAATTGGGTCCATTGCGCCCCATGTTCCCCCAATCCATGGTGGATGGTTTCGAAAACCAGCAGGGCCAGCAGCGCTCCGACTGGATCGATCATGATGCCCTCCCATTTCAGGGCCGAGGCCACTTGCCGCGTGGGCTGGAGAAAGCGTAGAAGAGGCAGGATCACGGTGGGGCCAGTCACTACCAGAATGGCACCGACCAGGGCGCACAGAGGCCAGTCCCACCCCAGAGCGAAGCGAGCCAGCAGGAGACTCAACCCCCAGGTCATCAAGGCACCGACGCTGATCAGGCGTATCACAACCGAACCGATGGCATCCAGTTCGCGGAACTTCAAGGTCAACCCACCTTCAAACATGATCAACCCGACACTGAGGGATACCAGGGGCATGAGGAGGTCTCCGATCAGGGGATCCGGATCCACCCATCGGTGATCGGTGAAAGGGCCCACGACAAAACCCACGACCAACAACAGGAGAATGGAAGGCAAGCGCAGGCGAGAGGCCAGCCACTGAGAGCCAATCCCAAGAAAGAGGATAAGAGTGATTTGTGCTAGAATGGACTCTCCCATAGAAAACGCCTTCATTCAGGCACGAACGGGGGGCACCATCAAGTCCTTAAGAGAGCGAAGCACCCGACCGCACGCGGAGTCCAAAAAAAGGTGGAGGGCCATCGGCGCCTCCACCTGTATCCAAATCACCGGGGGAATATCGTGGGTCAAATCACCCAAGGGGCCCGCATGGGCTGCTTGATATAGCTGTTGGCATCTTCATCACCGATGAAGCGCTGAGTCGCATTGTCGAAGCGAAGCACACGACGGGTTCGCAGGGCGATTTTACCCAAATTGACGATCGTGCAGGAGCGGTGGCCATTCTGGTCATTCAGAGCAAAAGTCTTGCGCTCACGCACGGCTTGAATGAAATCGGTCACCTGTGGCTCAGGATCAGGAAATTCCGCGAGTTTTTTCTCCAGATCAGGAATGTCGGATTTGAATCCCTTGAAGAGCTTGCCCTTGGGGCCCTCAATGTAGGCGGCCTCCTTCAACTTGTTTTCGCCATCGAGGAGGATCTCGCAGCCATCGGCATATTTGAATCGGATCATACGCCATGCGGTGACGGCATCACCGTCTTGAGGATCGGTGTCTGCCTCGATTTCCACCGGGCTTTCGTTGTCCTTGCCCAGCAGGTACTGGGTGGGGTCGAGGTAATGCTGCCCCATGTCTCCCAGACCACCTCCATCGTAATCCCAATAACCCCGGAAGGTGCCGTGCACCCGATGAGGGTGATAGGGCTTGAAAGGAGCAGGCCCCAACCAGAAATCATAATCCAGCTGCTCGGGCACGGGTTGAGGCGTCAGGTCGGTGCGTCCACTCCAGTTGTGCTTCCAGTTGAACCCCGTCGACTGGTTGAGAGTCACTTTTAGCGGCCAGCCCAGCAGGCCACTGTTGACCAGTTTCTTGATGGGTTGGACCGGGGTCCCCATACCGTAGAAACCTCCTTCAAACCGGAACCAGGTGTTCAGCCTGAAAATACGCTTGTTGCGTTGCACGGCCTCAACGACTTTCTCCCCTTCCCAGATGGTTCGAGTCATGGGCTTTTCACACCAGATGTCCTTCCCGGCTTCTGCTGCAGCAATGGAAATCAGGGCATGCCAGTGGGGAGGGGTTGGAATGTGCACGATGTCCACATCCTTGCGAGCCATCACCTCGCGGAAGTCGGTGTAACCCTGAACATCAGGGCCAGACTGTTCGAGCGCGGTCTTGAGGTGGCCCTTGTCGACATCACAGACAGCGACCAGTTTGGCAGCCGAGTTGACATTCTTGAGATGCCCTCGCCCCATGCCGCCCACGCCAACAACAGCCTTGGTGGGGATTTCATTCGGGCTCAAGGTCCCCTGCCCACCCAGAACGTGCCGGGGAACAATCTGAATACTGGCCGCGATGGCCGGGAGGGAGCCAATGAAACGGCGCCTGGTAAAGGGGTGATGCTTTCTCATGGGATGATGCCAGTTTAAGTGAGCTCTTGGCTGCGTCAATAGGAAGATCAGTGATCGGACTTGAGTTGATAATACTCACACAGGTAATCCCAGATCTCCTGAGCCTCATCTGCATAACGGAACAAGTCCAGATCCTTGGGTGAAATCGTACCGGCCTCAACGAGGAAATCGAAATCCACCAAACGCTCCCAGAAGGCTTTTCCGACCAGGACGATGGGCAGAGGTTCCATCTTACCGGTCTGAATCAAGGTCAGTGCCTCGAACAACTCATCCAGGGTACCGAAGCCACCGGGAAAACAAATCAAGGCTTTGGCGCGCATGAGAAAGTGCATCTTGCGGATGGCAAAATAGTGAAACTGAAAGCACAGATCAGGCGTGATATAGGGATTGGGTTGCTGCTCGTGAGGCAGGACGATGTTGTGACCAATATTCTTGGCCTGCACATCGTGGGCCCCGCGATTGGCAGCCTCCATGATGCCGGGGCCTCCCCCTGTGGTGACCACGAAGTTGCAGATCCCGTCCAGCTGACAGTTCGAGGACACCATGCGCGCCAGATCGCGAGCGACTTCGTAATACTTGGACCAGGTCAGCAAGTGCTCTGCAGCCTGGAGTTCCTTTTGAATGGCCTCATCCTCGGGCTGATTCTTCAACCGCGATTGGATTTCATCAATCTTGGCCAGGGCCGCCTCGCGGGAGTGAATCCGCGACCCACCGAACATCACTACCGTGGAGTCGATTCGATGGAACTGCTGAATCTGCTCCGGTTTCTGATATTCCATCTGCAATCGCAGACCACGGGTGGATTCACCCACAAGAAACTCTTCGTCCTGAAACGACAATTTGTAGGCGTGAGCGCGCGTTTGTGGGCTATCACTCTGACGAGCGGCATCCCTGGCTGCATGAGCGGCAGCTTGATAGGAGCGATTTTCAAAGGACTCGGGAATGTTGATCTTGTTCATGACGGTGAGAGTCACCTTAAGGACTGCGTCGGGCGGCTCAAGAAGAAAGCCTTTGGTTGCCCCATCGCACACCAGAGTCGATCGAAAAGATTCGCTGCCCTCTCCACAAAACCATCGCTATGGAGCCGGCATTCTCATAAATTACAGGCCATTCTCATGAGCGGAACCTCCCCAGGCATGCCTCCACCCTCCAACCCGCCATACGCTTGGGCCCTTGCATGCTCGGTTTGGGGTCTGCTGACCGTATGGCCTCAGACAGCCAGCCCTGACGCGTGGCTGGGAGCTGAGCCGGTGGGTCATTCGATGAGCCTCCAGCAGCTCGTCCTTCCCGGACCCGAATTGGAAACCAAACCCAACCGCGAAGCAGAGGCTCCTCTGGTCGTTCGCATCGATGGCGTTTGGCCGCATGGTTCGGACCATCGTTACGACCTCTCTGTGCTGGGGCTGGAGGCCGGCGAGTTTGACCTCCGCCCCTATCTTCGTCTCAAAGGGGGTGGCTCTCATGAGCTGCCCACCCCACTCCAGGTGCGTTTTGAATCCATCCTGCCAGAGGGGGCTTTTGAACCCACTGCGCTGAAACCCCTCGAGGTTCCCTTGCGTTATGGTTATGGTGACTTGCTCAAGGCCCTGACCGTGCTGTGGGTCCTCGGCCTCATCGGCCTCTGGGTCTGGGTGCGAGGAGGGAGGCCAAGAGATCTGCAGCAGGAAACCCAAGTGGCACCTCCCAGCTTGATCGAACAATTACAGCCCCTGATTGAGCGTGCTGCCTCAGGGCAACTCGACAACCAGGAGAAAGCTCGATTGGAGAAAATGATTCTGGGTTACTGGGCCCAACGATTGCACTTGAAGGAAACCACCGCGAAGGAGCAGCTGGCTACCCTGCTGCAACATCCTCAGGCAGGACCTTCGATCCGAACGCTGGAACAATGGCTTCACAGCCCGGGCTCCCCCCTGGAGGCACCCCTTGTCGGTCCCTGGCTGGAGACGTTCCGGAGCCAAGAGGATGCATCCTCCCTCCCCCCCGCATGATGTTGTGATATGACACCCTTTTCGCATCCATGGGTCCTGATCCTCCTTATCCTGCCTCTGGCCATGATGCTGCAGGAGTGGCGGGGTGCCCGGATCAAGGTGGCCTTCCCCTTCGACCATCTGCTGGATCGGAAGTCCGGCGGGCGGGGGTGGACCCTCCTGCTGAGGCTTCTGGCAAGTGCTCCCGCAGGCATCCTGGCGTTGGTCATTCTCCTGCTTGCGGGCCCGAAGCGCCTGTCGGACCCACAGAGCAAACGCTCGCTGACCAACATCCAGTTCTGCCTGGATGTCTCAGGGAGCATGACCAGCTCCTTCGGCGAGGGGGATCGCTACGATGCCGCGATGGCCTCAATCAATGAATTCATTGACGACCGCCAGGGAGATGCCTTCGGCCTGACCGTGTTTGGGGATCACTTCATTCACTGGGTCCCGCTGACCGATGACACCACCGCACTGGCGCATGCACCTCCTTTTCTGAACCCCAAGCGACTGCCGCGCTGGTTCAGCCAGGGGACTTCCATCGGCAAGGCCCTGCGTGAATGCCGCAAGCTCATGATCCAGCGCGAAGAGGGAGACCGATTGATCATCCTGCTGAGTGATGGCTACAGCTTCGATTTATCCAATGGTGAAGATGAGCGTCTTGCCAGAACCTTCCGGGATGACCGCATCACCGTGCATGCGGTTCATATTGGTCCAGGCAGCCCTCCCGACCCACTGGTGAACATGACCGCACGCACCGGAGGAGAGGTGTTTGCGGCCGGGGATCCGGAAGGTCTGAGTGCGGTCTTCCGCCAGATCGACGCCATGCAGAAAACCCGCATGATCAAGGTCTCCGCGGAAACCATGGATCATTTCAAACCCTTTGCCGAAGCAGCCCTTTATTGCATGGCAAGCGTGCTGCTGGCTTCCTTTGGACTGCGTTACATCCCATGGTAGCCCCCCTTTGCGCCATCCTTGTTCTGGTTCTGATGTGGGTGGCTGAAACCCTGCATCAGCGTCGTGTGACATCCCTGGCTTCCCTGGCCTTTGGCCCGGATGGCAAACCCGCCTTTCTCGGGCGCGTGCTGCCCTGGCTCAAGGCGCCGGCGGCGGCCCTTGCCACCTGGGGGCTCCTCGTGCTGGCGACCATGCCTCCAAAGGTGCATCCTCCCGAAGAGGCAAGTGAAGGGGAGATCAAGCATGTCATGATGATCCTGGATGTTTCCCCGAGCATGCAGCTGATCGATGCCGGCAAGGAAGGCATGATCAGTCGTCGCAAGCAATGCGCCACCCTCATGCAATCCTTTTTCAGGCGGGTGATCATGGAACAAGTTCGTTTGAGTGTGATCGCCGTTTACACGGGTGCCAAACCGGTGGTGGTCGACACCCGCGATGTGGAAGTTGTCCGCAACATTTTAAACGACCTCCCCATGAGTCACGCCTTTGACCCTGGGCAGACTCAGCTTTTCAGCGGCCTTGAAGAAGCCATTGGCATCTGCCGCCCCTGGGCGAAGGACAGTACGACTCTGGTCATCCTGAGCGACGGAGACACCCTGCCTGCGATCGGCATGCCCCGCCTGCCACCGTCGGTTTCTGATGTGTTGGTGGTGGGAGTGGGAGACCCTCGCCAGGGCTCTTTCATCAATGGCTATCAATCCAAACAGGAAAGCAGCACGCTCCGTCAAATGGCAGCAAGACTGGGAGGCGTCTATCACGATGGCAATGCGCGTCACATTCAATCGGATGTTCTGGAGCGCATGATGAACGCGGGAAAGGAGGGTTCAGCCATTCGCTTGACGCTACGCGAACTCGCTCTGATAGCCGCTTCGATCGGCAGTCTTCTGCTGGCCGCCATCCCCTTTCTCCTGGCCTGGGGAGGCACGCGTTATCGGCCCGGCGTGCCGGCTGAGGCTTAATGAAGGCTGGGGCAAGCTTGAAGCTGAGCTTGGGCTGAATCGGATAAACCAGGTCGGGACTAGTCCAGATCTCCTGACGGCATGACCTGATCAATGAATCCCCTCATATCCCGCATCAGGACAGCATCAGGATTGCAGCGCAGCACCATGCCATCCATGTACATCAGACTTCGGATGATCGCAAAGATGTCCTTATCGAACTGCATGCCGCAGAGGACACCCAACTTTATGGTCTCCATCATCTGGCGGGTCAAACTGATTTCAGAGACCGTGGAATCGGTGAACGGTTCGTAGAGCTCCTCAAAGCGGGTTTTGAACTGCTGCAGGGCTTCCTCATCAAGAGGAACCAGCGACATGCCGTGCAAGGCTTCTACACAACGGGGATAATCATACGTCGTCAGGGCTGAAAAGAACCTCAGGAGACCGACTCGAAGCTGCTTGCCGACCGTCCCCACAAATCCCGTGTCCACCCAACAGATTTTCTCACCCACCAGCATGGCATTGCCGGGATGAAGGTCACCGTGGAAGGTCCCGATGCAGAACATGTAGTAGCCATGCATCCGAAACAGCTCCACCACCTTCTCGTAGGGTAACTTCCCTTCTTCCAGAAGCTCGTCAAAGGTGGGGCCTTGGATGCATTCGGCCACCATGACGCTTTCTCCCGTGTATTCGGAATAGATATGGGGAAAGGTCAGGTTGGCAAAATCAAAGCGATCGGCATGCTCATCCCGCAGGCGCTTCAAGCTCTGCTGTCCGGCAAGCTCGCGACGGAGGTCCAGCTCACTCAGCGTGTAGGTTTCGATGTCTCCCAGCATCGCGACGGGATCCCCCACCCGCTTGAGGGGTGGGTAAAGCCGTGTGAACCAGGTGAACATGCTCTTCAAGGCCGCCACATCGCGAATGAACTGATCGCGCGCATCGGTCTTGACCACCTTGACAATCACTTCACTGCCATCCCGAAGTCGACCCCGGTGAACCTGCCCAATGCTGGCGGTAGCCAGGGGCTGATCTTCCAGGTGGTCGAAGGGGCTCTCAGAACCCCAGACAGCACCCCGTTGCAGCAGAGCCTGGAAGTTTTCCTTGGGAACGGCCGCGTTCTTGCGGTAGAGCTGACTGAGATGAAGGCATTTGGCGGGATCGAGGAAATCAATCCTCAAGGCATGCATCTGGCCTAATTTGACCGCCAGCAAACCCAGGTCCTGTATCCAATCCAAGTCAGGCAGCTTCTTGGATCCATAAATGGACCACATCAGCTGGGCGAATTGGAGGCGATTCATCAGACTTGGGTGTTTTTGGAGACAAACGGCACGCCATGTTGGCGGCAGATCATGTTGGCTGCGATGCGGCCCGATTCGTAAATGGTCGGCAACCCGCTCCCGGGATGCGTACCGCCTCCTACCAGGTAGCATTGATCGAGCTCCTCGAAACGGTTGCGAGGCCTGAAATAGAGCATTTGCGTGAGCTTGTGGGAGAGATTAAAGGTGGCACCCTGGTAGATCCCCTTGGCCTCCCAGTCATCGGGTGCGAGAACCATTTCTTCTTGAATGTGATCTCGTAGATCGGTCATCTCCCCCTTGGTTTCCATGGCTTGAAGCACCTTCTCACGAAAGGCTTCCTTCTCAGCTGCCCAATCGACTTCGGCCGTCAGGTTGGGGACTGGAACCAGCACATAAACCGCTGAGTGACCCTCCGGAGCCAGGTTGGGATCGGTCACGCTGGCATTGCGCACGTAGAAGGAAATCTCATCGGAGAGCTTCTTGTATTGGAAAACATCCTCGATGTTTTGCCGGTAATTCTTGGCGAAGAAAATGGTGTGATGCGGCAAGTCGTAAACCTTGTCGAGGCCAAGATACAACATGAAGGTGGAACAGGAAAAATCCATGTTGCGCAACTTCTCGGGTCGATATTTTTTCAGGACCCCTTTGGGCACCAGATGTTCCATGGCATAGCCAAAATCGGCGTTGAGCACCGTTTCATCGGCATGGATCACCTCCCCTGATTCCAACTCCACGCCCTTCACGGCCCTTCCCTCAAGCACCAGCTCTTTGACGGGGCTGTTGAGTCGAATCTCCACTCCATACTCCCGGCACACCTTGGCCATCGCTTCCGAGATCTCGCTCAACCCTCCCTGCGTGTGATAGATCCCGTGGGCATGCTCCACAAAGGGCAGCATCGCAAAGGCCCCCGGGCATTCCCAGGCAGACATGCCGAGGTATTTGGACTGAAAGGTGAAGGCCAGTCGCAGCTCGTCCTCATCGAAATAGCCCTTGAGGATATCCATTACGGATTTACCAAGCCCCAGATGCGGCAGGGCTCGAATCATTTCCTTGGAAAAGTAACGGCTCAGGGAGGTGTAATCTTTTTGGAGGCAGGGATACATCTTGTCGTATCTCACCTGCTCCTTTTCCAGAAACCGATCGAACCCCTCTTCGTTTCCTGGAAAGACACGGGCAATTTGTTCCCGCATGGCGGCGTGGTCGGTCGTCGGTTCGACCGTGGCTTGGTCAAAGGCCAACCGATACATGGGCTCGAGCTTGACGAAGTCCAGATAGTCGTCGCTGGCTCGTCCAGCCTCCTCGAAAACCTCATCCAGAATGAATTTCATCATCAGGAAGGTCGGACCGGTATCAAACTTGTAGCCGTTCAGATCGATTGCCGCGTTGCGGCCACCCAGCGTACTGTCTTTTTCCACCAAGGTCACCCGAAAGCCACGAGCCCCCAATAACATGGCAGCTGTTAGACCTCCCGGCCCTGCCCCCACCACAACAATATGCTTCTGTTTGTCGTTCAAAATAAAGTTAAACAAATATTCGACAAATAACGCCGGTTGCAAGTTATTCGGACGATAATATCCGCGGAGGCCCATCAAGGTTGCCTACCAAGCATCCATTGCCCCCTCAACAAACGACTCCCGTGAAGCCACTTGTGTTCGTGAATCAGGCCTTCAAAACGGGAAAACGCACGCTCTCCCCTCTACCCGAGCAACCAGAGAAAAGCGCCAATCATGCCCGCAACAGCCATCCAACAAAGCACAAAACCCACGACGGAAGTCGTCGATGGCTTCGGAAATTCAAAATCCGTCCCTGGAAAAAAGGAGGAGCGGCTTGCAGGTTTCACCCCTTCGGGCAAGGAACAGCTTTCGGTCAGTCTTTCCCCGGGTTGAATGGGTGTGCGGATGAGGGTATGAAATCGGTCGATGGAGGCCGCCTCGCGGCGGCGCGTGCACACACTGACGACGACACCCACCAGCAGGGCGGCTCCCAGGTAGAAAAGGATTTGCCAGGGCTCATAGACCACCCAAGCTCCCTTGGCCTCGACCACCATCCCGGCCGACAGGGCCCAGCTCTGCTCTCGAAGCCCGTCCACCAGGAAGGGCTGCAGGGTCAACCACCACATGGCGAATCCGGTCAGGGTGGAAGCCCAGGCCCCTGCCCCATTGTATCGGCGCCAGAACAAACCCAACCAGAAAGCGATGCCCAGCATGGGGGCAATCTTGAGCCACGTCTTCAAACCGCTGACCACATTGGGCATGCCAAAGGCGACCACAATCCCGACAAGCACCATGACAAGGGAGACCCAACGCCCCACTTTCAGGTAATGGGCCGCAGAGCGACCAGGAGCCAGTGGCTTGTAGAGATTTTCGGTAAACAGGCCTGCCGCAGCGATCATCATCGAGTCACAGGAACTCATGACTCCTGCGAGCAGGGATGCGAGAAAAAGACCGAGCAGCCCGGGCATGGCCTGCGGCAAAAAGGTCGCCGCCAGGTGTCCGTAGACCTGATCGGGTTGCACCTCTTCCAGCGCCACGCCACGCTGCTGATACCACGCCAGGGCAGCAATACCGGTGACCGCCCAGGCCGCCGTGCACACGCGCTTGATCAAATTACCCACCACAAAGCCGAAGCGACCATCCATTTCAGTGCGTCCGGCAGCGCACACGCCCATGATGAAGGGCTGGGCCACAATACCCACCAGCGAAAGGAGGGAAAACGTGGCAATGAAAAACGGGGTGATGCCCTCCGGAGCCACCAGGCTGAGCATGGAAGGATCATCCAAGGTTTTGCGGACGCCCTGCCAGCCTTGAACGGCTTCCAGCACCCAGGGCAAGAGCATGACGGAGAAGACAATGGTGAGGATGCCCTGGATGTAGTCGGTGACAATGGCGGCCCCAAGGCCTCCTGCCATGCCGTAGACCACAAACAGCACCGCGACCAGGGGAACGGCCCAGTGGGCTGAGATCGCCCCTTGAGTGCCTGACTCAATAAGGGCTCCAGCTCCTTTGAGAAGAAGACCAATTTTGACGCACAGACCGACGATCCCCACCAAGGCAAATAGCACGGCGACGGACTGACCAAAACGCAAGGCATAGACATCCGCCGTCGTAGTGGCTCGAAAGCGTCGAAAGATCGGAGCCAGCAGCCAGTAGAAAGGGGTGTTGAAAAGCCACAACCATTGATACCAGATACCCGAAAGGCCCTGTCGAAACGTCCCCGAAGCAACCACCACTGCCTGGTCAGATGCCGTACCCGTCCCAAAGGCGTGCATCATCATCATCCCCTTGCCGAAGCGCCGCGGCATGAAGTAGTCCGTCCCTTGCTGGAGCTTTTTACCCAAGCTCAAACCCAACCAGGTGATGCCAATCAGGTAAAAGGAAATCACGCAGACATCCAACCATGGGAGCGGAGAATCCATGCTTCATTCACCCTTTCGGATCCTTGGATGGACGATAGACTTCTGCGATCGCGCTGTTATCGGCCTCTCCCAGCCCCAGGGCCTGCGCCTTGAGTAGAAGCATTCGATGCACCTGTGAAAGAGGCAGCTCCACCCCCTGCTCGCTGCCCATCTGCAGCATCAACTCCACGTCCTTGAGGTGCTGTGAGAGTCGAGCTTGAGGCGGCTCATAGGCACGCTCGACCATGCGTTTCCCCTTGAGGTGCATCACCTCGGAGCAGGCGGGTGTCTGCTTGAGGATCGCGAGGGCCTCTTTCGGATCAAAGCCCATGGTGGAAGCAAAGTGCAGGCCCTCGGCCAGGGCTGCACGATGGAGCCCGATCATCAGGTTGTGGACCAGCTTGAAGCGTGAGGCAGCACCCACCATGCCGATAACCCTCCGATGCTCACAGAGGAGCGCAAGGATGGGATCCCAACGATCAAGGGTCGCCTGATCGCCTCCCAGAAAGAGCGTTGCCTTGCCTTGTGCGAGCAGTTCACTGGAACCCGCCACATTGGCTTCAAGATAGACTATGTGGTGAGCGCCAAGTGTGCGGGCCATAGCCTCCATCTCCTGGGGTTGCCCGGTCGTGGTGTCGGCCACCGCATGTTTCGGGGTGAGGTGGGGAAGCAGCTCATCGGTCACCTCAAGGGCCACCTTGCTGTTGGGCAGGCTGTAGAGAATCCACTCGCAGACACCAGCAAGATCGGCCAAGGATGCACAGACCTCGATCCCCTCTCCTTCCACCCCTTGAGGATCGTATCCCCATACCTGGGCACCGCCCGCGATCAAACGAGATGCCATGGCCTTACCCATGAGCCCGCAACCGATCAGTCCAATGGTGGGCGACTGTTTCATGCCATCAGTCAATCAGAAGAACGTGCAAGAGGCAGACAACATGGGGATAGACCCGCATCAAGGGTTCAGGTCGGCATGGAGTTTTTCAAGCAGCCGGGCGACATAGCCACCGAAGCGACCCAGCTCCTTGGGCCCTTCATTCGGAAGCTTGGCAATGTCTCCGGCCACCGGCACTGCCTTATCCCCCAACATCTGAAGGGCATTGAGATGATACATGGCTGGAAACACCCCGTCTTCGACCATGTTGGAAGAAGCGACCAAGGTCTCCAGCACCTGCGGCATGGAATCGTCTGTAAACGTTCCCAGGGCTTCAGCGGCGACAGCTCGAACGTAAGGGGACTCATCCTTCAGTGCCTTCCCAAGCGCCTCGGCTTGGGAAACGACGGCCTCCTTGCCACGAATCAGCAAGCCCAAGGCCCCCCAGTATCGCACGGCACTGTCCTCGGCACCCAGAGCCTCCACCAGCTGAGGCAGGGTCTCCATGTCTCTCTGGGCGGCCAGCTGGGCCATCTCAAAGATTTGGGCCAAGGGATAATCCTGATCGGACTGCCCCATTTCATAAGGCGTGCGATCTCCTGCTCGTTGGTGGATTTCACCTTCGGGCAAAAAGCCCAGGTCCCTGGTTTCCATCACCCAGTTTTTGTGGGCCTCCCTGAAACGGTGGAGAACGGTACGGTGCGAGGGAGAGGCCGCGAGATTCTGGACTTCATCGGGGTCATACTCCAGATCGTAGAGTTCTTCAACGGGCTTGGGCTCCCAGAAAAAGGTCTGAGGAGCTTCCAGCTTGCCCTCATCATAGAGTTGCTTCCAAACCCGTGTGGTCGGTGTCTGAAACATGTATTGGATGTATTGTCCGTAAATCCGGTGCGGCATGTAGTGACGTATGTAGACGTAGCGCTGGTCGCGAACCGAACGAACCAGATCGTAGCGCTCATCCATGCGCCCGCGGAAACCATATTGGTAGCGCACAGGCGCCGCCTCATGCTTCCCCAGGAAGGCATGCCCCTGCATGTGGGAAGGCGGCTGCATCCCGACCAGACTCAAAAGAGTGGCCGGAAGATCGATGAAGCCGACCAGACGATCGGACTCGCCTCCTGC
>Ga0310343_10001065_pt1 | contig 13836 bp, 11 predicted proteins | sample HC15DNA2025_MG_FD_203519 | JGI IMG/M metagenome (GOLD analysis project Ga0310343, IMG submission 203519) | Marine microbial communities from station ALOHA, North Pacific Subtropical Gyre - HC15-DNA-20-25_MG | ecosystem: Environmental > Aquatic > Marine > Oceanic | place: Pacific Ocean: North... | reverse complement strand
ATTTATTTAACAAAAATATAGAAATAATAAATGTAGAACAAAATAAAATTAAAAATGTAAAAAAATATTATAAATATTTTAGATGTTTAATTTTATTAGTAAAAGAATATTTTAAGTATAAAAAAATTCTTGTATTCTCCTTTCAAGCAAACATTTATACAATTATTCTGTCATTATTCTTTGACTTTAAGGTTGTTACAAGATCAAATTCATCCCCAACTGGATGGGGGCAAAGTAAAATAAAAAAATTGATTTTTAAAATTTTTTTTAGATTTGCAGAAGATATCATTGTTAATAGTAAAAAGTTTAAAAACGAGTTTAAGAAAGAATTTAATATTAATTCAATACTAATTTATAATCCATTAAATAAAATAGAAATAATTAAAAAAAGTAAAAAAAATTTAAATTTTAATTTTTTCAATGATAAAAAAACATTAAAGGTCATTAATATAGCCCGCTTCACGGATCAAAAGGATCATTTAACTCTACTTAAAAGTTTTGAAATTGTTGTAAAAAAAATTAAGTGTAAATTATTAATAATGGGTTATGGAAATAATGAAAAAGTAATGAGACATTTTATTAAAAAAAAGAAATTAAATAACGTAATTAAAATTATAAATTTTAAGAAAAATCCTTATAATTACCTCAGAAAAGCAGATTTATTTGTTTTAACATCTAAGTTTGAGGGATTGCCTAACGTTCTTTTAGAGGCTCAGGCTTTAAATAAATTTGTAATTTCATCTAATTGCCCAACCGGACCAAGTGAAATTTTAAAAAATGGTAAGTATGGAGATCTATTTAAAATAGGAGATTATAAAAGTCTGGCAAATCTAATAATAAATTACAACAGTAGGTCTTATAAGTATAAATCAAAAATAAAGTTAGCATACAATAATTTAGAAAGGTTTGATTTTGAAACAAATTGTGAAAAATATTTTAAAACAATACTTAAAAGTTTATAATACTAAAAATTTAAATACTTCTTTAAAAATTAAAATATGTTTTTGATTATACAGATAAAATAATTATGTTTAATTTTAAAAGATTCTTCCTATTAACTCTAAGCTTCATCATTTCTCTAATTATTCCAAGGAGTAAAAATATTATTGTAGTTGGTAGTAGAGATGGAAAAAGATTTGCAGATAATTCAAGATATTTATTTTATTATTTGAATAAAGAAAAAAAATTTAAAATTATTTGGCTTACTAAGTCAAAAAAAATTCAAAGTTATTTAAGAATGCAAAATTTTGAAGTTTTAATCTCTAATAGTGCAATTGGATTATATTACGGCTTCAGAGCGAAGTATCATATATTTGATTATTCTGAGTATGATACTAGTGAATTTTCATCAATGAGAGCACATAAAATAAATTTAGGTCATGGCATTTACATTAAAAAAGTTACTAGTAGAGTAAAAAATCCAAATTTTCTAAATGATACATATAATTATTTTGTAAATAAAAAGAATTTTCATATATATCCAAACAAAAAATATGCAACTCATATTCTTAATTATTTTCCAAAAAATAAATATAAATTAATTGTCTCAAATTTTACTAGAAATATTTTTTTACACGATAGAAAATATATTAATTGGGGATACACAACTACATACGAAAATAAAATTTTAAAAAGATTAAAAAGTATAAAAGGGAAAAGGATTGGTTATTTTCCTACATGGAGAAAAGATTATCAAGATTTGTTCTTAGACTTAAAAAACTACGGAAAACTAAAAAAACTTAATGATATTCTTAAGAAAAATGACTCATTTTTGGTTTTAAAACATCACTCGAACCATTTTAAAGAAGATTCTGCAAAAAATTTTAATAACAAAGATGTTGCCATTAATTTTTCATTAAATAAATTATCAAATTTTATCAATTTAAATTATGATACTGACCTTAATACAGTCATGTGCTATTGTGATTTGTTAATTTCTGATTACTCTGGTGCAATTATTGATTATTTGATAACAAATAGACCCATTATTCTTTATACACCAGATATTAAAAAATATGAGAAAGATCCTGGACTTTTTTTCAATTATAATAACTTAAATTTTAGCCATAAAGCAGTTAAGTACGAGACTTTAATAAATTTAATTAATGAATACCTGGAAGACTGCAATAAATTTAGTAAAAAATACTATTACCAAAGAAAAAGAATGAAAAATATTTTCTTCGAAAATAATTCTTTTTTCACAAAAATAACAAATTTAATTAACTAAAATGTTTTTCTCATTAAAAAATAATATAAAGAAATATTTTTTAAAACAGGATGCAAAGCCACTTTTTATTAAAAATAATCTTGAAAAAAATTTTATCGATTTCAACTTATGTAGATTTGGTAAAAAAAATAAAAATAAAGTATTTTACGTAATTAGACGTAGTCCTGGAGCAGGTATGTTTTCAAATTTTATTTTTGTTCTAAATCATCTTTTAATAGCAGAAAAAAATAAATTTATTCCAGTAGTAGACATGCAAAATTTTACTACAATCTATAATGAAAAAAGTAAAATTAATAATTCTTATAATGCCTGGGAGTATTATTTTGACCAAACGAGTAATTATTCTTTAAAAGAAGTTTATCAATCCCAAAACGTTGTTTTAAGTAATCAAAAATTTCAACCTAATATGTCAATTGGTTTAAATAATACTCATAAAAGGTTATTAAGAAAAATTAAAATTAAAAATAATATTAAATATAAAGCTAATAATTTTTTTAAAGCTAATTTTAAAACAAAGGAAAAAATTCTTGGTGTTCATTTTAGAGGTTCAACCTATAAAACAGCAAGAAGACATGCGTACCCTTCAACAATAGATGAAATGATCAAAAATTTAAAATATTTAATAAAATATTATAAGTATGACAAAATATTTTTAGTTACTGAAGAAATTAAATATTTAAAAAAACTTAAAGAAATTTTTAAGGAAAAAATTGTATCTTATCCATCATTCAGAATGGATAAAGTGGATTCTTTTTATATTTATCCTAGGAAAAAACATCGCTTTAAAATGGGAGAAGAAACTTTAATAGAAACAATAATATTGTCTAAATGTAACGGATTAACTTATGTAGACTCTAATGTAATAAAAGCCGCAAAAGCCTTTTCATCTAAAAAACAAATGGATCATGAAATTTTTTTTGGTTACAATTCTACAAATAAATACATCGCAAGGTGGAAATGGTTTCTGAAAGTATATTTTCCTTTTTTGTTTGGAAGAATTAAAAGAGTAAGAAAATATTATTAATTAAAATTAAAATTTTTTAAATCTTTAATCCAAGCTTTTAAAAGCTTAATTTCAGTTTTTTTTATAATATTTATTTTTATTAATTTATTATAAGAAATTAATAAACACTTACTAAAATCAAATTTATAATTTTCAAAATTTAGAGATTGAAGATTTTTATAAATCCTATTGGAATTTTTATACAAAATAAGTTCCTCATAGAAATCTTTTGATAAATCATGAATATTTCTGTATTGGATCAAATTTGAACCATGAAATAAAATATTAAGTTTATGTTTATTTAATATATTTAAAGCAACATAACCCCTTATTATATCAGTAGCCCTCATAGAGCATGTGGATGGCAGGTACATTAAGGGACAAATCGCTTTAAACCATGAAGTATTTTGACTATTAATAGGTGTAAAAGATTTTCCAATACTGATTTTCTTATGTGTCTTAAACTTAATATTAATATTATTATTCATTATTCTATAAATTGCATCAACATCCGGGTTGTTGTCTGCTAAACCTTGTTGCAAATAAAAGTTTTTTTTCTTTTTATTTGTAGTTATTTTAATTTTATTCAACTTGATATATTTTAAAGGCAAGCCTCTGGGCCAAATATTCTCATCTTTTTCTAAAAATAAATCATAAACATTAACCCAATTCTTATTTTTTATTTCATTTACTAAATGTGAAATTTTTCTTGATATAAAGAAATTATTTTTTGGAAAATTATCATCATCTGTTTCAATTAAGAAATCATTATTATTATGCAAAGCTATTAGATATCCTATATTTTTTCTGGAATAAGAATTTATTGGACAAATTTTAGAATAATTAAAATTTAATTTTTTTTGTTCCTCTAAATTTAAGTACTTGCCATATTTAATTTGATATTTTTTTGGACTTCTTTTATCTCCTATAACAATTAGTTCCCAGTTTCTTTGTTTACAAAAATTTGAGAACTTTAATATATTCTTATTTGGTTTATTTATTGTTGTTATAATTAAAGCTGTTTTCATTTTGTTATAATATTAATCTAGTTATTATTTAAAAATTTAATAAAATCTTCTGAGAATTTCTTTGAGCCTAAACTTGATAAATGATCATCATCATAGAAAAGGGGGTAATTATTTTCGATTGCATTACATCTATATTTATCACAGAATAATTGTTCTGGGTTGTAAATACTCAAATTTAAATCCTGTTTGTTTTTTAATATAAAATTATTAAAATCTTCATTTCTTTGTTTATATAATTCCTTATCAATAGATAAAAAATTATCATCTAATTTTTTATTATTAATTAGTTTTTTTGCGAGAAGATTTGGTACTTCCCAACCCATTTCTGGCGTTGACATTACGATAATAATTTCTTTGTTTAAATTTTTTATTTTTTTTAAAAAAATATATAAACTATCATTAATATCGTTTACTCTATTATTCTCCTTTTTTTTTATTTGATTAATCTTAATAACATTGTGATTTTTTCCTTTTTCTTTTCCACCCTCTTTGTTATTAAACCTTGTACTATTATAATATAGACCCCATCTGTAAAACAAAACAACAGTTTTTATGTCAGTTTTTGATCTTAAAAACCCCAATATTTCTTTGTAGTACCTTTCACATTGATATCTTGGTTGTTGTTCAATCATTAATTCATCCGAAGGTAAGCATCCATTGTAGGTTAACTGGTATCCACCTTTTTTATTCAAGTTTAAAGTTTTATTAAGCTCCAATAAAACTATACCCATATGGGAGTCACCAATAAACGCATAATTTAAATTATTATTATCTCCTACGATGCAGCTATCTTTAGGGGAAATATATTTTCTTGGGTCTGACAAACAATCAGAAAAGAATTTATTTTTGTAATAGTTTTTTTCCTCTACTATATTAATTATATTTTTATCAAAATCTTTTTTAAAATCATAAAAATTAATTTTATATGTAGAAAAACTTGTAAAACCAATTGTCAATATAACAAATATAATTATAGTTTTTCCTCTTCTAAAAACTATTTTTTTTCTAAAAACTTTCTCAATAAAATTATAAGATAAAATTGATAATACAAAACTAAATACTATTAAAAAAATAATTTCATAAATTTGTATCTTTTTAGGTCCAAAAAAATCTATATAAAAATAAAGAACAGGTAGATGCCATAAATACAAACTATAAGAAATTAATCCAATTTTTTGAGCAGCATAATTATTAAATAATCTTTCTAGCCAACTCTGATCCTCATTTTTAATTTCAAAATATAAAATAATTGATATGCCTGCAACGGGAATTAAAGTAAAAATACTTGGATGATAAATATTATCAGAAAAAAAAATAAATGATGAGAAAATTAATATGTATCCTAATATAACTAGATTATTTTTATAAATTTTAGTTTTGTATGGGACATTAAGCTCATTTAATTTAATAATTGCAATAATTGATCCAGCCAATAGCTCCCATACCCTTGTTGGAAGTAAGTAAAAACTATTTGCGGGCAATTTAATAAATGCAAAATCATCATAAAATGGAAAAGTTTTTTTTAAAATTCCTCCATTATTGGCCAATAAAAAACTTAGTAGGAAAAGAGAAATTAGAATTAAAAAAGGTTTTCTTTTATAAAAAAAAAATAAAAAGAGAGGAAAAAAAATATAGAATTGTTCCTCTATTGAAAGACTCCAAGTATGAAGTAAATGATTATTGCCTGCATCTGGTTCAAAATATGATCCAGATTTTGCAAACCACAAATTTGAAATAAAAAATGTAATACTTAAAATTATTTTATAAAACTCGATTTTTTCATCGTATAAAAACACCTTATTTTGAACCAATATACATATAAAAAGAACAAAAAATAAAATTGGAATAATTCTTCTTATTCTTCGTTCGTAAAAATTTACAAAACTAAAATGATTAGATCTCATTTCAGTGAACAATATTGAAGTTATTAAGTAGCCGCTTATTACAAAAAATATATCTACACCAATATAACCACCTTGAAAAAATGGAATTTTGAAATGGTAAAGAATTACTGCAATTACAGAGTATGCTCTGAGAGAATCGACATCACTTCTATATTTAATCATTTAAAATTTTATTAAAAAGTTTTAAAAAGAAACTTCCTAATTTCTTTTTATTATTTTCAGAAAACTGTTTATCTATAATTTCTTTATTATTTTTTTTTTTTATCAACAAAATCATTTTTTTTAATAATTGCTCGGAGGAATTCTTTTTATAAAAATGACTGTTTTTATAGCTTATTTCCTTATTAATTTTTATATCAGATATAATAAGTTGTTTATTAAAAACCATCGCTTCATAAGCCGAAAATCCTCCAGGTCCACCCTCGTATAGAGACGGTTGTATTACTCCAATACTTTTTTTAATTAATTCTAGTTGATCTGACCTGGGAATTAAATCTAAAATCTTTATTTTTTTACTTAAAATTAATTTTTTAAATTTATTTTCTAAATTTTTAAAATAGTCTGGAAATCGACTATCATGTGTTACACCTGTACAGACCAAGTCTATGTTTTTAAAAGTTTTTTGTAAATTTTCAAATGCTTTAAATGCTAATTCATGATTTTTATGTTTCCAAAAATGATTACATATAATTAAAAATTTATTTTTAATATTATATTTTTTTTTTACATCGGTTTTTTTTTTAAGATTCTCGTCATATAAGTAAGGTAAAAACGGAATTACATTTATTGATTTATTACCTACTTTAAAATTTTTTTTTACACCATTTTTTACAAAGAAAGAATTTACAAGTATACCATTAGTGTTTTTTATTAAGTATTTAAAATCAGAATTTCTTTTTTTTTTGTCATAAGATTTAAAATAATTTGGCAAATCAATATGCTGCAAATCATAAATGTATCCAAGGGATTTATAATTATTTTTCATCTCAATATCTTGAAGGGGGAAAACTAAATCAGGATAAAAATTCTTATAATGGTTTTTTTTTGAAAAAAAAACAATTTTATTTTTTAGAATTTTATTTTCCTTTAAAAAAGAATTTTTAATATTTGAAATTTTATGAATTCTTTTTTTTTCTTTTAAAAAAAGATTTCTTACAAAAGTAAATGAATTATAAATAATTTTTTTTGCTTGTAGAAAAAAATTTTCATCGAAAATAAAAATTTTTAATATGTATTTTTTATTAAATTGTTTATTTTTTACTAAACTATAAGAAATATATTTAACTAAATTTAAAACACCTTGAGAGGGATACATCCCCGAGGTAATAATCAAAAGTTTTTTCACAAATTTATTTTTTTCTTTTTTTTATAAACTTAGCTGGACAACCAGCATATACTGACCATGATTTTAAATTCTGTTTCACCAAAGACAATGCCCCTACTGTTGCTCCGTCCTTTATAAGCGTGTTACCTGCTACAACAGTATTAGATCCTAAGATTACATTGTTACCAATTTTAATTGAGCTTTTAATAGTAGCAGAGTGTTTGTTGAAATTTAAATAATCATTTATTTTTGAATAAATTTTTACACCTTGGGAAATGTTAACATTATCTTTTATTTGTATCTCACCACCACAGCCTAGATAACATTGTCCAGCAATATGAACATTTGATCCAATCTTTAAGGATCCCTCTTTTGCTGATATAATAGTGAAGTCATCAATTCTTACGTTGTCTCCTATTTCAATATTTTTTTCTCCTATTATTGTAACGTTAGTAGATATTTTTACATTTTTACCTAAAACTTTAAATTTAATTTTTCTTAATTTTTGTTTTGATAAAAAATTATTGTTCATTTCAAAAGTTTTCTAAATAATTATTAATTTTACCACATATAAACTCTATTTCTTTTCGTTTTAGACCTGGATAAGATGGTAATGAAATACCCTTATTATAAATATCAAGTGAATTAGTGAACTTTTTTTTAGAGCCTTCATACATTTTAAGCTTATTCATGGGTGTAAAAATTGGTCTTGTTTCAATATTATATTTTTTTAGATACCTCTGAAGATTAATCCTGGTTAGTTTATTTTTAACCAATATTGTCACTAGCCAATAAGTACTTTTGGTGTTTTTATTTTCTTCTTGAAAGGTTACTTTTCTCCCTAAAAATTTTTTGTATAATTTAAATATTATATTTTTTTGATTTATAAAAAAATCAATTTTATTTAATTGTGCAAGGCCAATAGATGCACATATATTTGTCATTCTATAATTGTATCCTAAAATTTCATGATTATAAAAATTATCAATTTTATTCATGTTTAAACCTTGAGATTTTAATGAAACAATTGTTTCATAAATTTTTTTATTTTTAGTTACTACCATGCCTCCTTCGCCTGTTGATATAGTTTTATTTCCATAAAAACTAAAAGTTGAAACATCGCCCAAAGTCCCAACAAATTTATTATTATATTTCGAGCCAATAGCCTCAGCACAATCTTCAATAATTTTTAGTCTATATTTTTTTTTTAAGTACAAAATATCTTTTTCGAAATAAGGAAAACCATAAAGATGAACTAAAATAATTGCTTTTGTTTTTTTTGTAATTTTCTTTTCTATTTCGTTAATATCCATCAGCCAAGATTTTTTGTTAATATCAACTAAAATAGGCTTGGCTCTTACATAAGAAATTGCATTTACAGTAGCAACAAAAGTAATATTTGGAACAATTACTTCATCCCCTTGTTTAATATCAAGACTCAATAATGCTAAGTGTAGGGCAGTTGTGCCATTTGTAGTTACGGTTGAATAATTATACCCAAATTTATTTTTAAATTTTTTTTCAAAACTTGATACAAACTTGCCCTTAGATGATATCCATCCATCTTTCAAACAAGTTTTAACATTTCTAATTTCTTGTTTTGAAATTGACGGTTTGTAAAGTGGTATGAATTTATTTTTCAAGGTATTTATACATTTTTAATTTATTATACCAATGATACAATTTATTTATTTCAATCATTTGGTTTGTAAATTTAACAGATGTTAATTTGACAATTTCTTTATTACTTCCATATGTTTTTAATACATCTGCAGTATGTTTAGCTATTTTTTTTATTTTAAGGCCTCTTATTTTAAAATTATCACAGATTGATAAAATATTTAATGGCTTTGATGAGCAAATATTAAAAATTTTATGTCCTCTTATTTTTTTATTTATTAATTGATTGAATATTTTTTTTACATCACCGATATAAGTAAAATCCCTATAATGATTTCCATAATTATTAATAGTTAGTTTTTCTTTATTTCTTATTGCTTCAAATATTTTAATTAACAGCATATCTGGTCTTCCCCATTCACCAAATATAGTAAAAAATCTTAACCCAATCATATTTATTTTATATTTTTTACTATAATAAGATGCAAGTTTTTCATTAAATTCTTTTGATTTAGAATAAATGTTAATTGGTTCTAATTTTTGATTTTCAGTGCTTGGAAATTTTTTTGTATTTCCATAAACAGAGCTTGATGACGCATAAATGAACTTTTTAATTTTTAGATGTTTTATATTTTCAAGTAAATTTATAAAACTAACTATATTTGAATTAACATATTTCTGAGGATTAATTAATGAATATCTTACGCCTGCTTGAGCTGCAAAATGAAAAACAAATTTGAAATTTGATCTTTTAAAAATTTTTTTAATTTTAGATGAGTCTGTCAAATCGACATTTAAAAAATGAAAATTCTTATAGTTTTTTAAAATACTAATTCTTTTTTTTTTTAATTTGACTGAGTAATAATTGTCAAAATTATCTACTCCAATCACAATATAGTTTTTTTTTAGAAAATATTCAGAAACATTAAAACCAATAAATCCTGCGGATCCTGTAATTAAAATTTTCATTATAAATTTTTTAGAATTTTATTTATATGTCGAATACTCTTATAAACTATAATTAAAAAAATTATAATTTTATTCTGTTTATTGTCATTTCTTATTTGTATTTCTTCTTTAAAGTGATCTATAAATTTTACTCTACTTGAAAATCCACCTCTTCTAAAAATACCAAAGATTTTATCTTTTTTAATTCCTCTACCAATCATTTTGTTTTTCACAATCATTCTAAAAAAATAATCATAGTCAGATGAATATTTATATTTCAAATTATAATCTCCTAAAATTTTTGCAGAGCTGCGTTTTATAAAAAAACCTGTAGAATGACTTGTGTAGAACCCCCACGTAAAATAGATTTTCCAAGGTTTATAACCATACAAAAGTGCCCAATGTTTCTTTACAGGTCCAAAGATAAAATCTATCTCTTTATAATCCCAAAAAGCATCTACTACGTAACCTAAAGTTTTTTCGCTATAATAAACATCATCGGAGTTCAAAAACCCAAGATACTCGCCTCTTGCATAACCCATGCCTTTGTTAAATGCGTCGTATATACCTTTATCTTTTTCACTTATCCAAAAATCAATATTAGTTTCATTTTTCTTTATGATATCAATTGTTCTGTCGGTTGACCCTCCATCTATAACAATATGTTCATAATTTTTATAATTTTGTTTTTTGAGACTATCAAAACATTCTTGTAAATATTTTTCATTATTTAAAACACAAGTAATTACAGTAATTAGTGGTTTACTTTTTGTGTTAGGTTTGAAAATTTTTTTTTCCCTTAAGCCACCCCTTTGATTAGTAAACAAAGTCATTAAATATTTTTAGGTTAATTTATTATAAACTGAAAGTGTTTCATTTGCGCATTTTTTCCAAGTAAATTTTTTACTTTGTTGAATTCCTTCGATTATTAATTTTTTTCTTAAAACACTATCAGATATAATTTTAAACATTTTATCAGATAGGTCTTCATAAGATAAAGGAGAAAAAGTAAGTGCTGCATCTCCACTGACTTCTAACATAGAGCTGGTATCGCTACAAATTACTGGACAATTTAGTGCCATTGCTTCTAGAATTGGCATCCCAAAACCCTCATATAACGAAGGATAAATTAGAGCACACGCATTTTTATAAAGACTATGGAGCGCAGAGTCGTCATACGATTGATGAATAATTATTTTTTTTAAATTTATATTTTCTTCTGCTAGTTTTTTTTTTTCACTATCTAACAAGTTGCCTCCACCTATACAAACAATGTTATAATTTTCATAAATTTCTTTATTTTTTTTAAAAGCTTTTACAAATGTAAAAAAATTTTTATACCTTTTTCTACTTCCTATATATAAAAAATAATTATTATTTTTTTTAATTGATGTCTCATCAAATGATTGATCAACTGTTTCAAAGGAATTTCCATGATATACAACTGAGATTTTTTTGGAGTCTATATTGTAAATATTAATTAAATCTTTTTTTGTATTTTCCGAAACACAAATTATATGGTCTGCTATACGCAAGATATCTTTTTTAGGTCTATAATCTTTTGTTTTACCGAATTCGTCATGAAAAATTTCATGTATTAAGTCGTGAACAGTAACAATAAGGGGTCTAATATTATCAGATGGAGCGTTAAAATAATCAGTTGTGTGTAAAATATCAGGTTTAATTTTACTTATATTCCGATATGAAAAATTTTTATTGATTTTATTAAGATAATAATTCAAGTATTTTACCTTAGGTAAATATATTCCAAATATATTTTTTTTAAAATTCGATTTAGAGAGATAATAATTAATATATGTTATGTTAGACACATATGTGTCCTTATTAATTGAAGATAAGTTTTCAAATAAATTAAAAAAATATCTCGAAGGCCCTCCAAACTTTTGATGAGAGAATATTTTAAAATCAAATACAATTTTCATCCTAATTTAAAGATCTTTTTACTTACTCTCTTAATATAATTTAAATTTTTAACACTTAAATCGTAAAAAATTGGTAAAGATATTTCTTGATTATAAAATTTTATAGAATTTTGAAAATCTTTTTTATTAAAACCGTATTTTTTTACGTAATATGGTTGACTATTTACAGGGATGTAATGAACTTGAAGATTTATTTTGTGTTTTTTAAATTCTTCAAATAATTTTTTTTTTGAAATTTTTATTTTCTGAAAATTTACTAATAATGGATATAGATGATACGAGTGTTTTATGCCTTTTCTCAAATTAGGTATTTTAAACTTATTTTTGTCTAAAAAAATTTTGTTGTAAAATTTTGCTATATTATTTCTTTTTTGAATAAATTTTTCTAGTTTAGATAGTTGGCTAAAACCTAAAGCTGCATTGATATCAGAAAGTCTATAGTTAGATCCTAAAGATTGCATTTCGTGATACCATGATCCAAATTTTGATGATAACTTTTTGTTTCTAATTACACCATGTGATCTTATTAAAACTGCTTTTTTATAAAAGTTTTTATTATTTGTAATGATTGCTCCACCTTCACCTGTTGTAATAGATTTAACTGGGTGAAAACTTAAAGTTACAAAATCTGCGTATTTTGCAGCATAACCTTTGTCACCATCTATTGAAGAGCCTAAAGCGTGACAATTATCATTTATTAAAAAAAAATTATATTTTTTTTTTAGGTAATTTAATTTTTTCCAATCAGCTGGGTGACCAGCATAGTCAGTTATAACCACAGCTTTTATTTTTTTTTTAAATTTTCTTAAAGCTTTTTCAAGTTTAACAAGATCAATTGTGTAATCATTTAAATTAATATCAATAAAATGAGCTGTTGCTCCAGTTTTTTCAATACAATTTGCTGAAGATAAAAAAGTAATAGGTGATACAATCACTATATCATTTTTTTTCAAATTTAATATACTTGCAACTATATCTAAAGCACCTGTTCCACTTGATACTGCAACAGCAAATTTTGCATTTAAAAAAGATTTAAGTTTATTTTCAAATTTGTTAACCATTGGTCCCTGGGTCAAATAATTGCTCTTTAGTACTTTGATAACTGATTTTATGTCTTTTTTATCGATGCTTTGGCGACCGTAATTAATCATTATAAAATTCTAAAAATCTTTTATATTTGATTTAATCAATTTCCTGAGATCATTAACCTTTAAGAAATGTTTGTTACTGTTACTATTATATGAAAATAGTTTAAGGTTCTTTTTCGTAGTTTTCCTATATGAGGGATGTATTACATAATAATCTTTAAATTCTTGTGTATTTAATGAATCGCTTTCAGTAATAAGTTCTTCATGCAGCTTTTCGCCCGCCCTTATTCCTATAAATTTATACTTTGCATTTTGATCGATTGCTTTTAAAACATCCATTATTCTATAGGAGGGTATTTTTGGAACAAATATTTCTCCACCTTTCATTCTTAATAAACAGCTCATTACAAAATTAACAGACTCTTGAAGAGAAATATTAAATCTAGTCATTTTTTTATCTGTAACAGTATAAATTTTTTTATTGCTTTTTTGTTTTAAAAATAATGGTATGACAGATCCTCGACTTCCCATGACATTACCATATCTTACTACTGAAAATTTACATCTCTTACTACCTTTAAACCAGTTTGCATTTGTGAATAACTTATCTGAAGTAAGTTTAGTAGCACCATATAAGTTAATAGGTGCAGCCGCTTTATCCGTACTTAATGCTATAATATTTTTAATATTTTTCTTTAGACAAATTTCAATAAGATTTTGAGCACCAATTATATTTGTTTTTATTGCCTCA
>Ga0310343_10001064_pt1 | contig 13842 bp, 18 predicted proteins | sample HC15DNA2025_MG_FD_203519 | JGI IMG/M metagenome (GOLD analysis project Ga0310343, IMG submission 203519) | Marine microbial communities from station ALOHA, North Pacific Subtropical Gyre - HC15-DNA-20-25_MG | ecosystem: Environmental > Aquatic > Marine > Oceanic | place: Pacific Ocean: North... | reverse complement strand
AAAAAGCAAAAATCCCGATTGATCTTGCGACCCTTCGGGATTTTCTGTTCTATCTTCTTTTCTATCTTTCGATTTCTTTTCCGATAGTGTTCTATAAATATACGTTAGTTTTTGTTCTTATGCAAGAGATTTACTAATGTATTTTTCGCGAGCTTTAGCTACTTTTTGCAGCATCAACAACCGCATTTCTAACTGCAAATAAAAAGAACAGCATTAGAAAAGCACCTGTATCAGCAATATCATGTAAAGCTGTGTCGTCAATTAGTGATGCATAAGAAGCAACTATTTGGCTTATACCAGCAATTAGTACTGCGATTCTTGCCCAGTTTGGAATAAGAGATTTGAATCCCCAGTATGAAGATAGTAAAAACATCATAAACATAATATGTGAACCTGGAGAGTAAATATCATACTCTGTACCATATGCAATAGTGTTTCCTTGTGCAAAGGCGTCAATTACACCGCTCCCAAGAAAAAATAGATAAAAAGGAGTCATTAAAGACTTCTCAGCATCTGTACACAGTTTCAATGCGTAATAAGTTGCAACGGACATAAACAAATTAAAAAAGCCAAAAGGAAACTCAATTCCTGCAAAAAAAGCTACAGGTGCTGCAAGGAATAATGGAATTGCTATGTTCCACAATACTTTTGCGATTTTTAAATCCCCATCTTTCAAATCAAACATATTTCTCCTTTATATAAAAAATATAAAATAATAGTACTAAATTTTTGAGGGTTATTCTTCTTCGTAGAAATTAAAGGATGTAAATATTTCTTGAATCTCTTTGATGGAGACGTCGTCTACTTGGACATTGTATATTTCGTGATCAAACGAAAACTGTAAGAAATTATCCTCAACAAGTTCCAGATTAGTAATGTCAAAAGTGTTTTTTACAACAGAGAGAGTTTTCTCTTTAGTTCGAAGAATTACTTTGGAATCTTTTATTTCAATAACCGGTTGGAATACACTTTGTAATGTTATAAATAGTTGTAAAAGACCAAAAAACAATAACAAGTAATATAAATACTCTTCTCTTGCGTTAGATCCAAAATTCCCAAGTCTGAAATATTTAATCATTAACTGTCTAAAGGGACCAGTAATAATATTGTCAATGCCTATATATGTAAGCACACTTCCTCTTAAGAATGGAAGAAACAAACTACTTCTATCACGATAAAATTTCATATATTTTTCTCTTAAACTATCAGAATAACCTAATTTAGCTATTGTTTTTGTATGGAAATTGTATTGATTAGACATGGTCAGCCAGAATGGATGCCGGGAGATGTGTATACAAAAAACCCAGGCTTAACTTCTCTTGGAAAAATACAATCTGAAAAGTCTTCTTCAGCTTTTGAGGAGAATAGTGCCGATGAAATATGGGTTTCCCCTTTAAAGCGTGCTCAAGAAACATTTACTCCATTTAAAGAAAAGAAAATAGGTAAAGCAACTTATGTATACGACTGGCTACAAGAAATGCAAGATGAAGAAGAAGAGGCGTTGTATGGAAAGGATACCGAAGAAGTAATGGCTTTTTTTGCAAAAAGAAACTCTCAGTCCTTTGAAGAGTGGAGTGAAGCTAGTCATGGAAAATACATGGAAGTCTTTCGAAAAAACATAGTTTCTAATTTAGAAATAGAACTTAGTAATAGAAGAATTGTTGCTTTAGATGCAGAGTATGATAGGAGGTTTGATTTAAGTGGATCAAGTATTGAAAGGCTTATGATAATTTCTCATGCTGGAACAATGTCAGTTTTATTATCATATTTTTTGAATATGCCTCTTTATGCTTGGACGTGGAGAAAGTTTCTTCCAAGACACACAGGTCATACAACATTGAAATCTACCCAAATTTCAGATGGCCACTTTTTTAGACTTAAAGAGTTCAATAATGTGTCATTTACTAATAGTGACGAGGAACAAACATACTAAAATAATTTTAACTATAAAAAAATTATGCCTTATACAAGAGTTTTACCTGAGGTAACGATTAGTGAGCTTACGCCTAGAAAAAGAAGATTCTTTTTAAAATATCTTGCGAGATTTTTGCTTTTGTTCGAAACAGTTAAAGCTAAAGGACATTTTCTAGACAACAAAAGAGTTATCATAACTGCTGTACCTCACCAATCTAGTAAAGATGAATACTTGATGATTCTTATGATTTTAGCGCTGGATATAGATGTCTGTTACCTTTCTGCAAAATGGACTATGCGAAAAATTCCAAATCCATTCATAAAGCCAAAAGATATTGATAATCAAGGAATTCCTTGGCCACTGGGTTGGCTTCAGGAAATTGTGTTTAGAAAGTTTGGTGCAATTCCTGTAGACAGAAAAAGTAATAGTGGGCAGTATAACTCTGTTGTTCAAGAACTTATAAAGAGAGATAATTTTCTATTAATTATTACTCCGGAAGGTAGGTTTGATGCATCTAGGTTTAGAAGCAGTTTTTTATATCTAGCAAAAGAATTGCATGCTGAAGTAATGCCGGTGCAAATCGATTACGAACATGACACTTTACAATTTTTAGATAGCTTAAGTCTTGATGGTACTGAGGAAGAAGTCATACAAAGACTTCGTATTTGTTTTAATGGCGTTAAAGGTAAAAAAAATAGGTTTAGGGCTTAATGAAAGAGAAAATATACGAACTTATTAAAGAAAGAAATCCATGGTTGTTGAAAAACAACTTCATATCAAAAACAATTTACACCTTGTTGAAAAAATATCTTAAATATGAAGAGACTGTTTTTGTTGGAGATCATATCCAGAGCATGACTGGTGAAGAGGCTTTTAATTGGTTAGGCAGTGAGTATACAAGTAACTCATCTATAGAAGGTCTTGAAAATATACCAAAAGACGAAAAGTTTCTAATTGTATCAAATCATCCCATGGGAGCTGCAGATGCCATAGCTTTGTATTATAAAATTTATCCAGTCCGTAATGATCTTTTCTTTTTTGCAAATGAACTTTTTGTATATCTGTTAGGTGCCTTTCATGATCTATTAGCACCTGTTGTATGGAATAAAGAAAAAGAAAATCATTCAGCAAGTAAGGTAACGCTTGAACGGCTTAGTGTTTTTTTTGGTGATGGTAGGCCTGGTATTATTTTTCCTTCTGGACGTTTATCTAGACTTACTTTGTTTGGTTTATGGGATAGACCGTGGGAGAAAACTCCAATAGTGCTCGCAAAAAAATATAATTTTCCATTAATTCCTGTGTATGTAAAGGGGAGAAACTCTTGGTTCTTTTATTTTGCATCATACGTAAACAAACAACTTAGAGATGTTTCACAATTAAACGAATTGTTTAATAAAAGAGATAAAAATATATCTATAAAGATTGGTAAACCAATAAATGTGAGTTCGCTTAATGGTAATAGTGATATTGCAATTAATCAGTTGAGATATAAATCAGAAAGTCTAAGAAAGAAGAATATATCGAAGTTAAATAGGTTTATTTACTTGAGAGATTTCAGATAGTTTTACTCTACAACTTCACCAGTGCTTGGGCTAACGCCTAGATTGCCAACCATATATCCAAACAAAAGTGGCGTGGTTACCAAACCACCAAGTCCATAAAATCTCCAAGTAAGCTCATAATCGCTCTGTGATTGATTAATCAGTAGGTATAAAACAAAAAATAATCCATACAATGAGGCAACAACAGCTGCACTTACTTGTATTTTTCTATCATGATCCGTGTTGTAGTACCAGTTTGTTACTTTAAATACCCCAAAACTAAATAGACTTCCTACACCAATAATCAACATCATTAATCTTGTGTTTCCCAAAGAAGCGTGTACCGATACATATAGAAAAGAAAGAAAATAAAGCAAGGTCATTTGCTTTGGTGACATTTTAAATCGTATTGCGTATACGTAAACAATACTTGCAAGCATAGATTGAAAAAATAATGTCCCTGCCGCAAAGGCATCATCATAACCAAAAAATACTCCGTACACTAAATATGGATGAAGGAACTGCGTGATATACATAATTAAAGCATAAATTGTTGATACCGCTACAACTGAGGCCGTGTCTAGCTGATCTTTACTAGGTCTTGTTGTAAAGACATAATCTAACATTAAAAATGCTCCAAGAAATAACATTAGGTGTGATGGAGAAACTAGTGGCTCTACACCTGTTTCGATACCAAGTAATGTGTGCCATACAGCGTCTGATGCTCCACCAACTCCAAAGATAACTGCGCCTAAAACTCCTACATCAAACTTGTAGTCTTTCATTTTATTTTTTACATACACTGCTACTAAAACTGAAAAAGCATAGCCAGAATATAAAACACCATGCCAGGGTGTAAAAAACGTTTCTATATCATCAATTAAATATGTATGGGCACTCGAATCTATCCATGCACCAATAAAAAACCAAAGCATAGCGATGATAAAAAGTTTCCTATCTTTTTCATCTGTAATCACAACAGGCGATAATTTATTGAACATATAAATAGTATAAACCCAAAGCTTTCTTGGCATTTATATAATTCAGTCAAGAAAGTTAAAATAAGTTTATGAAAAACAAAGAATTTAATCGTACACTTACCTTAAAAAGTTCTATTTATTTAGGGTTAAGCTCAATGATTGGAGCTGGACTTTTTAACAATATTGCACCTACAGCAAAAATAAGTTCTTACGGTGCGATCCTTGGATTGCTTTTAGCTTCAACGTTAGCAATAGCAAATGCTTCTTCTTCTGCTCAACTTTCATCACTATTTCCAAAAACTGGTGGTACATATTTGTATGCAAACGAAGTACTAGGGAGACCGTATGCAATTATTGCTGGTGCAGTATTTATTATTGGTAAAACAATTAGCTGTGTTGCAATAGCTCTAACGGTAGGAAACTATCTTTCTCCCGTGTATGGAAAAGAAATTGGAGCTGTATTGTGTGTTCTAGTATTTTTGCTAAGTTTTTCAGGAATCCATAAAACAGCAGAGATTGCTAAATGGTTCGTTTGGATAATCTTTGGATTACTTTTATTTTATGCTGTCTCAATTCTCTCAACACCAAATATTAATTTGAGTATTCAGGTCTTTAAGGGTGTTTCAGTTTATACTGTTTTGTTATCTGCAAGTATATGGTTTTTTGCTTTTACTGGATATTCGAGACTTGCAACATTTGGAGAGGAGATAAAAAATCCTAAAGAAATTATCCCTACAGCAATTTTTACTGGTCTGGGGGTAACAATCTTGTTGTATTTTGGAATTACTTGGTTAACGCTGTCAATAATCAGTCCAGAATTCATTATGAACTCAAATACACCTCTTCTTGTTGCCATGGACGTGAGTAGGTTTTCAGAATTTTCGTTTTTAATTGTTTTTGCTTCTTCTATTGCTATGATTTCTGTATTTCTTGCTTTGATGCCTGGCATTAGCAGAGTATACATTGCTCTCTCTAGAGATAAAATACTTCCAAATGTTTTTTCAAAAATACATAAAAAATTTAACTCTGCTTATTTTTCAGAAGGATTTGTACTTGTCTCAGTAATTATGGGAATTTATAGTTTAGATGTTGTTGGATCTATAAAACTCAGCTCTTTTTTTATTTTGATCTATTATGCAATTACTAATTTTTGCGTAATAAGGCTGGAAAAAGCAGACAGACTTTATTCAATTACAATTGCTCTTTATGGATTCACAATGTGCCTTGTGTTTGCAGTGACTTTAATAATCTAATAGATGAAAAAACGGAATTACTCCCGGCTTGCTATCAATGTCTTGTGAAAATTTCCACAAAAGTCTATTACTAAGATCATAGGAAGTCTTTTTTTCCCTAATTAATAATATAAAAAACAATATAAGAACTCTTTCTTACTGTAATTTCACAAATGTTATATATTTGTGAAAAAAATATCACAATCTTGCAGGGTTGTGAATTTAGAATTATAATAATCTTATTGGTCAATCACGTGTATGCGTTGAAAATCACTCAAACACACTTCCATAAGTGGTTGGCCTGTGTCTAATATAATATATACCCACAAATATTTATTCTTAGATAATGCAAAGATTTAAAAGCACAAATAGCATGACTTATGATTGTTCCGTTGAAAATTTGTGGGAAATTGTGTCATCCCCTAATTATTTGAACGATGTACATCCCTTTTGCAAGGAAAATTCGGTTATCCAATGGAGTAACGAACATCATGAAGACAAAATAGTCTATTTAAATAATAGATACTACATAAGAAAATTTGTAAGTTGGAAAGTGTTAGAAGGATATGATCTTTGGATAGGTAGTAATAATAATAATCAGTCTTTTGTGGAGTGGAGGTTAGAAAAAGTAGATAAAGGATCTAAGCTTACTATTACAATTTATCCATTTTTGTTAAGCACTTGGCCAAAAGTATTTTCTTTTTTACCTTATTTTTTTTATATAAATATCAAATTAAAATCGTACTTATTCTCAGTGCTTAGTGGTATTGATTGGTATATTAAAGAGAAAACTCCTGTTCCAAAGAATCAGTTTGGTGAACATAGTTGGTTTTCTTAATTTAATGTTCCCTTGATCGAGATGATTTAGACATTGTCTTTTCTAAAGAACCGTTTGAAAATATATAAGATTCAACACTATCTACTAGATGTTTTCCATTCTGTGATTTTTGCATAATCACGTCTACAGTCATTCCTTCGTAGGGGGAAATTAAAGTTATTGAATGTTGTCTAAATTTTTTGGACGATTGGTCTCTTCTAATTACATCACTGATCATATTGCTTGATTCCCATGACCAGTCTTCACCAACAGCAACAAATTTGCATATATGTTTTGTCTGTGATTTGTCAATTCTTGCTCCTGGGCAAATTAGTAAAGAACCCTCAATCCAAGGGTTTAAACCCAAACCATCTATCCTTGGAAAGGCAACGTTAAACGAGTCATCAACAATTGCCTCTATATCTCCTTTTTTAAAATTTCTTTCTTTTATTATTTCAGAAATTGTATTTTGAATTCTAAATAATGATTCCTCATCTAAATTTTCAAGATTTTCCCTGTCCATAGTTACATATAAACAGTTAGGTGAGACAAATTACTACTCTTCTTCTAAGGCAAGCTTTTGACCGGCTGTTTCTTTACCTCTTAAATCACGAATGTCTACACGTATTAAGCCAATTACAAATATCGTAAGAGTGCCTACTGGAAATAAAAGAATTAAAAATAAAGGTGATGATGTTAATGTCTCAATCATATTTTTATCATAACAAATTTACATAGTATAATTAAATCAAGAGAGGAAATATGGTAAAACTAGGTTTGTATGCAAGCATGGTGTCAGTAATAGCATCTGTGCTTATTTATATTGTATTAGATGATTCTCAACTTGCGATTTACGTAGGACTTTGGGCTCCAACACTTATTCTTTACAGCCAGGCTTACGAACAAGCAAATAAGTAAGCCAGTTTATGTAAAAAATAGACTGTTGCTAGTATTTGATTGTGAATAAAGTTGAAAAAAAATCATTCTTTGGCTTTTTAGTTATAGCCTTCTTTTTACATTTGTATTTAGTAATTTCTCTTATCGGTGGTTAGAAAACTTCTTTTTTTTCTTTTAATACTTTCCTGCACGTCTACAACAGATGTTTCAACAGAATCTTCTGAGAAAGTAGTAGAGCAGTCATTGTCATCTGAAGAGATTTTGATTGAAATATTTGACACTTATAAAGTTTTCTCTGAAGATCCTTCCAAAGCAATTGATACTATTTGGAACTACGCTCATGAAGAAAACAAAGAAATAACAGGACCAAAGGAACGGTTTTCAATGATGCTTACTTCTGATCCATATAATTCAATAATTGATCTAAAAGACTATTCATACGAAATCACTTTTGAAAGTGAAGAAAATATTCACTATGAAGTAAAAGTACTGGCTGATAGTAATAATTATTTTGTAGTTACCTGGGTGTTTGAAAAAACAATTTGTGATGAAAAACCATGCTGGAGAACTATAGGTGTTAGTCAACCTAAGTATTTTGATTCAGGAATTTAAATTTTTAATCTTCTAAATTTTCTAATGGGTTCTCTGGTTGGCAAATTTCAAATGCTTCCTGAACTTCTTCAGAGCTAAAATCAATATCTGCATCTCTGAAAGCAAAGAATCCAAACTCACCAGGTTTTGGATCTGGGAAGTCGATTCCCTGATCTCTCATACATTGAGAAAACTCTAGCGAGGCGTCAACTAAAGCCGCCTCTACTTCTGGATCCAAATCAAACTGTTCAGGAAGGGCATTTCTTAAGATATCTTCACAATTTTCAAAAGCAATTTCAAATTCATCTTCATTTTCTATTTCTAAACCATCAAATTGAGGATTTCCATCGATATCAAATGTCGGATCAGGAAAATTGATTCCTTCCTCTCTCATACATTCTGCAAAATTAAGAACTCCCTCTTCAAAAGTAATCTCTTGCTCTGCGACCGTTGTAGCTGTAGTAGAGTCAATGGTTACAACGCCTTGTGACTCTTCTCCGCCAATAGTGCATGCAGAAAAAATAATTGAAAAAATAAGAATTTTTACTTTCGTACTGCCTCTGCTGGTTGAATTTTTGAAGCTTTTATAGCTGGATAGACACCAGAAATAGCTCCAATTAATAACGCTAAAAGCACTGCTCCAAATATTTGCCATACTGGTATTGAGAATACAATATTTGTGTAATTAGTATAACCCAAGGTTATTGCTGTTCCCAGAAGTACACCAACAAGGCCACCTATCCCGGATAAGACAATGCTTTCTAATAAAAACTGGTATCTTATTTCTCTCCTAGTTGCACCAATAGATCTTCTAACTCCAATTTCCATTCTTCTCTCTAAAACTGACATAACCATAACATTTGCAATAGCAACACCACCCACAAGAAGAGCGACTGATCCAAGTCCTAAAAGTAAGTTGGTGAATGCTTCTTCTGCTGCCTGTTGTGCTTCGAGTGCATCGGATGGACGTGTAACCTCTACTTGATCTGGATTTTCAGGGTTCATTGAGGGCGCGAGAACTTCTACAACATCTTCTATAAATGTTGGATTGGCTCTCAAATAAATAGTTGTTGGCTCTTCGTCAATATCAAAAAGGGTTTTTGCTACACCATATCCAATAAATACAGATCTGTCTAAGTCTGGATGAATTTTAAGCTCTTCTATTATTCCAACTACACCAAACCATTCGTTTTCTATTAGTATCTTTGTAGGTGTAGACAAGTTATTAATTCCTAATCGCTGAGCAGTTACATTACCTAAAACTGTTACAGGAATATCAGAGAGCCCATCTTTAATAAACCTGCCTTCAGTTAAATTACCACCAATTACGTCTAGTAGTTCAGCACTTGTAACAATAGTTGAAATACCCCCACCTTCAAATTCTGAAATAAAATTACTTCTCCTTACTAAAAGGTCTGTTTGAGTTGTAGAGGTTACTTCTTGAACAGGTCCTATTCTTTCTACCATACCCAAAACTCCTTTTGGGAGATCTTCCTGTGTTCCGAAAAAACCTGCTTGTGGTGACGCTTTAACTAAGTTAGTGCCAAGAGACTCTAGTGTTGAAAGGAGATCTGCCCTGCCAGAAGCTGAAATTCCAGATACTGCAACAATTGCAGCGATTCCAATACCTATACCAATTGAAGTAAGTGTTGCTCTACCTTTTCTAGCTCTAACTCCATACAAAGCTACAAAAAAAAGGTCTTTTACCTTAAGTCTATTTTTTTTCATTGATTTACTATTTTTCCATCAACTAATTCGATAACTTTTTTAAACATACTTGCGTGTTCTTGATTGTGGGTAATCATTATTACTGTTTTACCTTGATTGTTTAAGTCTTTTAAAATATTGAGTATGTTTATGCCGGATTCCTTATCTAAATTTCCTGTTGGTTCATCTGCTAATACAAATGCTGGATTTTGCACAAGAGCACGAGCGATTGCAACTCTTTGTTGTTGACCTCCAGACAATTCTTTAGGCAAATGGGTTAGTCTATCTCCGAGGCCAACTTGTTCTAAAACTTCCCTCGCTTTTTCTAATCTCTCTGATCTTGAAATGCCCTGGTATAAAAGACCTTCAGCGACATTTTCCTGAGCGGTTAATCCTGGGAGTAGAAAAAAACTCTGAAATATAAATCCAATTTTTTCACCTCTAAACTTTGAGATCTCATTGTCTGAGAGTTCTGAGACATCTTTTCCTTCAATTTCAATAGAGCCATTAGTTATGCTATCTAATAATCCAATCATATTTAAGAATGTAGATTTTCCGCTACCTGATTGACCAACTATTGAGACAAAATCTCCTTCTTTAATTTCAAGTGAGACACCATCTAAAGCTCTTACCGGTGGAGGACCTTCATATACTTTTGAAATATTGTTTATAGAGATTACAGTTTTTGTACTGGTTTTCATCTTGGTACGACTACTGTTTGACCCTCTGAGATATTTCCTTTTACTTCGACGAAACCATCAGTAAATACTCCAATTTCAACTGCAATATAGCTAGTGTCAACACCAGACTCTCCATCAAAAGTTGCTCCGTCAAGCTCTCCATCATAAATTTCTAATGCATATCCACCCTCTGCTAAGGCAAGAAGCGCATTTACTGGAACGTACAATACGTTTTCAGAAATCTCTGTTGTTACAAATACTTTTACCGGGGCCTGATCATAAGCTTCTATCTCTTCCGGGTTAAGTACCTCTAAAGTCACTTCTATAAATTCTCCTGCTTGAGTTTGTGTTACAACCTGGTCTATAAAAGTAATTACAGTTGGGACTCTTTCATCTGTTGGAAGCTCTATCTCAACACTATCACCAAGTGATACTGTTTCTTGGTCTGTCGCGTCAACTTGAAAAACAACCTCTATCCCAACAGAGGAAATATTGTAGAGCGGTGAATTTAATGTAACTGCAGACCCTGTATCGCTAATGTAAGAACCAACAATTATTGAAGTTTTAGATGCATAAGCATTTGTTGGGCTAAAAGTTTCAGATTTTGCAGAAAGTTTTAATTCATCAAGTTCTTCTTTTGCTTTTGCTAATTCTGATTCTTGGTCAACTCCTTCGTTGTAGCTTTTTAATGCATCATCATATGCTTTTTGAGCATTCTCTATTGCCAGTGCCTCAGTTGCATCAACTCCTTCGTTGTAGCTTTTTAATGCATCATCATATGCTTTTTGAGCATTCTCTATTGCCAGTGCCTCAGCGCCGTCAACAACAGAGCCTTCTCCTTCTTCCATTTCTCTAATTCTTTTTTGTTCTTCAATTAAATCTTCATACTCCTTAATTTCTTCATCTCTTGTTTCTTGCGATTTAGCAATTGTTCTTGGGTTTGTAAGATCTTTTAAAAGATCAATTTGTTGATAGTAATTTTCAATTAAATTAGTAGCAGCTTGCCAAGCTGCATTTTCTTTTGTGGAGTTTTCAATAGCGTCATCCAATGTTTTCTTTTTGCTATTTACCTCAGCTAATGTTGTAACGGAATCCTTTTGTAGGTCTTCTAATGTTTTCTTTTTGCTGTTTACCTCAGCTAATGTTGTTCCTCCGTCTGATATTGTATCTTCAATGCTTTCAACTTCAGCCTGCTTTAAATTTATAGCAACTTGCTCGGTAGGAGTAATTTCGGACTTTGTTTCAATCTTGTAATCAATATAAAGAGTGTTTAGCATACTTGATGTAGTTTCATCAAAAGTTTCATCGGGTACAAAATCTTCAGCTGCATAACCTAAAAATACAAGTGCTCTTTCAAGCTGAAAAACATCTGGTCCGGGATCAGAGTTTAGATCAAGTGTTCTATAAAATGGAGTTTCTCCCTCAACCAAGATTACGGGTTTGTTGTCAACTGCAAAAAGTACTTCTCCAAAATTTATTACTGTCCCTTCTTTTGGAACAAAAGTAACTACTCCAGACATAGGTGAGTTAAGTACTCTGCTGTCTGTTTGTCTCAGTGTTCCGTTATATTCTTCTTTTTTTGCCAAATCACCTTTTTGAATTGCAGTAGTAGTTAGTTCTAGAGTTTTATTACTTGAGGATGTTTCTGTATTTTGAGTTCCAAAATAATAACCAGCATAACCTAGTGCCAACACAGCTATCAAAATGTACAAGTTTTTTAATTTAAGTATATTTTTCATTATTGTTCCAACTAGAGTAGTTTATTAAACCTGTGTGCATTCTGAGAAATTTTTTTTCTAAGTTTTTTATGCATCCCACTCCTCATCTTTTAATTCTTCTGGTAACTTATCTTCACATGCTTGCCATGTCTGAACTAATGGGTCGTCTTCTCTAAGTTCCCAGTCTTCATCAATATAGGCGTCTAGCCTGACATCTCTGTTGAAATAATCTGGGTCTGGGACTTTAGGATATCCACTTTCTCTAAAACACTTTGCCATAAATAATGATCGGTCAATTTCTTTTGATACTTGTGCAGGATCTTCAAATTGGTTTTCATCTGCTACACCCCATAAATTATATTTCAAAGCACATTCTTCGATTATATCCCATAGTTCCTCTGCCTCTTGTTCGGTTATTGTTTCAAAATATGATGCAATCGTGGTGTATAGGTCTAAAAAGTTTTTTGGTTCTTTAAATTTATAACCAGATTCATTAACACACTGAACAAGTACTAAAGGTGCGTCCTCATCTGAGATTTCTTCTCGTTCATCTGTAAGTTGTACACCAGAAGCAATTGCTGCTTTTCCTTTATCAGTATCCGCAACAGAGACAACAGCTTGTTCATCTTGTTGAAAAAAAGAACATGCTGTTAAAAAAATGAGTATTAATGAAGCTTTTTTATACATAGAAAAAGTATAAAGAAAACTAGTCTTATCCTCCACCTTGTTGTGGTGGTTCAAGTCCAAGGTCGTCAAAACACTCCCCAGCAGCTTCTCTAATTTGATCTTCAAGGTATTGTCCAGACTGCACAAGGCTGATAAGAATAGATCTAAGAGGTCTTTCAGCATTTGGATCTTCCACTTCTATCCCTTTTTCCCGCAAACATTGCGCAAATTCCAACTCAGTATCTAATGTATCAGCAACTTCTTCAGGGTTCTCAAAGTCTGCTGTGCCACCTAGTGGAATATCATTTTCATCAGCACATGTTTGAATTGTCTCAAAAAGTTCTTCTCTCCCTTTTTGATCAGCAGCTAAAAATACTGGACGTAAAACACTCTGTAAACTCTCATCATTTTTAGGATCTGAAACATCATATCCATTCTCTCTTAAACACCTAGCTAGTAAAAGTTGTGCATCCTCTATTGAAACTACTTCTTCAGCAACTTCCTCCGCAATTGTCGTAACTGTTGTATCACTTGATAGATCTTTTGTAGAAACAACTCCTTGTGATTCATCTGATGATGAACACGCAGAGAAAAGAACAAATAGAAGTAATAAGAAGATGTTTGAATATTTTTTCATAATTTTAATTCTTTTCCCTTATTGAAATAAAAAAGAAAATTAAAGTCACCAAACCTATTAAAGGGGTAAACGCTCCTGGAGGAGCTGAGTCAATGATTAAAGACTTGTATTGACCAATTCCTGCTCTGAATATGTTTTCTAAAGCAATAATTAATAACATAAGCGGAATAAGTTCTCTAATTTTTAAAACAACTATAAGCAAAATGCAAGCTAAAACTAGCTGTGAAAAACCCCACTGAGCAAATATTGAAACGATGTTATTTGCAGCTTCAGGTGAATAACTGCTTAGTGGTATGCCTGCAATAGATTCTGCTCCACCATCTTCAGCAAATATGTGTTCAAGACTTCTAAAAAAATTGAACCCAACTAGTAACCAACAAAAGTAGTAGACAAATTTATTTTTTGGAATTTTGTTTTCGATTTTTTCTGGTATTAATTTTTTCATAAGGTGTTTCTGTGTT